>ULXJ01011773.1_pt1 | contig 11447 bp, 7 predicted proteins | sample 1960981 | NCBI WGS metagenome assembly ULXJ01 (sample SAMEA4835830, study PRJEB28245) | human gut metagenome | biome: gut microbiome; material: fecal sample | place: Denmark | collected 2008 | reverse complement strand
ACGTTTAGCGTAAACTGTAAAGTTTTTTCAGGACAAGTCAGCCTGCATCCTCGATCAACGACATCACTTCCGAGCGGATTCAGTCGATCACGGTACTGAAGGATTCTACTGCAATCCGGATGTACGGTGACAAGGGACGCAACGGGGTGGTTCTGGTCGAACTCAAGAAAGAGGGAGATGGGACGCCGCAATCCGATGCGGACGATGTTACCGTTGTCGGCTATGCTTCCTCGGACGATGCTCCAATCCACGTTGTAGGTAAAGAAGGGGCCCTGCCGGAGCATGTGCTCTACCTGGTGGACGGGGAGCGTGTGCCGGAGATCGGTTCGCTGGATCCCGGGCGGATCGAATCCGTCTCGGTCCTCAAGGGTAAAGACAATATCCCCTCGGAATATGCCGGTCAGGGGTACGAGGGTGTCATTGAGATCCGGACCAAGAAGAAGTCGGACGGTGTGCGCGTCCTTTCGCCGGAGGAGGCCCGGGCCTATTTTGAAAGTAAGGAGGGAAAGGAGGTGCAGCGCAGCCTCGACCGAATGGAGGCGTATTTCAAGAGCGACGAGTGGAAGGAGGCCCTGCGCAAGATGGAGGCATCCGGAGAGTATTTCAACAGTGACGAATGGAAGGAGGCCCAGCGTAAGATGGATGCCTATTTCAAGAGTGACGAGTGGAAGGAGGCCCAGCGCAAGATGGAGGCATCCAGCGAGTATTTCAAGAGCGACGAATGGCAGGAGGCTCTGCGCAAGATGGAGGCATCCGGCGAGTATTTCAACAGCGACGAATGGAAGGAGGCCCAGCTTCGGCTCAAGGAACTGGACAAACTTTCCGACCGGCTCGGATCGGAAGACGGGTTGGGCATCGTGATCCGGAATGCTTCGATCGGGAAGGGAGCCTTTGCCGGGATGAAAGTCTACATCGACGGCCGCGAGGCTTCGTCGGAAGAGGTCGATCGGCTCGATCCCGAGAAGATCCGCCACATGGAGGTTCTCACGGGCAAGAAGGCCGTGCGCCGCTATGGCGAGCAGGCAAGCGAGGGAGTGGTGGAGATCAAGACACGCAAATAGACCGGATACGAAATAAAAAGTTCATGTTCGGGAGCGGGGGCGTCGGTCAGCGGCCCCGCTCCCTGTTTTTCCGCGAGTCTCTTATTCGAAACTTACGATCTCGGGTCGTGTCGGGCGGTAGCGGTATTGCTCGAGCCGTGTGGCGTTCGACAGCCGGAAGTATTCGCTCTCGACCAGTCCGTGCTTGCCCAGTGCCAGCCCCAGCCGGATCTGGATCGTGTTGAACACGAGGCGCTCGTTGCGCAGCCTTACGCCGAATCCGAACGAGGTGAAGAAGTTGTTCTTGAAGATGTTGGGTGAGTATCCCAGCAGGCCGAAGTCGGCGAATCCGAAGAAGGCGATGCGGAATCCCAGCGGCTGGTAGGGGGTGAAGACGACGGTCTCGGTGTTGATGATCATCCGGTTGGTGCCGATAACGTATTCGTTGAGGGCCTGCAGGCCGTTTTCGCTGGTGAACCGGATGCTTTCGTCGCTGCCCCCGACACGGTTCCATCCTTGGGTGTAGTTGAACGAGAGGAACTGGCGGATGCGGCTCCGGCGGAACAGGAACAGATTCGAGAACCACCTCAGATCGACATCCACGGCGCTCTGCCGCCACATGCCCGACTGCAGGTCGATGTAGCTTCCGAGCGTCACTCCGCCCATGATGTAGCCCAAACGGGAGAATCCGCCCGTTTCGTAGCTCATTCCCAGATACATGGCATCCTTGAACTCGCCCCATGAATAGCCGCTTACCAACTCCGCCTTGTAGCCCGTCGCCAGGTACTCGCGCGAACCGAACCCATAGACCATGTTGGCCGTATAGAACCGCTCGCGGTAGAGACCGGCGCCGAGGAGCAGGACGTCCTGGTCGTGCAGGGCAGGGTTGTAATCGACGGCCACGGGCGGGCGGAGGCTGACGCGGCGGTAGTTGTAGCGCCCGGTGAGGTAGACGCTTGAGCGGATTCCCCGCAGGTAGTGCGAGTAGCCTCCCCATACGTCGAGGTTGCGCTCCTTGACCAGTTCCGACGAGTCCTCCTCGATCATGTATCGTTTGGCCTTGTTGTCGCTGTAGGTGATGCCCAACTCGTAGTCTGTCGGGCGGAGGAACTCCTTGCGCATGCCCAGTTCGAGGGTCGAGTTGTAGAAGTCGCGCCCGGCGGCAAAATCGGCCGTGTAGAAGGTACCCAGCAGGTTGGGGATTTCGTATTCGACCATGTTGCCGCCGTAGGAGAAGTCCTTACGGCTGAAGTTGGTCATCACCTTCAGACTGTTGCCCCATCCGAAGATGTTGGCGTCGGAGACCCCGACCATCGTGCGCCCTTCGGAGTGGAGCGCTCCGTCTACGGAGATGGTCCAGCTGTCGCGCGTCTTTACGGTAAGGTGGACTTGTGTGGTGTCGAGCGTGTCGGTCCGTATGGCTATGTCCACGTCGGCGATGTAGCTGCGCGAACGCAGCAGTTGCTTGTTGCGCACGACGAGTTGCGGGTCGAGGGTATCGCCCGTGCGGAAGAGCAGGTCGCGGCGGATGACCCGCTCGCGGGTCAGCATGTGGGTGTTGTTGCCGGCGCGTTCGAGCCAGTTGCCGTTTTCGTCGAAGACCTGTGAGCGTTCGATGGAGATCGATCCGATCGTTTTGCCGGCATAGGGTTCGAGCTGGCGGCTCTCGTCCCTGACGGCTCCGTTCGACGTCGTGTCCAGCACCGGGCGGACGAAAAGCATGCGGTAAAGCATGCGGGGGACACGCCGGCGGGTGGTCTTCGAGCGTATGCTGTCGTAGAGCCTTTTGTTGCGTTCAGCCGCTTCGGGGTTCGAGATGCGGGCGCTGTCCGGGGTGAAGAGGGCCGTAGGCCGGATCCGTATGCTGTCGGAATGAGACCGTTTCGGTGAGCGCATATCGGGACCCGCGACGCGGGCAAAGGAGACGGACGCCACAGCGAGCAAGGTCAGTGCGGATATGCAGAACCGGGTAAACATCGGTTCAAAGATAACGTATTTTTCGCCGAAAAAGTATGGATGGTCGGTATCCGAATGTGGCGGATGACAAAAAAAGCCCGCATCATGCGGGCTTTTTTTGTCGTTTTGCGTCGAAGAACCGTCTGTTCTTTATGGGTAAGACCCGCTCTTCCGCCTGCCTGCTCCTCCCCGGTTATCCGGTTGGAGGTGTGCGTCAGGCATACGATCAGCCTGCGGGCATCCCGGCCGGGAGGTTGTGTGGAAAACTCCCGACCTGCGGGGCTTCGGATGCGGCTTATTTGCGGGCCTCCTTGGCCTCGATGCACTCGGTGGCGTGGGGAACCTTCATCAGCCGCTCCTTCGGAATGAGCTTTCCGGTCGTCTTGCAGATGCCGTACGTCTTGTTCTCGATACGCACGAGGGCCATTTCGAGGTTGCGGATGAACTTCATCTGATGGGCAGCCAGACGTCCGCTCTCCTCCTTCGAGAGTGTCGTGGCGCCCTCCTCGAGCACCTTGAATGTCGGCGAGGTATCCTCCGTATCGTTGTCTGCCGTATGCGTGATGGTGGAACGCAACAGTTCGTAATCCGCACGCGCATTCTCGAGTTTTTTCAGAATCAACTGCTTGAACTCTTCGAGTTCGGCGTCGCTGTATCGGGTTCTTTCGTCTGCCATAGTTCGTCTGTTGCTTTAGGTTTTATGTAAAATTAAGCAAATATTCCGAAAATACCAAATTTGCAACCCGGAATCGGCGCCGCACTACACGCGCGTCACGGCGATGCGGATCGGCTCCTCGTCCACGTCCGAAGCCACTACGGCCTCGCCCTGCGGATCGTCCGAGCTGCGGACCTCGACGGCCAGCGTCTGCGAGGCGATGTAGTCGGCGTAGCGGGCGATGCCTTCGGCCACGCACGGCTTGTTCTCGATCTCGACGCGGATCTTGTCCGTCACCTCGAATCCCGACTCCTTGCGGATATTCTGGATGCGGTTGATCAACTCGCGTGCCACACCCTCGGCGCGGAGCTCGTCCGTCACGGTGATGTCGAGCGCCACGGTGAGCTTGCCCTCCGAGGCCACGAGCCATCCGGGCATGTCTTCCGACGAGATCTCGAAGTCGGCCGGCGTAACGGTAATCTGTTCCGATCCGAGGTCGAGCACCGTCTCGGGAGCCGCCTCGATCTGCGCGATGCGCTCCTGCGAGAATTCGGCGGTCATGGCGGCGATCTGCTTCATGTATTTGCCGTAGCGCGGCCCGAGGGTCTTGAAATTGGGCTTGATGCGCTTGGTGATGATGCCCGTGGTATCTTCGATGAGCTCCACCTGCTTGACATTCACCTCGTTCATGATCAGGTTCCTGACGGCGGCGATGCAGTCGGCGGTCTGTCGGTCGAGAACCGGGATGAGGATCTTCATGAGCGGCTGGCGCACCTTGATCGACACCTTGCGGCGCAGGGCGAGGACCATCGACGAGACCTTCTGTGCCAGCGACATCATCTCCTCGAGGTGCGAGTCGATCAGCGCCCCGTCGGCCTTCGGGAAGGCTGCGAGGTGTACCGATTCGTCCGTGTGGCGGCCGCTTACGGCATTCAGGTCCGTGAAGATGCGGTCGGAGATGAACGGTGCGAAGGGCGCCGAGAGCAGTGCCACGGTCTCCAGACAGGTGTAGAGCGTCTGGTAGGCGGCGAGCTTGTCCTCGGTCATGCCGCCGCCCCAGAAACGCTTGCGGTTCAGGCGGACGTACCAGTTCGAGAGATTCTCGCCGACGAACTCCTGGATGGCGCGTGCGGCCGGCGTCGGGTCGTAGTTCTCGAGCGAGTCGGTCACCTCCCGGACGAGCGTGTTCAGGAGCGAGATGATCCAGCGGTCGATCTCCGGGCGCCGCTCCATCGGCACCTCGGCCTCGCGTCCGGTGAATCCGTCCACGTTGGCGTAGAGTGCGAAGAACGAGTAGGTGTTGTAGAGCGTACCGAAGAACTTGCGGCGCACCTCGTCCACGCCGTCGCGGTCGAACTTCAGGTTGTCCCACGGCTGCGAGTTGGAGATCATGTACCAACGCGTGGCGTCGGGCCCGTAGGTGGCGAGCACCTCGAACGGATCGACGGCGTTGCCCAGGCGCTTCGACATCTTGTTGCCGTTCTTGTCGAGCACCAGGCCGTTCGAGATGATGTTCTTGAAGGCCACCGAATCGAAGAGCATCGTGGCGATGGCGTGCAGCGTGAAGAACCAGCCGCGCGTCTGGTCCACACCCTCGGCGATGAAGTCGGCGGGGTAGACCTCCGCGAAGTCCTCCTTGTGCTCGAAGGGGTAGTGCACCTGGGCGTAGGGCATGGCTCCCGAGTCGAACCACACGTCGATCAGGTCGGGTTCGCGGCGCATCGGCTCGCCCTTCGACGAGACGAGTACGATCGAATCGACATAGGGGCGGTGCAGGTCGATGTGCGCGGTCGAGTAGTTCTCCTTCGACATGTCGCCCACCTTGAAACTCCTGTAGGGGTTCTCCTTCATGAAGCCTGCGGCCACCGACTTCTCGATCTCGGCGACGAGCTCTTCGACCGAGCCGATGCACTTGAGCTCCGAGCGGTCCTCCGTGGCCCAGATCGGCAGCGGCGTGCCCCAGAAGCGCGAACGCGAGAGGTTCCAGTCGTTGAGGTTCTCGAGCCACTTGCCGAAGCGGCCCGTACCGGTCGATTCGGGTTTCCAGCGGATCGTGCGGTTGAGCTCGATCATCCGCTCCTTGAGCGCCGTGGTGCGGATGAACCACGAGTCGAGCGGGTAGTAGAGCACGGGCTTGTCCGTGCGCCAGCAGTGGGGGTAGTTGTGTACGTGCTTCTCGATCTTGAAGGCCTTCGAGGCGGCCTTCATCTTCATGCAGATGTAGATGTCGAGCGACTCGGCCGCAGCGGCGGCCTTCTCGTCGTACCTGCCGTCCACGGTGAACTGCGGGTCGTAGGCGTTCTTCACCCAGCGGCCCTCGTATTCCCTGTAGCGATCGACATCGACGCACTCGCTGACGAAACGCTCGTCGAGTTCGTCAAGCAGGTAGAACTTGCCCTGCAGATCGACCATCGGGCGCGTCTCGCCCTTGCGGTTGATCATGAAGAGCGAGGGAATGCCTGCGGCGCGGGCCACGAAGGCGTCGTCGGCACCGAACGTCGGCGCGATGTGTACGATACCCGTACCGTCCTCGACGGTGACGTAGTCGCCCGGAATGACCCGGAAGGCCTTGTCGGAGGCGTCGTGCCAGTTGCCGTCGGCATCCGTCTCGACGGGCTTCACCCACGGCAGCAGCTGCTCGTAGTGCATGCCTACGAGGTCGGTTCCCTTGTATTCGCCGACAACCTGGAACGGAACGAGTTTGTCGCCGGCCTTGTACTCCTCGAGGGCGAGACCTTCGGCCTTCTTGTTGAAATGGGCGTAGAGCAGCGGCTTGGCCAGTACGACGGTCATCTTCTCACCCGTGTATGCGTTCCAGGTGCGGACGGCCACGTAGTCGATCTTCGGGCCGACGCAGAGCGCCGTATTCGACGGCAGGGTCCACGGCGTGGTGGTCCATGCCAGGAAGTAGGGGGTGCCCCAACCCTCCATCTCGGGTTTGGGATCCGTGATGCGGAACTGGCCCACGACGGTCGTGTCCTTCACGTCGCGGTAGCAGCCCGGCTGGTTCAGCTCGTGGGTCGAGAGCCCCGTGCCGGCGGCCGGCGAGTAGGGCTGGATCGTGTAGCCCTTGTAGAGCAGCCCCTTGTCGAAGAGCTGCTTGAGCAGCCACCACAGCGACTCGATGTATTTGTTGTCGTAGGTGATGTAGGGGTCGTCCATATTGACCCAGTATCCCATCTTGCGCGTGAGCTCCTCCCACATGCCCGTGAACTCCATGACGGCCTCGCGGCAGGCGCGGTTGTACTCCTCGATCGAGATCTTCCGCCCGATGTCCTCCTTCGTGATGCCGAGCTTCTTCTCGACGCCCAGCTCTACCGGGAGTCCGTGCGTGTCCCATCCGGCCTTGCGGTGCACGAGGTATCCCTGCTGGGTCTTGTAGCGGCAGAAAACGTCCTTGATCGTGCGGGCCATGACGTGGTGGATGCCCGGCATGCCGTTTGCCGAGGGGGGGCCTTCGTAGAAGACGAAGGTCGGGTGCCCTTCGCGGGTCGAGATGCTTTTGTGGAATGTGTCGTGGGCGTCCCACTCGTTCAGCACCTCGGTGGCGAGGCCTGCCAGGTCGAGCCCTTTGTACTCCTTGAACTTCATGTCGGTATGGTGTTTTTTGCTAATTTTCTGACAACTCGCAAAGATAGTAAAAAGTTTTGGAAATGATGCAACAATCCCGCGAATCCTCGGCCCGGTGGCGCGAAGTCGCGGGATGGCTGCGGTGTGTACCTCGGCGCTGCGGCCGGGGCGGGATCAGTCGAACGACTGCATTTCGATCAACTTGGCGTAGATGCCGTTGCGGGCCATCAGTTCGGCGTGCGTGCCCTGCTCGGCGATGCGGCCGTGGTCCACGACAATGATCTTGTCGGCATTGTGGATCGTCGAGAGGCGGTGGGCAATGACCACCGAGGTGCGGCCCTTGAGCAGGTTGTTCAGGGCGTCCTGCACGAGTTTTTCGCTCTCGGTGTCGAGGGCCGAGGTGGCCTCGTCGAGGATCAGGATGTCGGGGTTTTTCAGCACGGCGCGGGCGATCGAGAGGCGCTGCCGCTGTCCGCCGGAGAGTTTCACGCCGCGGTCGCCGATGTTGGTGTCGTAACCCTCCGGGCATTCGCGGATGAAGCTGTCGGCATTGGCCACCTTGGCCGCCTCGACGATCTCCTCGTGCGTGGCCGAAGGCCGTCCCATGGCGATGTTGCCCTCGATCGTGTCGTTGAAGAGCACCGTATCCTGCGCCACGACGCCCATGTGGGCGCGCACGCTGTCCTGCGTGTAGTCGCGCAGCGAGATGCCGTCGATGAGGATCTCGCCCGAGGTCGGGTCGTAGAAGCGCGGCAGCAGTTCGCTCAGGGTCGATTTTCCTCCGCCCGAGGGGCCCACCAGCGCGACGGTCTGTCCGCGGCGGATTTCGAACGAGATGTCGTCGATCACCTCGCGCGTGCCGTCGTAGGAGAAGTGCACGTGGCGGAACTCGATCTTGTCCCTGAGTCCCTTGAGCTCGCGTGCGTCGGGTTTGTCCTCGATCTCGGGTTTGGTGTCGATGATCGAGAAGATGCGCTCGCCGGCGGCGATGCCCTGGTTGATGTTGGCGAACTGGTCGATGAACGTGCGGACGGGGCGCGTGATCTGCGAGAAGATGGCCACGAAGGCGATGAATCCGCCCGGGTCGAGCGCGCCGCGCGAGACGAGCGCCCCGCCGAAGACGAGGATGACGCCCACGGCCGTGATGCCGAGGAACTCGCTCATCGGCGAGGCCAACTGCTGGCGCCGGGCCATCGAGAGGGTGAGGCGGGCCAGGTCGGCGCTGATGTCGTAGTATTTCTGCTTGATGTATTCGGTGGCGTTGTAGCTCTTGATGACCTTGATGCCCGAGAGCGATTCGTCGAGCGTCGAGACCATCTCGCCCATGCGTTTCTGGTTGGTGCGGGCCGGGTGGCGAAGCCGCTTGACGATGTTGCCGATCAGAAGGGCCACGAGCGGCAGGAAGAGCACCGAGAAGATGGCCAGCTCCCACGAGATGGCGATCATCATGACGATGTAGCCGATGATGAGGAACGGCTCGCGGAACGAGACCTGCAGCGTGTTGGTGATGCAGAACTGCACGACGCCGACATCGGAGGTGATCTTCGAGATGATGTCGCCCTTTCGCTGGTCGCTGAAGTAGCCCACGTTCATGTCCATCACGCGCGAGAACATCTCGTTGCGCATCTTCTGGAGCGTGCGGGTGCGCATGTTCTCGATGGTCCACGAACCCAGGTAGCGGAACAGGTTGCTCAGGAAGCTGATGATGATGGCGACGGCGGCCAGCAGGAGCAGTACGTTCTGGCGGTCGTAGGTGTCGAACAGGTGGGAGTAGGTGTAGTTGAAGAGCGTGGTCAGGTACTCCTGGTTCAGCTCCACGGGCGGCAGTTTCTCCACGTATTCGGGCGAGAAGCCGTCGTCGAACATCGTGTTCAGGATCGGGATGATCAGCATGAACGTCAGCGAGTTGAACAACGCGTAGAGCAGGGAGTAGATGCCGTACGGGATTGCGTATTTCTTGATCGGCCGGGCGAAGCCCAGCAGCCGCATGTAGGTTTTGAACATTCCGTGCGAGGGGTTTGGTTACGCCAATTGTCGGCGCAAAGATATGAATAATAACCCGAAAACCGAAAAAAGTGTGAAATTTCGGAGAATCGGGTCGCCTTCCCGAACAGCGCGGTCAGGCTTCGGGTCTGTAGCCCGTGTCCTCGATCCAGCGGGACGGGTCGTTGGCCGCAGCCACGGCCAGCGTGTCGCAGCGGTTGTTCTCCACGGTCTCGGCGTGCCCCTTGACCCAGACGAAGCGGACCCGGTGGCGGCGGTAGACGCGCAGGAAACGTTGCCAGAGGTCGGGGTTCTTCTTCCCGGCAAACCCCTTCTTTTCCCAGCCGAAGACCCATCCCTTCGTGACGGCATCGACGACGTATTTCGAGTCGGAGTAAAGGGTGACGTCCGACCCCTCGAACTTGAGCGCTTCGAGGGCCACGCAGACGGCCGTGAGTTCCATGCGGTTGTTGGTCGTCAGGCGGTAGCCCTGTGCGAGCTCCTTGCGGTGGGGGCCGGCGAGCAGGACGGCTCCGTAGCCGCCCGGTCCGGGGTTTCCGAGGGCCGAGCCGTCGGTGTAGATCGTGATCTGTGGCACTGTGCGCTTCTCGATAATGCGGTTGGGTAATGAGGCCGGTACTTCGAACCCCTCCTTTGCGGGGAGGGGTTCGATGGATGCCTGACGGCGGAACCGGCCGTTCCGCCGCCGGAACGGCCTATTTCAGGGCGGCGAGCTGCTCGCGCAGGGCGGCGATCTTCGCCTCGGCGTCGGCCTGCTTGGCCCGCTCGTTGGCTACGACCTTCTCGGGGGCCGACTGTACGAAGCGCTCGTTCGAGAGTTTCTTCATCACCGAGGCGAGGAAGCCCTCGTAATATTCGAGGTCGTGCTGCAGCTTGGTCCGCTCGGCTTCGGCGTCGATGCGTCCGGCCATCGGCACGAAGTACTGCGTCGTCTTGACCAGGAAGGCTGCGGCCGTCGGGTCCTTCTCCGTGACGGGGACGATCTGCGAGAGGTTGGCCATCTTCTGCAGCACGGGGGCGTATTCGGCCGGATAGTTCTCGTCGGTGATGACGTGCAGGGCGAGAGCCTCCTTCTGCGGAAGGTTCTTCTGGTTGCGGATGTTGCGCACCGAGGAGATCACCTCTTTGGCCAGCTCGAAGCGGGCGAGCAGCGTCTCGTCGGCCTCGCACGGCTCGGGCATCGGGGCCACGCAGATCGAGGCTCCCTCGGCGCGGGGTGCCAGCGCCTGCCAGATCTCCTCCGTGACGAACGGCATGAAGGGGTGCAGCACGCGCATCAGGGCGTCGAAGTATCCCTTCGTGGCCTCGAGCGTCGCGGCGTCGATGGGCTGCCCGTAGGCCGGCTTCACCATCTCGAGGTAGAGGCCGCTGAAGTCGTCCCAGAAGAGGCGGTAGGCCTCCTTGAAGGCCTCCGAGATGCGGTATGAGCGGAACTCCTCGGCGATCTGGCGCAGCGAGCGGCCCAGCGCCTGGTCGAACCAGGCTGCGGCGAGGCGGTTGTTCTCGCTCTGCGGGATGCCGGCATCCACGGCCCAGCCGTTCACCAGACGGTAGGCGTTCCAGATCTTGTTGCCGAAGTTGCGTCCCTGTTCGCAGAGCGCCTCGTCGAACATCACGTCGTTGCCGGCCGACGAGCTGATGAGCATCGCCATGCGCACGCCGTCGGCGCCGTAGCGGGCGATCAGGTCCAGCGGGTCGGGCGAGTTGCCCAGCTGCTTGGACATCTTGCGGCCGATCTTGTCGCGCACGATGCCCGTGAAGTAGACGTTGCCGAAGGGCTTGTCGTTGCGGTACTCGTATCCGGCCATGATCATGCGGGCCACCCAGAAGAAGATGATGTCGGGGCCCGTGACCAGGTCGTTCGTCGGGTAGTAGTATTCGATTTCGGGGTTGTGCGGGTTGCGGATGCCGTCGAATACGGAGATGGGCCACAGCCACGACGAGAACCACGTGTCGAGCACATCCTCGTCCTGACGCAGGTCCGCGAGCTGCAGCGTCTCGTCGCCGGCCTTCGCGCGGGCCTTGGCGAGCGCCTCTTCGGGCGTCGGTGCCACGACGAAGCCTCCCTTGGGCAGGTACCAGGCCGGGATGCGCTGTCCCCACCAGAGCTGGCGCGAGATGCACCAGTCCTTGATGTTCTCCATCCAGTAGCGGTAGGTGTTCTTGTATTTTTCGGGCACGAAGCGGATGGCATCCTCCATGACAGCCTTCGTGGCCGGCTC
>ULXJ01021004.1_pt1 | contig 11491 bp, 13 predicted proteins | sample 1960981 | NCBI WGS metagenome assembly ULXJ01 (sample SAMEA4835830, study PRJEB28245) | human gut metagenome | biome: gut microbiome; material: fecal sample | place: Denmark | collected 2008 | reverse complement strand
AGGGAAAGGAGGAAAATGGAATTTAGCCGCCCTATAAATAAAAAAAGACATGGATTCTGTTCCTTGTCTTTTTTCACATTATCATTATACTACGTATAATATTGACTGTTTGGACGAGTTTAAAAAAATAACCCCGACTATATAAGCCGGGGTAGTAGTGGTTATTTTATAAATTCATACTCAAATAATGTCGGTACGATTTCAGAATTATAATATTCCTTGCATAATGTTTTCATTGTTTGAAGTGCTGAGTATTTCGCCACCCTTTCTTATAACTACTTTCTTTTGGTGCAATAGTATGGGTACTCCCCGTTTTATTGCGTGTGAAAAACAGAAAAGGTACTCAATCTGAGTTCCTATATTCTGTCTTTTGATCTATATTTAGTTAGCTTTTGTTTTTCCACAGCCACTGCACTTGTAGCCTGCTAACTCCTGTTTTGTGGTTGCAGGTGAGTCGACTACATATCTTGTTTCATATACTGCATCGTGATGAACCGTATTATATCCCACTACTGTTTCACGCCATTCAGTATAATACCCCCCTTTATCATCACCTATCATCACATGATTTTTCACATGAGCGGACGTATTTCCTGTAATATCTGCACCACATGTTGAACAAATCGAATACGCCTTCATTTCAGTAATTGGAACCTGTTCATCATAGGCAGCCTGTACCAAAACCTGTTCATTATGTCCTTGTTCAGGTACATTTACCGTCTTGTACTGTGCAACCCAGTTATGTGTATGTTCGGCTGGTTTTGAGTTATTTGAGTTTGAACTGTTGTTATTAGAAGGCTTTGAAGAAGAACCTGTATTGTTCTTGTTTGAGCTAGTATTCGTAGTCGAAGCGGTATTGTCCTTCTTTGATTCTGAAGTATTTGATTTATTAGAAGAATCGGCTTTCGCTGTTTCTTCTTTCTTTTCTTCCTGCTTTACTTCAGACTCATCCTTTTTTTCTTCCTCTGTCTTAACAGAATCTTCAGATGGTGTCAAAGTGGCAGTACTGCCATCTTTTTTTGTTACATCTAGATTGACTTTATCTTCTTTTAAAGAAACATCCACTTTCTTTGTATCTACTGTATCTACATCTTTGAATACAAATGTTTTGTCCTGATCCTGTAAACCAATCTTTACATCTGACTTATCGTTTTCTTTGGTTGTGTAATACAAAGTACGTTCTTCTTTGTTTTTTACTGCATCTCCATTTTCCAACAAGTTATCACTGAAAGATTCTTCTGAACTTGATTTTGTTTCAAATACAGTGATTTTCTTTCCAGTGCTGTTTGTGATCTTCAAAGATTTTGAATCCTTGCTTTTTTGACCAATCGTTTTTACTTCTTTTTTCTTGGCAACTTCTGTTGTCTTTGTGTCTTTTGTTGAAGAATTTGAACATCCACTCAACATTCCTCCAGATAATACCATACTAAGGGCTAATGCCCCTACTATTAATATTTGTTTTGTTTTCATATTCCATTCCGCCTTTTTTACTGTAAAATTATACCATTTTATCATAATTTCGTATACAATGCCGTGGCAAATAAAAAGTGCTGAACCGTCTACACGATTCAACACAATTATATATTTATGAAGTTACGCCTGCTTTTTCGAATAGTATGTTGATTTTTGGTAACTGTATTGCTAACCAGTCGATCAATTCTTCATTGCGCGCCCAGTCGCTAGAGTCATTTAACCCGCACTCATAGAGAAATGCGTGGGTAGGCTTTCATGAAGTAATCAATTCAGCCTGTACCCGTTACCTTGTCACTCAATGAGTACCTTATTTTTCCCTACCGAAGTAACGCATTACACGCTTACGACTATTATAGTAACTCGAGAAACCATACACAATTGCGCTTGTCTGTGACCAACTTTTGTTGAGGATATAATGATGTCGACAGATGCTGCGAATTTCAACATCATCGACTGTAGAAAGCCAAGACTCAACTTCTGCTAACAAATCTAACGCTTCTTCGTATTTTTTACTGTAAATTTCTTTCAAGTTCAAAATCTTCTCTACAGCGCTTTCGGTGGGACTGCCTGCAGCACTCATTGAGTGGCTTCCACCGTCACTCATAAGCTGCGGGCTTCTGTATGTATCATATAAAGAATCAATTTGATCTCTCAGGGCCTTCATTTCAGAAGTGAGTCCCTTATATTGTTCAAGCTTTTCCACGGTCATTTCTGTAGTTTTCATGTCGTTTCACTCCTTATCTATTCTTAAGTCCTGCAGCGATTAAGAACAGGTCTGTGAACTCAATAGCACTCATTGAGTGGCAGGTGCGCCATTCGCCGTCGTAGTAATACTCGGTCACAATTCCAGCCCCACCATCTACGTCGATAACGGGGTTGTCCACGTGGTGTCTCACGACAGCCACCAACGAAAATCCACCGCTTTTTTGAACGGCGTCTGCAAGCCCTTGGAGAAGGATTTTCTGCCCAATGGGCATGATTGCATGCTGGCGTTTGAACTCATACACAAGCACTGCTTGATTATATTCTGGCTTTAAAGGGTGCGATTTTGAGTTCTCGAATTGAAGAATTGCATCTATATCTGCTGGATGGAAAATTCCTTTTCCTGTCTCATCGACATTCATATTTCTACTAACAGACAACGAATCATAAGAGATGAATTGTGCCTGTGCGCGTCTGTCTTTTATCATGTTTTTGTCCTCCTATTTCTTATAAGAAGGACGGTATATATCTAATCACTCATTTTTTGAGTGTAATTTTCATTGTTGCGATTTTTCCTACTTGTTACTAATAAATAATTTCTATTTTAATGCCTGGGGCATTTTACTTTGTTCCGGACTATAATACCGTCCACGTTTATATTTTGGTTTTTTGTTATTTAACTGATTTGTGAATTTTGGATTAGTTTACAAATATGACTAAACTTATCCGCTTCCCGTAAATGATAACGTTCTTTACGTACTCTATCTTTTATCAATTCTGCGGGAGTTGTTTTTATTGTAAGAAATGGTAAGTTATCAGGATCTGATTCGAGTATGAGTCTTTCACATCTACAACGTTCCGCTTCTTTCAGGTGATATTCCTCTTTCTCTTTACTGTCTTTTGCTAACTGGTCGGGGGTCATAGTGACATCACTGTTTCCTTTTGCGTCTCTTAAAAAACTCGGAAACGTTTTGATAAAAAACAGTTTTGAAGGATTCATTTTTGCATTAAAATCTTTGGTGCCTTGTAAATCCTCATATCTATAATCTACTACAGCAATCATGTCTGCTTTTGTATATCCAGCCGCAAATAGAGAGTTGATGTTTCGGATATACGATGGGGCGTAATCAATATGTTTACCAACTTTCTGACTTACGTAGTCAATAACTTCTTTCACGTCGTCGCTTACGTTAATTACTCTTTTGTTAATTGCGTCATCGCTTCTTGTTTGCGCTGCGGTTTTATCAGCTTCTTCCGCCTCTGCAACTGGGATATTAATTTTTTTCTTTTCCTCTTCTGTCAACGGATAGTAATCCCAGCCACACTCAGTGAGTGTGTATTTGTTCTTTTTGTTACTAGTGATAACCTTGATCAATTTAGCTTCTTTTAGCCTTTTGATCCCACATTCCACTTGCTTTGGCGTTAGTTCAATCATGTAATTACAAATACCAGAGTAACTACATTCAAACCAAGGCGTTCCGTTTTCATCTAAAACGTTATCCGCTAATCTACTCCTAACGTTAATTTGGATGTGGTGAAAGATTAATGCTGCAACAACATCATTACCAAGGTCAATACATAAGTCTACAGAGAGACTATGCTTGATACCTGTTGCGTTATTATTTTTCATTGTATGGTCACCGATATGGTTTTCCCTTTTAGTTCTACTCATTTGTTAACATCCCCTTTTTTTATAAAGCTTTAAGAAGTCCTCGAGACTAAATGTAACCATCCACGGTTGATAAGACCCCCTGTGGAATACAGCAGGGATTTCATTATTACCGTTTTCTTTGGAATCATTGACGGCTTGTTCGTATGCTTTTTTAAGATTTAACCGTTCTACACGCTTCACTTCGATATGAATACCAGGAAGTCCTTCAACATCTGCGGCATCACCTGTGTTTCCTTTACACTGCGCGCTGCGCTGGGCTTTTTCAAACCCAGCCACTTTTAAAATTTTAACGATTTCGAGTTCTCCGCGCTTTCCTTTATTTCTTGACGCCTTGCCAATTTCTTTTTTTGTCTTTGTTGCCATAATTTGTTACCTCCTAATTAGCTAAAAACGTTACCGCACTCGGTCAATGCGTCTAAGTCTGCAGGCGATAGGCCTAAAGTCTCAAGACTTACCTCTTCAGCCTCTGTTTTCTCTTGCTGCGGTGGTGGACAGATAGCGTCGGCAAACGTTGTTGGCATCTCTCTTTGCTTAGCATTTTTTACGATATCAGCCAGGTACATGGTCTTTAATTTGCCGCCAATATTTTTACTAATATGTTGCGCTTGGAACACGCGTAAATCACTAAGGTTTTTTACTCTATATGCCCTGCAAACGAATTCCTCCGATACATGATATTCTTCAATTTCCTTTCTGATAGAATCCACCATTTCCGGAGTAACTGGCCCTGTGTCTTTTTTTACTGACGCTTGTTGCTGTGCTGGGGCTTGTGGTTGTGTTGCTTTCTCAGATTTAGTAGCAGGTTGTGCCGGCTGTAGAAGGTCCTCCCCAGCATAAACATACAAACCTAAACCGTGGCGCGCGCAAGCTTTGGTAACTGCCCTTTGTATAGATTTATTTACGAGGCATGAATTAACTTTTGCAAGCGGGACAGCTTGGTTCTTGTAATCCATTACCGGCAACATCTCAACATGTTCCAGCCCCTCAATCGTAACACTAACTTTTACGTAACAAGTCATTCCATCAGTAAAGTAATTAATGGGCCCATATTGTTGTGTATCTCGTTCGTAAACCTTGTACTGTGCGCTAGGGTACCTCTTCTTGACCTCGCCCCACGCGTAAGACCATGATAAGTAAGACAAATTGCCTTTCTTCTCAATCTTATCGGATACGTTAACTGCACTTAGTGTTTCAAATACGCTTTTATTGTTGTTTTCCATAGTTCCATTTCTCCTTTTCTTCTATTCTTATCTTATATATGTCAGAATTTTTCTGGGGCTGTGTTACAGCCTACCAGAGTTTTCTGTGCGACCCTTTGTTTCCGTCACGTTTAGCGGCATATGCTTCCGCTTCGCGTTGCGTTGCAAATATCACGATGTTATAAGTGTTACTAAGCATCGCGCCACTTTCAATCGCCATCACGGCGCAATTCTTTTCAGTTGATGTGTAATAGATCATTCTTTTTTTCATGTTCTTACGCCTCCCCTACAAGTGCTTCAAATTCTTCTTTGGTTTTGCAATTCTCAAACATCTCAGCGCTTCTTTCAGCTGCCAGCGCTTGAATATTTTCGATTTCTTCATCGTCTGCGAAGATCTGCGATAAATATTGACCCTCGATCCTGTCAAGTTCCTCAAAACTTTTTAATAATTCTTGTGCCATATTCCTTGTCCTCCTTTTGGCTGAGAGAATACAAAAAAGCGCGACACGATAATCAGTCATACAAGGATCTTGCCTTGTTGTTTCGATTATTCGTGCCACGCTTCAATGAACTATTACAACGCTGGACCTACACCGCTTTTTGCGGTGCCAACGTCCACCCTAATTAACGCCGCTACATTGTTTCGTATATAAACTTCTTTGTTCCGATTTTTTAATAATTTTGCTTTTTACGTATTCTCTTATTCAATTGTTAAGGTAGGTAATTTGCTTCCCCTTACCTTGTAACTACATTATAATGCCTATTGTCCAAAATGTCAATATATATTTTTGCATTTTTTAGTTTTTTTAATATTATGGTGTATTATTCATTTATTTTTGCACTCGTTGGGTGTATAATATGTATATAAAAGGAGGTGCATAAGCATGGCTAAAAATCTTATTATTGGCGATAACATCCGCCGCATTCTTGCTAATAATAAAGCAACCAGAAAAATTGGAGTACCGTATACACAAGTAGAACTGGCGGAAGCAATGGGAACAACAAGACAGCAAATCGGGTCCTATGTGAACGGCCGTCATATTATGGGTACGGCCACTATTTTAAAAATGGCTGATGTGCTGGGCGTTACCCAATACGAACTCATAGGAACAGAAGAAGACCAAACGATATTTGCTATTGGTAGAGAAGTTGCAAAAAGCCCTATCCTTAAAGAATTATTTGAAAAAGTGGTTGCTGGAGAAATTACAGACGAACAATTAAATAAAGTCGTTGAAGTAATTACTAGCCTTAAATAAAAACAGACCCTGGCGTTATGCCAGGGCTTTTTTTATGCTTAAGCTGTTAATGCTTCATTAGATGAAAACAGAGGCAGGCTTGTCCTGCATTATACATAGGAAAGAAAAAAGCTTTTTTCTCCTTCATGAAAGCGCCGCACCGCGGCGTAATGAGGCTTTTTCATCGAAAATCTGTTATAAATAGCAAAAATTGCTTTTTAAACGGGTTTTTTGCAAGAAATTTGCAAAATCCGGGCTTAAATAGACAAAAACAGCAAAATCTGCGTCTTTTTACCAACAAGTGCACACCGCAACAAACCCCTGCCTTTTTTACCCTTATGAGTCGCGCAAGCGACATAAACAGCACCCGTTGATCGATTGATTGTCAAAGCGGGATAGCAATCGACTTTATGCGAACCCCAAAAACGCTGGGCGGTATACTTTACGCGAATCAAAAAAACGCTGGGCGGTATAAGTGTTTGTTCTTCCGATGTGCAAAATCCACGTGCGACATACCCGCTACCTATATTTATATATTATATATGTGTGGTCGCCTTTAAAAAGGAGATTAGTCTCCTTTATAAAGGAGATACGAAAAAGTAGAGTCTCCTTTATATAGGAGATACAGAATCGGAGTCACAAAAACATAACAGACTTTTTTAAAGCAGTGTTTTTCGTAAACGGAGTGACAATGTTATTCGCTTGTCGTTTTTTCGACCGATACAAAGACTTCAATCTTTCAGCCTTGTATTTATATATATGTTGCTGAGGCATAAATACCCGACTATAGTCAGGTATATATACCCGACTTGGAAAAATGATACGTATACATTACTAGCCCTATACACGCATAAATAGCGGTGTTATAATCAAAGTGACAACTTTGTCAGTGACAATGTGCAATAGGAAATATAGGACAGCGGGACAAAATGACAAAGAAAATGACAACCCGGATTATGAGATCGCAGAAAACAAAAAAAGCCAGGACATTTAAGCCCCAGCTAGTTTTTGTTTTATAATGTCTGTTTTTATTCACCAAAATAACGTTTTAATAATCCAGCGAATGCCTTACCATGACGAGCTTCATCACGAGCCATTTCGTGTACTGTATCATGAATTGCATCTAAGTTTGCCTTTTTAGCACGAGTAGCTAAATCAACTTTACCTGCAGTTGCACCATTTTCAGCTTCTACACGCATTTCAAGATTTCTCTTAGTTGAATCTGTAACAACTTCGCCTAATAATTCAGCAAATTTTGCGGCATGTTCTGCTTCTTCCCAAGCTGCCTTTTCATAATACAATCCAACTTCTGGATATCCTTCTCTGTGAGCTACTCTAGCCATTGCCAAGTACATACCTACTTCTGAGCATTCACCTTCGAAGTTAGCACGTAAATCGTTTTTAATGTCTTCAGCAACATCTTTTGCGACTCCTACTACGTGTTCAGCAGCCCAAGTCATTTCGTCTTCTACTGGAACAAATTTTTCTTTTGGTTGTTTACAAGTTGGACATTTCCAATCTGCAGGAAGATCAGCGAATTTTACGCCTTCTTTTTCCTCGTCATAAATGTGTCCACAAATTAAGCATCTATATTTCATAAATAATCCTCCTCTTGAAATATACTATTTCCTTTTATGACTATACTATCGCATATTCATACCAATATTTCAAAAGTATTGCTCAACAATTTTTAAATTATAATTCAATCGTCAACATACGATCTTTTCCTGACATATCTTTATGTACAGTAATCGTTGCAGATGCAAAATATTCACGAGCTAGATTCGATAAAGATTCACCTTGATCCCATCCCATTTCAAAGGCAAGAAAAGCTTTTTCATTCAATACTAGATGTGCTTTTTCAAATACATCACGATAGAATTTTAATCCGTCTTCTCCACCAAATAGAGCTACGTGCGGTTCATAGTCCACAACACTTTGTTCCATCTTTTCTTCACTTGGAATATATGGTGGATTGCAAACTAGAATATCGCAATGTAAATCGCGATCTACAAATGGATCTAACATGCTTCCACAAATAAAGTTTACATGAGCATCCAACTTTTCATTATTCTTTTGTGCAACCACTAAAGCTTCTTTTGAAATGTCCGATGCGATCACATCCATTCTAGGTTCTTCTAGATTTAAAGTGATACCAATTGCACCTGATCCTGTTGCCACATCAAATACATTGACATGATCTTTATCGGCAAAATAATCATCAAACTTAGATAATACAAGTCCTACAAGTTCTTCTGTTTCAGGTCTAGGAATTAAAACATCTTCATTCACAATAAAGTCATAGCCATAGAAACATTCATACCCTAATACATAGCCTAATGGTTCTCCATTTTCCATTAAATGAATTCCTTCTAAATAATCCGTTTGAATTTGTTCATCCGCCTCTTCATCCATAGAAATATATAGATTTATATTTTTTTGACGACATAACTCTACCATGAAAAGTTGAGCTGCCTGTTCACCTTGACCAGCCTTATAAAGACGTTCTTTACCTTCATTGATCAATGAATGATATGTACTCATTATTCTTTTTCTCCAGCAATTTTTGCCTGTTGATCTGCAAGCTGTAATGCAGCCATTAAATCATCTAAACGACCATCCATAATACGGTCTAACTGATTGACTGTATATCCAATACGGTGATCGGTTACACGGTTTTGAGGATAGTTGTATGTACGAATTTTTTCTGCACGATCTCCAGTACCAATCTTTGTACGACGTTCTTTTTCGTTCTTTTGATCCAATTCACGCTGTCTTTCTTCATATACACGAGCACGAATTGTCATTAAGGCAGTTGCACGGTTTTCATGCTGACTACGACCATCCTGACACTTAACTACAATACCAGTAGGTTTGTGGACGATACGTACAGCTGAATCGGTTTTATTGATGTGCTGTCCTCCAGCTCCACTTGAACGCATTGTTTCAATTTCCAAATCGTTCATATCGATATCAAAGTCTTCTGCCTCTACTTCTGGCATACACAATACTGTTGCGGTAGAAGTATGGATACGGCCTTGTGATTCTGTCTTTGGCACACGTTGTACACGGTGAGAACCAGATTCAAATTTTAAAGTTCCATAAGCCCCTTCTCCATTGACTTTAAATGAAACCAATGAGAATCCTCCAGCTTCACTATCTTCCATTTCAATGACTTCTGTTCTCCAACCTTTTGCCTCTGCATATTTTGAATACATTCTAAATAAGTCTCCGGCAAAGATATTTCCTTCGTCTCCACCAGCTGCTCCACGAATTTCTAAGATCGCATTATGAGAATCGTTAGGATCTTTTGGTACTAGAAGCAATTCTAATCGGTCTAAATAATTTTGGATTTTTGGTTCTAATTCTTCCAATTCCATTTGTGCCATTTCACGAATTTCTTTATCTTCCTCTTTTGAAAGAACTTTTGCCTCTTCTAATTCCTCAACTGCTTTTTTATATTCTTCGTATGTTTCTACAATAGGTGTCAACTCATTTTGTTCACGCCCCAATTTTGCCATAGTCTTACGATCTGATACAACATCACTTTGCATCATCAAATCATTGATTTCACGATAACGCTCAACCATTTTTTCTAAACGCTCATCCATTTTTGCCATAAATATACATCCTTTCTCTATAATTTTTATATCTTGAGTGTTTTACCACTTAAAAAACGCTTTATTTTAGCGATATACCCCATCTATTTTAATATAAAGAACAAGTATTGTCGATGAAAATTGTCCTATTACGCAATTTTTGAAGATAAGAGTATAATATGAAGTATGAAACAGAAAAGAAAAGTTAAAAAAATACCAATTGTGTTTATTCTTACCTTACTCATTTTCGTATTTATAGTTATTCCCTTCATCATTTTAAAAATCACTGAAGACGGACAATACTACGTAGAAGATTTAAATACAAGTGAAGTACAAGCTTCCTATAAACATTACATCTTCGCATCTTTTAAGATGGATACAATCGATTCTAAATATGCGTGTATAAAAGATGAAAACGGAAAAATATTACGACTTCAATCTGGCATTGTTAATTTAAAGACGAAAGACATAACTGAAAATACAGAATACACAACAGATACAGATGAAACTGGATATGTGAATGGAAGTTATGGTGCAGATGCTCAATATTTAGGAACCAGCTTTAACGGAAAGAAGGTTCACTTTAAAATAAGCGGCGTGCAAGCATGGACAGACATCAACAATGTTGAATTGTACTTATATGACGATTCTTATACTTTATCCACATATTATGTTTATAATGGTTCCCTCATTCATACGATTTCTACAGATCTTGTTCAAGGAAATGCGAATTCTATTGCGATTGGTCCTGCTCCACAATTTTTAAAAGAAGATACTGCCTATTATTCATATGATGGTCACTATTTTTATACGAGCTATAAAAACTTAGTTGATGATAAAAAGGTCAATAAAAATCCATACTATAACTATTATCAATATGTTCCTCACAGAACCACGTCGTATTTGAATCATGCGATGTATAATACGTATGTCAACGATGAATCCGCACTCTATAATCAAGCCGATGTATTTTTTAATATACAAGCTAAATACGCAATCAACGCATCTATGATGTATGCACTTGCCCTAAATGAGAGTGGTCTAGGACTTAGTCAGTATGCGCTTGAATATCATAATTTATTCGGTCATGCAGCCATTGATGAAAATCCAGATAACGCAAATCAATACAAATCAATAGCAGATTGTGTAAAACAACATGCCTACAATTTCTTGCAGCAAGGCTATCTAAATCCTGAAGATTCAAGATATCACGGTTCGTGGTTTGGGGATAAGGCAAGTGGCATCAACGTGAACTATGCTTCTGATCCGTACTGGGGAGAAAAAGCGGCTAGTTTCTATTATCAATTGGATGAAGATAGTATTGACCAAAAAAAGAATCCAATCAAAACAATACAACTATCTAAGGACTTAAAGGTATATGCACCAAATAAAAAAGATGTTCTTTATACTTATAAAAAAGGAAGTATTGTATCGATTCATATATTAAAGGAAGAAAACAGATACTATAAAATATCGAGTGAAGCACCTGTTAAAGATAATCATTTGAATGTAAATGCTAAATATAAGAACAGCTATGCATATATCAAGAAATCGGATTTCAAATAAAAGGAACCATTCTAGTGTTGGCGTCTAGAATGGTTCCTTTTGTTT
>ULXJ01029823.1_pt1 | contig 11509 bp, 10 predicted proteins | sample 1960981 | NCBI WGS metagenome assembly ULXJ01 (sample SAMEA4835830, study PRJEB28245) | human gut metagenome | biome: gut microbiome; material: fecal sample | place: Denmark | collected 2008 | reverse complement strand
CCGCCGATGCGAACCATAACAAAATCAACACCCGATTTTTTAACCTTGTCCCAGTCAATCTTTCCGCTGTAGGAGGAAATGTCGATTCCCTCCATTGAAGCGGCCTTGCCGTTTTCACTGTAGTATTTAAAAGTGTCGTCAGAGGTGAAGTTATCGTTGTTGAGTGTATTTTTCGGTACACCGTCAAGCTCGGTAATCCAGATTTCACCGAGAGTGCTGTCGTTTATATGTATTTTTTCGCCTGTTGTCTTGACGGTTGTGTCTGTGGCAACAGTTGCCGGGGTTGTACTGCCCGACTGCGAACTGCTTTCACCGTTGCTTGAACAACCGCACAAAACCGAGGTAAGCGCAAGCATGGCAGCCGTTACGGCACAAATAGTTTTTTTCATTATTCTACTCCTGACAAAAATTTTTTAACGCTGAAAAATGTCGATTATACGGACATTTTGCGTATCTGTTAGTCAGCATATCATAAAAAAGTGTTGATGTAAACAAAGAAACCGAAAATAAATATTGAAAATCTTGTGAAAATTAAGTATAATCTAAGGTACAAGTGTCCTTCATCAAACAGCGGAGGCATTTATTCGGAAATATAATGATAACAATGTTCCGCAAAAGGCGATAAAGGGCGGTGAGTGAAATTGAATGAAACAAAGGTGCACGGATACCGTCACAAAACAACGGAAGAACTCGTCAAGGCAATTGACGAATGTACCTCTCTCAGTCAGCTTTTCGCTCTCATTCAGCATGAGCATATCACCATTCAGATGCTCACAAGACCGGGTGCATCAAATCTTGCACCAAAAATTTTAAGCCCGAAAGAGATAACAGGCAACCGTGACACACCATTTGAAAGACTGCGAAAACAGGTTCGTGAATCTGTGCTTGAGGACGAAAGAAGGCTTAAACAGAGCAAGCTGATTGCCGAATGCGAACGCCTTTCAAGACTTAATAAAAATGACAAGATAAAGTAAGAGTAATTAGTGGAAGATTTTTGAAATTTTTTACTAAATACTCTTTATTTTTTTCAAAAAAACATATATAATCTAATTATCAAATACGATTGGGGATGGAATATATGACATTCAAATTCAAACACACCTTGGCTGTAATTCTCGCAGTAGTTACCGTGGCTTGTTCTGTTGTCGGAACATTAGCTGTTTCTGCGGCAGAAACAGACTCTCAGCCTGCAACAGAGGCAACTGTTGCATCTGATGTAACAGATACGAGCGTTGAACCAACTCAGGCAACCGAGCCTTCACAGCCGGTAACGGAGCCGCCCGTAACTCCTACGGTTCCTCCGACTCAGCCGTTTAAGCCGAATGTGGGCGCAATCAAGAATCTCAAAAGAACGCAATATACAACAAATTCGCTTTCGTTCAAGTGGGATAAAGTAAGCGGTGCAACAGGCTATGTAATCTACTATCGCAACAATGACGCACACAAGAATTTTTCAAGATTTACATATGTAAAGTCAAATGCCTGTACACTCAAAAAGATTAGAACAGCAACCTGGTATGATGTAAAGGTTGCCGCCTATGTTGAGCATGACGGTGTAAAGTATGAGGGTAAGAGTCAGACCTACAGAACAGCTACTCTCCCGAATGCCGTAAGCGTTTCACTCAAGGAGTCGGGTGCTGCAATTACACTTTCGTGGTCAAAGAACTCACAGGCAACAGGCTACAAAATCTACCGTATGAGCGGTGACACAAAGGGCAGGTATGTTCTTTACAAGACAATCACTTCAAATTCCACAACTTCTTTCAGAGATAAGGGAGTTAAGAACGGCAGAGCGTATTACTATCAGATTAGGGCTTACCGTGCAATCAAAAAGAACACTTACTATTCGTCACCGTCAACAATAAGATGTGTGGCAGGTCTTAATGCCGTTAATTTCAAGACAGATACAAGACTTTCAAGAGTAAATCTCACATGGGGCAAGGCAATGACCACTCCGACAGCATATGAGATTTTCTATTCAACCTCAAAGAACGGAAAATATACAAAGCTTGGTGAAACAAAGAATACTTTCTACAACACCAAAAAGCTTACAGTCGGCAAGACCTATTACTTCCGTATTCGTGCTTACAAGTATTCGGGACCGAGCAGTAACCCGAAAAAGTACAAGTGTCTCGGCACATTCCAGACAAAGAGTGTAAAGATCAGCAAGAATGCCTACGGTGTTTCAGTCGGCGGCACATATGTTGAAATCAGTATCAATCAGCAGCATATGTGGTACTACAAGAACGGTAAGCTTGTTGTTGAAACAGATGTTGTAACCGGCAACTATGGTACAAACGATACGCCAAAGGGTGCATATTCAATTATTTACAAGGCATCTCCTGCAACACTTATGTTGAATTCCCATGTAACATTCTGGCTTCCGTTCACATCCGACGGTTGCGGAATCCATGACGCATCATGGCGAGCAAGCTGGGAATACGGCGGAACAAGGTACAAGGGTCACGGCTCACACGGCTGTGTAAACACACCGTACAACGCAGCTAAGAAAATCTATAACAACATTTCCTCAGGAACCCGTGTTGTTGTTTATTGATTTTTATCCGTAGCAAAAACTTGATAAAATAATTTAAGGCTGACAGATTTTTAATAACCTGTCAGCCTGATTTTTATATGTTTTTATATGAAAGTTATTGTTAATCAGTAGGGGCGTTCATCGGACGCCCGCAAGTAATAGTGTAAACTATATGTTAAAACAAATTTTATAAAGACCGCAAAACAATCGTCATACTGTAGCGGCGAACCTCGTTCGTCAATCGTATCGTGTGTAAACACGATACGAATAAAATTATATTGGCTACAATTAACTGTGCTTTAATCCCATAATGATACCAAGGGCAATGTTTTGTTTTTCTTTTGGCAGACAACGAAATTCGTTAAGAAGTTTGCATTCCGTTTCCGAAAGTTCCGACTGAGCAATTTTGTCAATCGGCTGTTTGATGTCCGTATATTCAATTATATAATCAACAGATGTATTAAAAATTGACGCAAGTTTTTTGAGCGTCGTAATGCTCGGTTCAACCTTTCCATTTTCATATTCGCTGATTATCTTTTGTGAAAAGTTAAGTTGCATTCCCAATGCAATTTGGTTCATAGATTTTTCTTTTCGTAGTTCCTTAATTCTTTGCATTTGCCGTACCCGCTCCATAAATTATACCTTGTTAGTATAATATTATAACTTTTTGTTGACAATTTTATACAATATAGGTATAATTCAAGTGAATAAAGTATATAAAATTATAGAACTTGCTTTTGCATTAAGTGATTTTTTAATTAGAAATAATTTAAGGAGTACGCAATGATTATTTTATTTAGTAATTGTGGTTTTGCAATTATTGCATTTTTATTTTATCTGTGTGGAAGTAATAGAGTAGCCGAAGTATTTGCTGATTTCATTGTTAACAATTGCTATTTAATATTTGCGGTTTTATTAATTATTACTTTTCTTATATCTTTCTATTTAGTTCGGAAAAATTCATTCAAATCAGTAAAAGTTACATCTACGATTGGGTTTACAATACTTGATTTTGCAAAGGTGTTAATTTTTTATTTGTTACTTGTTACTTGGTCAATAGATTTTGTTTGTCATAATGATGTGCTGAATTCAATTATATCGTTGCTTGTGATACCTCTTGACTTAATGTTCATTAGTTGTATATGTGTAGTACCGACATTTATTTTAAGGTTAAAATATGCAGAATACGGTAATATTTTAAATATATGTTTAGTAATGGCATTGGATTTATTTTTAACAATACTATTTGTCATACTCATTCGTTTGCTAATAGCGGAAAGTTTTCTCACAACCTATTCAATAATATCATCTAATGAATGGTGGGAAAATATTCTTAATATTGCAAGAAAATGATGATTGCATTAAAAAACAGACTGATAATCTGTCAGTCTGTTTTTGTATGAATGTTATTGTTAATCAGTAGGGGCGTTCATCGGACGCCCGCTTTGATGAAATTATTTGTTTATTCACATAATTTTTGATGTGATGAAAACTGTGTATAATCTGTAGCGGCGGTCAGTGACCGCCAATCGTACCGATTGTAAAATCGGTGCGACTTAACACAAATTATGCCCGAGCGTAAAATTGTTACCTTTTCTACAATGCAATGTAGCGGCGAACCTCGTTCTCCCGTCTGAAATATAGTCGCAATGCGTTGCACATAAATGTGCTTCCTATTGCTCGTTATTTCAGACAGCGCATTGCTCCCTTTTTCCGCCACCGGCGGCGGCCGCAAGGCTACCAATCAACACGAAATGAATAAGTAATCGCAGAAAATATTTTGTTTATTAATATATAATTTTAAGATGGCAAAGATTATGCTTATCTTCGTTTTGGTTGCAAAACCAAAACGATTGGCGATCACTGATCGCCGCTACATTATTTCGGTAACTGCATTTCATTTATAAAATTTGTTTTAACATATAATTTATGCCTTTACTTGGCGGGCGTCCGATGAACGCCCCTACAGTATGACGGTAGTTTTGCGGCATTAATAAAAATGTTCCCTCACGAACTCGGTTGTGTGGCGGTTTTACTGCACATTTTGCCGTCAACATCTGTGTAGTATTCGCCTTTGAGCAGAATTTGCGAAATCGGAACGATTTCGTAGCCCTCGGATTTGATTGCCTCGATTACCGTCGGCAATGCTTCGGGGGTATTTTTTGCACCGTTATGCATCAATATAATACTGCCGTTCCTGATTTTTTTCATAATATTTTGCTTTATCTGCTCGGGAGTCGGATCTTTCCAGTCGAGCGAATCGACATCCCATTGCACGCAATACATATTACAGCCGTTGACCGACTTTACAACATCATTGTTGTAATCGCCGTAGGGGGCACGGAACAGGGTGGGAGTTTTGCCCGTAAGCTCCTTGATTTTTTCGTTGCAGGACTGAATCTGACCGACCATATCGGACGATGACATCTGCGTCATATGAGGATGGGTGTTGCTGTGATTGCCCACATCGTGACCGTGCTTTGCAATATCTTTTACGCTGTCGGGATAATTCTTAACCCAGTCGCCCACAAGGAAAAATGTTGATTTCACCTTGTATTTGTCGAGAATTTCAAGCAGATGCTCGGTCTGTTCATTGCCCCATGCCGCATCAAACGACAGGGCAACCTGCTTTTTGTCCGTGTCAACATAGTAAATGGGAATTTCACGCTGAGCAGCCGCACTCTGAACGGCTCGAACGGTTGATGTGACTGCAATTGCCCCTGCAAGCACTCCGATTAAAAGACAGAATCCGATTGATATTAGATTTCGTTTTGTTATGATATACAAACGCATAAAATCCCCTCCATACCAAATTTATATGAAGGGGATTTTTATTTATTCATATTTTGTTTTAATTAGGTGCGTTCATTGGGCGATAGCAGTCAAGTTAACCCTCAACATGCCATTCAATGCCGTCTTTTGTGTCCTTGACAACAACTTTCATCTCTTTAAGCTTGTCACGGATAGCGTCGGCTGTCGCCCAGTCCTTTTCAGAACGAGCTTTTGTACGCTGTGCAATAAGCTCCTCAACTTCCTTGGCAAAGTCATCGTCAGCGTCCGCTTTGTTGCTTTCGGGAACTTTTGTAAGGTCGAGTGAAAGCACCTTGTCAAATTCGCCGATTACATAAAGCTTTGTTGCATCGTCTGCGTCAGCCTTGAGAACATCATAAACGCAGGTGAGAGCAAGAGAAGTGTTGAGGTCATTGTCAAGCGCCTCGCTAAATCCCTTTGTAAGCTCCTCAGCCTTTGCCATATCAGGCTCACCGTCCCTTGAAAGAGCGGAAATTCTCTTTACAAGCTTGTTGTAGGCTGTGGCTGTGTTGTCAAGGTTGTCATATGAGAATGTGAGCGGCTTGCGGTAGTGGCTCTGGAGGCAGAACATTCTGTAAACAAGCGGATTGTAGCCCTTTTCTTCAAGAAGTGAAACTGTAAGGAAACCGCCCTTTGACTTGCTCATTTTGCCCCTTGCATCGTTGAGGTGAAGTACATGGAACCAGTACGGACACCACTTGTGACCGAGAAAAGCCTCGCTCTGTGCAATTTCGTTTGTGTGATGGGGGAAAGCATTGTCAATGCCGCCGCAGTGAATGTCAAGATATTCACCGCAATGCTTATAGCTGATGCATGAACATTCGATGTGCCAGCCCGGATAACCTACGCCCCACGGACTGTCCCACTTGAGCTCCTGTGAATCAAACTTTGACTTTGTGAACCAGAGAACAAAGTCAGCCTTGTTATGCTTGTTTTCATCCTCTTCAACGCTGTCACGAACACCGACAGCAAGATCGTCCTCATTCATATTGCCGAAAACATAGTAGTTGTCGAGCTTTGAAGTGTCAAAGTAAACATTGCCGCCTGCAATGTAGGCATAGCCTTTTTCAAGCAGAACGGAAATCATATTAATAAAATCGTCAATGCAGTTTGTTGCAGGTTCTACAACATCGGGACGCTTGATGTTAAGCTTTTCGCAGTCGGCAAAAAATGCGTCTGTGTAGAACTTTGCAATCTCCATAACAGTTTTATGCTCACGCTTTGCGCCTGAAAGCATCTTATCCTCGCCTGTGTCGGCATCGCTTGAAAGATGACCTACATCTGTGATGTTCATTACACGGTTTACATCATAACCCGAAAAACGAAGATACTTTTCAAGAACATCTTCCATAATATAGGTGCGAAGATTGCCGATGTGGGCATAGTGATAAACAGTAGGACCGCAGGTGTACATATTAACCTTGCCGGGTGTGTGCGGTACAAATTCCTGCTTTGTCTGTCCGAGAGAATTATATAAAATCATTTGCTATTCCTCACTTTTTACATTTTCCTTTTTCAGCTCATCAAGCTGTTTTTGAAGTTCAAAAATTTTATGCTCAAGATTGCACAATGCAAGTGCAACCGGATCCGATACATGAATCTGGTCAAGGGTTTCACTGCGAACACCATTGACTTTTACTACTCTTGCCGGAACGCCGACAGCCGTTGCATTCGGCGGAACTTCGCTTAAAACAACCGCACCTGCGGCAATTCTTGCGTTGTCACCAACCTTGAACGGACCGAGAACCTTTGCACCCGAGCCGACAAGCACATTGTTGCCGAGTGTGGGGTGTCTTTTTCCCGTTTCTTTGCCTGTTCCTCCGAGAGTAACATTCTGATAAATGGTGCAGTTGTCTCCTATTATTGTAGTTTCGCCTATGACAACGCCCATTCCGTGATCTATAAACAGTCCCTTGCCGATGGTTGCACCCGGGTGAATCTCAATTCCCGTCTTGTGACGACTGCGTTGAGAAATCCACCTTGCAAGAAACTTTAGGTTGTGTCGCAAACACCAGTTGGCTTTTCGGTGAGAACGCACCGCCTTGAAACCCGAGTAGAGAAAAAACACCTCTGCTCTGCTCCTTGCGGCAGGATCACGCTCCATAACCGCATCAATATCCGCTTTCAGGGTTTTAAACACGCAATCACCCTCCTGTCAAGACCGTGAGAGTATGTTCTCAGGTCTGAGAAATAAACTGTCTGTTTTGAATTATATATACAACGCCCGAAATGATTGTGAATACAACCGAAATCCAGATGAGAATTTCTCCCACCACAAAGAAAATCGGTTCAAATGTTGCCGTGTTTATAAAATTAAGTCCGACTTCGGGCAGTTCAAGCACGATTTGCATTGCAATTACTGCAATTATAGCAATCATCTGTGAAACCGTCTTTGCTTTGCCCCACATATTAGCGGCGACAACCTTGCCTTTTGAGGCGGCAATCAGCCGTATTGAGGTGACGGAAAATTCACGGAAAAGCACGATTATGACCGCAACGCAGTCACATATTCCAAGCTGTACAAAGCACAGAAATGCGGCAAGCACAAGAATTTTGTCTGCAAGCGGATCTGCAAATTTTCCGAAGTCTGTAACAAGACCGTTTTTTCTTGCAATTTTTCCGTCAAACATATCTGTGAGTGACGCCGCAATAAAAATAATCAGGGCAACGGCATTGTTGAGCGGAAAGTTTGCAAGCAATGCCGCCACAAAGAACGGAACAAGAATTATTCGTCCTACTGTCAGTTTATTTGGTAAGTTCATTTTATGTGCCTTTCAAAGTTAAATATTATGAAATTGCTGAGTCTTTTAGCCACTTAGTCGATTTTGCCGACAAATTCGCCTACAGGATCGCAGCCTGTGTAATCGGTTACACGCACCTTGACAAAATCTCCTGCCTTTGGCTTTTCACCGTCACAGGTGAAGAATACACAGCCGTCAACCTCGGGGGCGTCGGCATAGCTTCTGCCGAAGAAACATTCGGCAAGCTTGTCAAAGCCTTCAACAAGAACTTCAATTTCTTTGCCAACAAGGCTTTCGCAGTATTCAGCCATAACCTGCTGTTGATGCTCCATAATAATATCGGCACGCTTTTGCTTGATTTCTTCGTCAATTTGGTCGGGCATTTCAGCTGCCTTTGTGTCCTCCTCGGGAGAGTAGGCAAAACAGCCGAGTCGCTGAAACTTCATATCGGCGGCAAACTCTGCAAGCTCATTGAACTGCTCCTCGGTTTCACCCGGGAAACCTGTAATAAAGGTTGAGCGGAAGATTACATTCGGAATTTTATCCTTAATCTTGTTCATGAGTGCAGTAAGGCTTTCTCTGTCGCCGTGACGATTCATTCTGCGGAGAATATCCTTGTTACAATGCTGGAGCGGAATATCCATATATTTTACAATCTTATCTTCACTTGCAATTGTGTCAATAAGTTCGTCTGTAATTCTGTCGGGATAGCAGTAGAGAACCCTTATCCATTTAAAGCCGTCAATCATACAAAGTCTTCTGAGAAGCTCTGCAAGCATCGGTTTGCCGTATTTATCCTCACCGAAACGGGTTGTGTCCTGAGCAATTACATTGAGTTCCTTGACTCCACGCTCAGCAAGACCTTCCGCCTCTTTTACAACATCTTCAATATCTCTGCTGCGGAATCTTCCTCGAATCATCGGGATTGCACAATAGGAACAACGGTTGTCGCAACCCTCGGCAATTTTGAGATAAGCGGTGTAGGGGGGAGTTGAAAGAATTCTTCCGCCCTCAAGCGGCAGACAAACCTTGTCGGGAAAGCTTTCGCACTTCTGTCCGTCAAGTGTTTCCAAAACGATGTCTGCGATAGTTTCGTTAGCACCGATTCCGATAACCGAATCAACCTCGTAAAGCTGTTCGGAAATTTCCGACTTATATCTTTGAGCAAGACAGCCTGTTACGATGATTGCCTTGATTTTGCCCTCGTCCTTGAGCTTGCCGAGTTCAATAATTTCGTTAATGCTTTCCTGCTTTGCACTTTCGATAAATCCGCAGGTATTTACAATTACTGCGTCCGCATCTGCCGGATCGTTAACAATAATAAATCCTCTGTTCTTGAGTGTGTACAAAAGCATCTCGGCATCAACCTGATTTTTTGCACAACCGAGTGATACAATGCCTACTTTATAATTCATAATCAGTCTTCCTCTGTGTATTCTCTGAGGACGGTCTTAATGTCATCCCATCCGTATCCGAGCCTTTGCAGAGCGGCAACGGCTCTTCGCCTTATTTTTTCATCATTTATGTTTTTATATTTTCTGTCGATAACCGCCCTTATTCCGTCACACGGATCAAAGTCGATTTCTTCGATAATCTCTTCTGCAAGTTCACGGTCAATTCCCTTTTGAACAAGCTGTCTTACCGCACCTCTCGGAGCATTATGTTTTGAAAACAAAAGCTGTTCGGCATATCGTCTTGCAAAGTTCTCGTCATTTACAAGACCGAGTTCTTCCATTCGCTCAACAGCCTTTTCCGCCGATTCCTCGTCACAGGTTCGTTTGATTTTGTCGGTGAGTTCTTTTTTTGAGTGGTCACGATAGGAAATAAGCCACAAAGCCTTTTCCTTTGCACGGCGCTCATTGCTTAGCCTGATAATCTCGTGCAGATCCTCGTCATCAATCTCTCTGCCGACATCAAATCGGTTTTCAATAACTGTGCGTGCGTCAAGATTCATAACATATTCGCCGTCAATGTAGAGCGCACACATCGCCTTTCTTCGTGGTTCAACTGCGGTTATAAGCATCAGTCGTCAACCAGAACATCAATTTTTGCACCGCTCTTTTTCTCTGTCTTATCCGCAGAATCAGGCTTGATTTCTTGGTTTGCAGACGGAACTTCGGTAATTTTTACCTTTGGAGCAGGCTTTTTGCGTTCATAAAGCTTGTCAATATTTTCCCAGAGTTTCTTCTCAATTTCAGCAGCAAGCTCCTTGTCGGTTTTGAGAAGTTCCTTGACCTTGTCACGTCCCTGTCCGAGTCGTCTGCCGTCATAGCTGAACCATGCTCCTGCTTTTTGAACAACCTCAGCCTTTACGGCAAGGTCAAGAAGTTCGCCCTCACGGGAAATGCCTTCACCGTACATAATATCAAATTCAGCTTCACGGAACGGAGGAGCAATCTTGTTTTTTACAACCTTTGCTCTTGTGTGTGAACCGACCATTTCACCGCCTGATTTAAGGGTTTCAACTCTTCTTATATCAATACGAACGGAGCTGTAGAACTTGAGCGCACGACCGCCGGTTGTTACTTCGGGGTTGCCGTAAACAACACCGACTTTTTCACGCAACTGGTTGATGAAGATTGCAACGCAGTTTGACTTTGAAATTGCACCTGCGAGTTTACGCAGTGCCTGTGACATAAGTCTTGCGTGCAGACCTACATGGCTGTCACCCATTTCGCCCTCAATTTCAGCCTTTGGAACAAGAGCTGCAACAGAGTCGATTACGATAACATCAATCGCACCGCTTCGGATGAGCGCTTCTGCAATTTCAAGAGCGTCTTCACCCGTGTCGGGCTGTGAAACGAGGAGTGAATCAACATCAACACCGAGAGCCGCCGCATATGTCGGATCGAGTGCATGCTCAACATCAATAAATGCAACATTGCCGCCGTTTTTCTGTCCCTCTGCAATGCAGTGGAGAGAAAGTGTTGTTTTACCCGAAGATTCAGGTCCGTAAATTTCAACAATTCTTCCGCGGGGAAGTCCGCCGATTCCGAGTGCAATATCAAGCGAAAGCGAACCTGTTGAGATGTGTTCAATGTTCATATGTTTATTTTCGCCAAGACGCATTACAGCACCCTTGCCGAACTGTTTTTCGATTTGTGTGAGCGCAGTTTCAAGCGCTTTGTTTTTATCTACTGCCATTTTATATACCTCCGTACTCCGCAAAGGGAGCTGATGTTTTTCGGTCTGTAACATAACCGTCACTTCAACGGCGGTTATGTTCACACTAAGATTATAAAATATGTGAGTGGAAAATGCAATAATTTGGCGGTAATTTTATCGAACAAAATTTCTAAAATCAGAGCAAAGTCCCAATAATCGCCCTCTGCACACCGCCAAAGTCAAGTGAAATTTTAAAATCCGAAAAGCCTTTGTCAGTCATAAGTGCCTTTACTGCGTCAGCCTGATTTTCTCCGAG
>ULXJ01059766.1_pt1 | contig 11541 bp, 10 predicted proteins | sample 1960981 | NCBI WGS metagenome assembly ULXJ01 (sample SAMEA4835830, study PRJEB28245) | human gut metagenome | biome: gut microbiome; material: fecal sample | place: Denmark | collected 2008 | reverse complement strand
AGCTTTGTCCTGCTATCCCCAGTCAAGCACAGCCATATTTGCACCCGGTATCAGCTTCTTGGCATACCTGGGAGCAGTGTTCATTCCACCTATATACACTATATAGTGTTTACCTGGTGCCTTGTCGTCGGTATCGACTGCAGGCAGCTGGTTCTAACCTCCAAGAGGAAGCCCTCCTGTTAGCTATATGAAGTTCTGAAGACCTGTATAAAGCGCAGTACCGCCGAGAGCTCCTGACAAACCTGATACAATAGCATTGAGTGTGCGTTTTCTTTTATCGTGTTTGCGCAGCTTGCTTATCAGCAAAGACAAACCTGCAGCTCCGCCTCCTGTCACACCGGCATATGTAAGAGCACGTTTCCAGTCCCAGTGCTATGGGAATCTGGTTACTATGCCTTTAGCTATATCGGACGCAACGCTCATGAGTTGTAATTGTAGATTCTGTTGGAAGCTATGCGTGCCTTCTACCCGGTACCGTACTACTTATTGGTATTGTACAGCTAGTCGCCCCACGACTGTTTCATCTGCTAATCTGTAACACCTAAGTCTTTCAGCACAGTATATGCAGGAGCGTTTGCAGTGCCTCTGCTGATCTGGAAGACACCTTTGCTGGGAACAAATGTCATGCTGAATCCAGCTCCAGTGCCTTTCTTCACATTGAACTGTGCTGAAATGTCATCATCGTTGTTCTTGCGTGTATACACACCAGGCTACAGACGCATGATGTTATTGAATGTGTACTCATGGCCTGAGTTGATGAACGTGCCGCGATCTGTCATGTATGGAACTTTCAGGAGTGTCTGCGGCTTCGTTCTTGAGACCACCTGATTAGTTGCAGCATCTCTGAGCACATAGCTGCCACGAAGTCTTCTGCCTACAGACGTCCCCTACAGAACAGCTTTCTTCTGGTCAGCATAAGAGAATTCCTATGGATCTGCGTAGTCGAGGTTCTACACCTACAGTACATATTTATCATTGTACAGAGGGAATCTCTTCTGAACAGCATTCTTAACACGCTCAAAGATCAACTTGCGCTGAGTCTTGTAGTCATCAGCTCTGTACATGACAGTTGGTGTAGGATCCAGCACATCAGAGATGAACTGCATCTTCTGTCGCTGGATATTATTGACTGTTCCCTGCAGCTACGGCATATCGGCTCCTTATTACATCAACACATCTCTGTAGGAAGTGCTGTTAACAGGAGTCATTTCCTGAGGGCGCTTCTTATTGTTGATGTTGGCATTGAAAAGCTCTATAAGCCTGGGATCGAGCGGCTTTGTCTCGACGTTCTCCTAGGCTATTCTTGCTTTATTATATGCCTATATGCCCTTTTTGTAAGCCTTGAACTTGACTGTCTGCGGATCATTTCTCCGAGCATACTTGAACCCGCCTACAAATGAAGCGGCAGCAAGCAGAGCAACAGCTCCGCCAAGTGCGCTTACCACAGGCCCTGATACACCCTGCTTTTCGGAAGCTGTCTTAGTCACAGGGGCTTCCTGCTCAATCAGGTCCTGAACTCCGCGTCCCTTGAGGATTCTGCGCTTGGAGATTCTGGCACGCTACGCCTATTCATTGGCAATGTCCCGATCAAGTTTCTTGGACAGTTTGGTATCGTAATATTTATCAGCATTCTTAAAGGACGCCACAAGAGCGAGCAAGGATGCAGCAGGAGGTACAACACCAAGAGCAAACGAATACGGATCGGTATACTTTACAGCATTACCTACAAAGGCTTTCTTCTCGACACCGCTGCTGTCAGATTCCTACAGCTGCTTCGCTTTGCGCTGTTCCGCCTGCGTATATCCAGCCATGGCACCTGTAGGTCTTTTGTACAACTTCTACAGTTTTCCACCTGCAGTAGCGGCTGAATTGGCGTTATCTATGGCATCCAGCTTCATGGAGTGCATAAGATGTCTTGCTCCCCATGCTCCAAGCCCAAGTGCACCGGCTCCGGCAAGCACCTTTGCGACAATATGTGCGGACTTGGCAGGCGCACCTGTTGTTTCCCACTCGCTTCCCTTAGCGCCACGGAACATATTTATGAACCATGACGGCACGTAATCTCTGCCTGAAAACAAAAATGAAAGCGGGTTGATGGTGTTGACTACAGATTTGACAGACGGCGCAGTCGTTATGGTATTCGGCAAAATCGGATCACTCATTGTTCTGTTCCTATTTGAGGTATTCAAGTCTCGGGTTCAGCTAATAGCTAAGAGAGGCGTATGTAACAAGCACAAGAAATTTATTAATCTGAGGGCAGAACTGTCTGTCCTAGCTGTAGACACGAATGAGACCCTAAGCCTACTTCTGTCTGATATCTCTGTACTGCTAGACAGATTTCCTGTCGTCGTACTAAGGTGACAGATAGCCTGTCCAAACGACAACGCCCTGCTTAAGCTGAAGCGCTCTCTACAGCTACTACGCATTATTGACTTTCAGATCCTGTGCAGCCTTATCGACAGGAATACCGTTGTATGTATTCTTGTTCCTGTAGTCCCACATGGACTGCGAAGTGTCGACTGTCAGCGCTGGCTCCTATGCCTGGTCCAGCTGTAACAGAAGCGCTTCCTATGGTCCGATACCATTCATCAGGCAAACCTCATCGGCTTGACTTTCTTGCTGTAAGCTGCATTGGTGTCTTCACGCTGCTAGAGAAGCCGCTGTGTTTCATTGTCTCTCTTGAGTCTGGCAAGCCTGTGCTACTTCTACAGGTTCTACACATCCTGCACGCCAGGTGTCGTAAGTTTGCCTGCGGCATATCCGGCAGCGGCGCCGCCAACAGCAGGAGTCAGCATAGTCACAGCCGCGATCAGATACGCTCCGTTTGCCAGAGCCTACCCAAGTCCTGCTTCCTTGTTCATCTGTCTATAAACATCAGAGTATTTCATTGTATCCCTTTATTACGTATACATTAATTCAGTATCGAGTACAGAGCCTGTGCAAATCCGGCAGTATTGGCAACCTGACCTCTTACAGGCTAAGGCAGCCCCATCACGGAACCGACCACATCTGTAAACATACCTGCCAGAGAACCCTGAACAAGACTCTTGACAGCTTTATCTGTAACACCCTCAAATCTGAGCTTGGTATCGAACTTGTTGACAGCGCTGTCATAAATGCTGCCAAGCGTCGTCTAGTTACCGTATGCTTTAGCTGCTGTGATAATAGATGTACCAAGATTGCGCTAATACGGTGAATCCTTTAGGTATGGATTATGCTGTATCATGCTGACAACTGTATTAGGATTCAGTGTCTGCGAGAAGTCTATCTGCGGTTGATATCCGTCAGCCTACCATAAAGAAGCAATCTTCTTGAGTTCGGCTTTCTTCTTTACAGCCCATGAAGTGAGTCCGTAATAAGGCTGCCCTGGAGTGACATTCATAGCCAGAGCAACAGCAGCCGGAGTCAGACCAAGCATCAGAGGCAGACCATGCTTGCCGACCCATGAGTTCTACATCTAGTCCAGGCCCTATTCCATCTACGCAGGACGGGTTCCAAGAGCCGCGTTAATTCTGGGATCTCTTCCCAAATGTTTCAACAGCTTGTTAACAGGGCGCTTAAGCATATAAGCAACAGGCAATCCAATACCTGCGAGCAGTAAAGACTGCCCTAAGGGACTCTTCACCTTACTCTGGTAGCTCTATACAAGCTTGGATATTGGATTTGATTTCGGCAGCTAGTTCACGCGTAATGTCCTTCCTGTTGTCTGCGCATATTCATCTGCACAGCCTAGTCAAGCATCTGCTGGAACCTGGCATCCTTATAGTTAACCTGCGGTGTCTATGCGCGTCCGCTAAATAGGCTGTACAGTAAAGGAAGACCTACGAGAAGACCTGCACCAAGGCCGACAGTTCCCCACAGACCCGACTTGGATCCGAACAAGTTCTGGAACTACTTGGAGTAACCCTTGGACATTCCCCACAGTTTAATAGCCTGCGGCAGGTTATTGATAGGATCTTTCCATATCTGCTACTTCACTCTGGGATATATCTGGTCGTACAGCTGCTTGCCGAGCTTCGACACATCTTCACCTGCGTGCTGCTGCAACATGAGTAGCTTCTATGCGTATCCTATAGGATCATTGTTAGAGGCTATCTGATTCTTGATGTTCTGCACATATCTGTCTTTCATACCTGCAGCTATCTAAGCGGTATACTGGTCGGAATCATGCTGCAGATTATTTTGCGCAAGCCATTTATTGTACTCATTCTGGCCTTGCATCATCTGCTGCAGCTGAGTCAGATCTGTGTTATCTCCAACAACCTGCTGTACAACCTGATTGCGCATCTACGGAGACCACTTGGCTTTCAGCGCCTATGCACCTATGGCTCCCTGCTGGTTGCCGTATCGCAGCTGCTCCAGTAGCTGCTGACGCTTAACAGGATCTTTCTATTGCGACAGCTGCTTGTATAGCTGCATCTTCTGCTTTGTAGCGTCGACAACACCCTGCTGCACCACAGAGGCAGGAATCATTTTGCCGAATCCTGCCTGTACCAAGCCTGTATTTTGCGCTGCATACCTTGCTGCGTTGCGCCGCTACTACAGAGCGGCTATTCTAAGCCTCTGCAACTATGCGGGATCCTGCTGCGCCTAAGGCTTCATGTAATATGCTCTGTATGCCTACTACGCTGTAGCATGCACTGTATTTTTGGTCGTGTCGCCATTATTCCGGATTGTCTGGCGCACATACTATGGCGTATTCTCCAGTACACGCTCAGCTGTAGGGTTATTCGGATCCTGCTCCAGAGTTCTGTATGCTGCAGCACGGTCCTGCTGTGTACGCTGTAAATTATAAGTATCCGGTGTTCTTCCAAGTGCGTAGTCGACAGTATTATTGCCCTACGGAACAACATCTTCAATTGAGCCTACACCAGGTATGAACAAGAACTGTCCAGGAGTTCTGAACGGACGAATGAAGCGCAGCGTCGGGTTGTTCAGCTACTGCTGATATCCTTGCATGACAGTGCGCTGCTGTCCTGTCAGCTGTGGCATTCTGTCCAGTCTGGAAGGATCCTGCTGTATTTCCTGTAAAGTGTAGTACTCTGTCGGATTCTGATTCTGAGCGTACGCATTGGTCAGACCCATGGCACCCATACCTAATCCAAGTATCTTCCCAAATTTGCCAGGAGCTCTGAGACCGCTTCCAGTCCAGTACGCCGAGTTCATAGTGCTCCCCCACTGTCTCGCTTTACCGAGATACTGCTATCGCTGCTACGGAGTCCACTACGGATGCATCTTTGCTACTGTCTGAGCATACACCTAAGGAGCTGCTTCAATTGCCTAGCCTGTCAGGTAGTCTTTGATAAAAGTCCCTGTACCTGTGCGTAACATGCGTGCGGCTGTTCCTGCGGGTTTGACGGCATTTACAGCTGTCTTTGCATCTTTGGCTGCCTTAGCTGCTGTCTGCGCAGCTCTGACAGCTTTTGCACCTGTTGCGATACCTGTGGCAGCAGCTCCAAGAACTTCCCCTCCTGCAAGAGTAGCTGCAGTCGCTGCAGCTGTAGTCCCTGCTGTATTCAGCGCCTGGCCTGCATTAAGGCTTTTCCAGGACATGCCTGAGCGGTCTCTGATAAACTGCTGTCGACGCTTCATGACGTCAAGAAGATCTTTTCTGTCGGAAGCGCCGTAATTGCCTTTGCCCTGCTGCAGCCTGTCAATAGTCCTGTTATTCTTATAGTACTGGTTGGCATCGGCCATGTTCTGACCTACAGCCTGTCCATAGTTCTTCAGGTCCTGCCACCAGCCTGCAGACTTGGCGAGCGCCCTGTCAAAAGCAGCTCTTTTATCGAGGTACTGTCTTATCTTCGTCTTCATTGCGGCATCTTGGATTGTGCTACTGCCTGCGAGGCGGTCTGCTGATCTATATTCAAAAGTATCTGCTTAACCTGTGCGTGGAGCTACGGATTCTGCTGCTTAAGCTGAACAAGAGCTGCTCTGCGTGCGCCAGGTCCCTGCGTAACTCCTGTATCGAATATCTGCTGAGCCATCTGCTGTGCCTGCTGGAACAACGCCTACACACCTGCGGACTGACTGTTCTGCAGACCTGAAGGCATAGGCGGCATACCCGCTCCTGCAGGAGCTGCTGGCATAGGTGCGCCTTGCTGCATAGCTTGCTGAGGCATGTTCGCCTGCTGAACCATCTACATGTTCAGCTGTGCAGCTCCAATGCCCTATGATCCAGGAGGAGGCAGCACAGAAGCAGTCATCTACATCTGCTGCTGATTCGCCTGGCTCTTTGCAGCTTCTTCTGCTTCGTAGTTCTGTTCTTCAAGTTTCTTGTTGACCTAGTCCTTGAAGTCCAGACCGATAGTACTCAGAACAGTGTCCGTAGAGATAAGTCCGCTGCCCATCATGTTAAGGATGGTCTGCTTGTGCATATCATCCTAGACGAATGATGTCTTATCCAGTCTTACGGAAACCTGATCCAGCATGTGTACCTAGCAGATTCTGTCTACAAGCCATCTGAGCCCGTAATCAAGATGCGAAGTAAAGTGTATCCACTGCCGCTAAAACATTCTGAGACCCATAGATGGCGCTACTGCCTGGAATGTAGTCTGTCTGATCTACAGAGGAATTGCCATATCCTACAGAATTCTGTCCTAGTACCACTTCATCAGCTACACAGGTGCAAGCTGCTTCGCCTAGCCGCCAAGCATCTGATAGTTGAGCGGGAACGGAGATACCACCCACTGAGAGGGATTCTCTCTGATCCCTTTAATGGCTTCCATGATGAAGTTCTTGACAGCGTGACCGCTGATAGGCTGCCGGAGATTGTCCTGACCGGCAAGAAGCTGCTGTGTCGGAGGACTGATCATTCTTATAGGAGCAATGAAGTCGGTTGCAACCGCCTAATTGAACTTGTCAAGATATGCCAGTCTGAGAATGTTGTTGAAGCTGCTGAGGAACAGAGGAGTGCCCCAGCCCTTGTAGAACCTGTCCATCGAAGCCAGCGTGTCTGTCCTGAGATGCAGAAACTTATCGACAGGGAACTATATGAACTTCTAGGAGAAAGCGCCCTTTAGGAACACTTTGGGTGTTGTTCTGAGATATACAGGATCGCCCTACACGATCGCATTCTTGATGTGCGAAGGCATCTTGTACAGATATGTGTACTAACCTGTAAGCTAGTTGAACTTGAGCTGAACATCTCGCGGGGAGTAGATCATAAACCTGATCTTGCGCCCGAGCTAGTCGCTGGTGATTTTGTCGACCATCAGGAATGTGACCTTTTTGCCGCACTTAGGACACACGCCTTTGCACTATCCATCCCATTGAAAATCTACTTTCGGTACCACTTTATCCATGGCTACCACGAACTTACGACATTCAGGACAGCACAGTGTCCGGTTGATCACAGGCATCGCATATACGAACACGTTGCCCATTGTGGCAAGCTCCTAGCCAATGCGTATCAGAAGCTACAGCAGATTGTAACCGTCCTTGAGCAGCTCCTATGTGTGCTTGAGCGAGTCTGTGTCAGTCTAAGAGGGAGACTGTTTGCTTGTTACTGTGATGTCGGCAGCGAAGTATCTGACGACTTTGTTGATAGCTGTACCTATGACAGGAAATCTGTCATGCATGTACTATGCCCAGTCGAAGCACTACTTGATGGTCTTTGGAAAGAACCTGTTGGACCGTGTGCTGAAAGGGTTTGCAAGTGATCTTGTATATCTCTTCTAATACATCTAAGCTCCTTAACCGAACACTAAAGCATTTCTGAGAGATATAGCCTGTACCTGTTCCTATGTTATGCCCTGCTTCTGCTCAGATATGCGAACGAACTGACCTGCGGAATTCTTGCCTGTAAGTACATATCCCTAAGATGAATCGGACTATACAAAAAGCAACATTTTCCCTGGCTACACATAGGCATTGGAAAAGTCTGTCTTATGCTTCGGCTGAATATATTTCGCCATGGTTGCTCCCTGTTACAAATTAAGCAGATTGAAACTGAAAGTTTTATTTTGCGAGAAATCGGGAATGCCGTTCTTTCCCTTCTAGCTCTTGACAGCGCCTCTTGTGAGCCCGTCTGTTCCCACGAAGCTTGTCTGCTATGTAGGTTCATAGTACTAACGCTATGTAACCGACTGACAGCTTACCACGAAAACGATCGAACATATCAACAGAACAGCAATCAGTATATTACGCATTTGAATCACTCCCTACTGCAACTTCCTTCGTCCAGCCTTTGGATATGTTGCGCTTCTAGTTGCGTATTACAGCTTCTCTCTAGGCGAACAGCTAGGCGGACGCCTGAACGCGCTATGCGTCTTTCTACAGAGTAACCTGTCTGAGAAGCGGAAGCGAAGCCAGCGTATAGGAGAACTTGTTCTTCCGCCACTGATACATGTGCCTCAGCTAATGCACAACTGTGGAGAATATGCTCTACAGCCATGTGATCTGCAACTATGTCTATGCATCCTATTCAAGATTAACAGACAGTTCAGGCGGCTGGATATATACAGTGTCGCTGCTCACAGGACAGAAGGCGCCGAGAATGTCCGACTGCTGCATTGCCGGACACCACTTGAACTGCACAGTATCGATCTTTAACGTACGCAGCCACAGACCGTCCGTTGTTAATGAAAATTTATTGAGAGTTTCTCTTATGTACTGTTGACAAGCCTGATTCAGAGGCTGGCTGTTCTTAAGCTGAAGTATGGTAAACATAGGTATCCTTATAGACAGACGCTGGTTTCCTTGTAGTCTAAAAATAAGGAGCACGTAAATGTCAGACTCTATTTCCAACGACATAAAGTACTTGGACAACACGCTGCTTGTTGCTCAGGGCGGTGGTGTAATGTCTCCGTAGATACTCACAGGGGTATACAGAGCCTTCTAGCAGCATGGAGCTGTTCCGGGCAAGGTTCTCGCATCTTCAGGTGGTGCACTATTCAGCGGTCTGTATTACAGCGGACATAACAGCGCATGGTTCACAGACCTAATGGAAAACAAGAGCATCTCTTAGTGGATGGAGCTTGCACCTGTGCAGGCTGTCAAGAGCGCATACAGCAAGAGCAACTACATCATCGACAATACCGGACTCGCAAGGTTCCTTTTGCAGAACATGACAGTCAGTGCAATGGATCGTGTGCAGGTATCTGTCACCAGACTTAATGACTATACGAGTCACATGAAGGCTGCCACGCCGACATGGGTGCTTGCAGCTACAAGTATCCCGTTTCTGTTCATGCCTGTGAAAGTCGGAGAGTAGCTGTACGGCGATGGCGGGGTGCTTAACAATATACCGTTACCTTCAGTACAGTAGACAGCGAAGTACGACGATGTGTACGTGGTGCTGACACCACCTACAAAGTACGACGGACAGGTGCAGGGCATAGCGGGACTGCTGCAGCTGCTCAATGCTGTTATGGACAGAGAAGTGATGCAGCTGAAGTAGGCAGGCTATCTGGAACTTCCAAATGTACATCTGATAAGACCCGCATAGAGCTACAACGGGAGTCTGCTCAAATGGTCGGATGGTTTCGGTATGCGTGAAGAAGCGTATCAGCAGACACAAGCTATATTGGAGGACTGATATGAAGAAACTTATATTGGCGCTGCTTGGCTGTGCTATGTATTTTGGTGCAGGCTGCATGGACACTGCAAAGTACAATTATGCTCAGGACTAGAAGTGGCTGACATAGCAGCTGCAGCAGGGAAAGATCACACAGGAACAGTACGATAAATACAGCACACAGATTGCGAAATAAAAATCCCGCGCCGGTATGGTGACGACGCGGGAAAACATACGGAGGTACATTATGCGTTACAATGTACATCTATAGTCTAACATCACTGTGCTTCAGTCAAAGAAGAGTCCGACGCCTATGTAATGTTAAATACAGTGTTGACTGCCGAGAAAGCTTCTTCCGCCTGCTGCTTGAACTGTGCTATGTATTCCTGATCCTGCATCTGCTATGAGAGCATGCTCTGTACCGTTGCGTTGAGCGTGCCCCACACAGCGACGTAACCGCCCTTGGTTGGATTGCCTGCAATGACTCCGTTTCTGTTGATAACGCCAGTCATCGTCCCGCCTGACAGTTTCAGGTACGCATCATTGTCGTCGACCTTCTATATAGTGCCGTCGCTTTTGAGGATCCTCAACCCGACACCGTCAGTACTGTCCATTCCATTGTTGTAGCCATGGAATACAGTGAATGCTCCGACAGGCGGATTAACAGCCATCTAAGTGTCTGTGTATATTTTCTATGTGTTAGGCATTATGCTTCCCTCTGTATGTTCCAGCACTTGTACCACCAGTCAGGCTGACCGAGACCGATCTTGGAGCCTTCATACTTGGCGTACTAGTTGGCGCCTGACCACATTGCAGCGTATAAAGCAGCCTGTGCCGGATTCTATTGTGCGTACTGTGAATCGATGAAAGAAGCGTACTAATCGAAGCCTCCTTTGAACTATGCGTTGCCTATGGCTCCACCTATCTGGTAACAGACCTGACGAAACATCTGACATGCGTTGTCAAAAGCTGTATAATCCACTGTCTCATGTGTGAGATAAGGAGCGATCTGCTATGCCGTCATATCAGTGAAGCCATGCTATTGCAGCCACTACACACAGGTATTGACATTGAATCTGTTTCCGTCGTTCCGTGGAGGATAAACCACGGAACCGTTCTATATCTTAGCGTACATTCATACTCCTTATGCGACTGCCTTGGTGTATGCCAAATTGGCTATGTAGCTCTATCCGTCCCATCGAATAACAAGTGCATACAGCGTATTGGCGCTGTCGAAGCTTGGCGCCGAACTAACCCACACAAGATTATCTGGCAGTGAGAAACTGACAACCGTGCCGCCCATTACAAGCCACAGCTCAAATGTAGAGCATCTGCCTGCGCTCATGTTGGTAGAAACGAATGAGATGCTCTAACCTGATACAATAGTGTGCTTATAAATATTATTCGCTGCAGGTGTGAACGACGCGCTGGTCTGCTCTGTAATATATGTGCCGGAAGGCTATGCTCCGGGTCCGCCTGCAGCGAAGTTAACGTACCATGTGCCGCTCACACTCTTGTCTATTGCGCTCAGATTGACAGCCATATCAATGGCTGTCTGATTCCCTGTGACAGTGTACGAACCGAATTGGAGCGGATATGTTACAGATGTCTGGTCGGATATGGATACAGGAGTACCTGTTGTCGCTATGGTCAGTGTATCGTTGGAGATATCCGCCGCAGTGAACGGGTGCCTGTAGCCTGTAGCCTTAAGAGAGTTGAGGAAGTCAGTCTATGTACCTTCATTGCCGTTGCTGAGCCATATCTGATACGCAGATGCTCCTGCAGTTCCCGGCTGTCCTGTGTCACCCTTTGGCAGCACTAAGTTCAGTACCTGTGAAGGTGAAGTGCCGGTAATGGTTGCAGAAGCAGTGCCGCCGGAAGAGACGGTGCCTATGGTAAGCGTATTGGCGGGTCCGGGTGCTCCGGTAGCACCGGCAGCTCCCGTGTCTCCCTTCTATCCTTTAGGAAGCACAAGATTAAGAGTCTGATTGGGAGAATCACCTGTAATGGTTGCTGATGCAGCG
>ULXJ01071625.1_pt1 | contig 11545 bp, 12 predicted proteins | sample 1960981 | NCBI WGS metagenome assembly ULXJ01 (sample SAMEA4835830, study PRJEB28245) | human gut metagenome | biome: gut microbiome; material: fecal sample | place: Denmark | collected 2008 | reverse complement strand
TATCAGAAAAATATATTTATTCTTATTTCGAACTCACGTTAACGTAGAGTGCGTTAACCCGCAATTCAACGGACGCATTTACCTCAAATTGTCGTCTAACAAAAACATATCCATTGGAAAGAACTTTTACTGCAATAGTGGTCCGGCATATTGCATCAACAGTTCAGCTTATACCAAAATCATCGTAAAGCCCAATGCCCGATTAGAAATTGGCGAGAATACGGGTATTTCTTCCACAGTCATAAGCTGCTCAAACCATATACACATAGGAAATGGAGTAAATATCGGTTCCGGAAGTGTAATTATGGACAGTAATTTTCACTCTACCAATCCTGTATTAAGAGGCAATCGGGAAGAAAAAGAGAATGATATCCGGACATGTCCTGTCATTATTGGTGATAATGTATTTATCGGTGCGCATTCCCTTATTTTAAAAGGAGTTGAGATAGGAAACAACTCCATTATTGCCGCCGGAAGCGTCGTTACCAAATCCATACCCGCCAATGAGGTTTGGGGCGGAAATCCTGCAAAATTCATAAAAAAACTCAATGTCTAAATCATGAATTCGATTCATATTTCCAAGAAAGAGTTGTTTTTAGATTTATACTTTATCTTCATTATAAATCTATTGCCAACCCTGCAAACTACAGGACTATTGCCATCCATCGCCATCAAGATAGGGATAAACTCAATTGGGATAGCATTGGCATTTCCATTATTTCTTTATAGCTTTAATAAAGCTATCAGGCGACTAAAAAAGAAAACCTTTTATTGGTTTACAGTCATTGCCCTACTTTATATTATCTACACATTTGTCAGGTCTATGTTGAACCAGGGTTTCATGGCAACCTTTACCAACTTCAGGTATTCATTCTGCAACATCTTTATTTTCTATTTTGCCTGCCATTATGTCTATTCCATTTCCCGATATAGGTTGTTCAATATTATAAAATGGCTATTCGTCCTTACAATCATTGAGAGTGTTTTGTACATAGGCCATACGGTGGGCATATTGCATTTCTACAGCGGACTTACGGCTGCAATAGAAGGTTCCAGCTTTGTCCGTTCCTATATGGGTTTCCCGCCTTTAGCCATTCCTATTTATGGCGTTGCATTGACTATTTACATTGTAAGTAAAAACAAGAACTATCTTGTTTGTGCCGTTTTTCTCGCATTGACTGTATTCCTTTCATATACCAGGTCATCATTAGCTATCATGCTATTGCTGACCGTTCTTATCCCATTGCTACTCAATATAAAAAGAATAATCGGATTTGGGAGGATTTTCAATTCTGTATGTATCGCTACAATTATCATTATTGGAGTTTTCCTTGTTTTCCCCTCGTCCATGCAATATTGGATGACTAAATTCAATAATACTGTCAACAGCGAATTAAAGGAAGATCAAGGGACTTACGCATTTAGAGAACGATTGATTGAAGACGCGCTTTATCAAAATCGACATGGTACGGAATTGATTGGGTTAGGGTATGTCAGAGATTCTGCCAAAGGAGAGTATAGTTTGGTACAAGGCGGCGATACGTATGTCGCTCCCGTTCTCTATTGTGAAGGCTACATCGGACTGCTATTAAGAATTTCTATTATAGCGATAATCTTTTTATCCAACATCAAACAAACTCCAAACCTGAAAGGACGAATGGAAATCTGTGCCAACATACTTACAGTCTCGCTTATCTTAATAGAAATTCCCAATTACATACAAACCACTCTATTTTCTAAGTTCAGCGGGATACCCTTATTTCTAATCATCGTAGAACGATTTTACAGCTTTCAAAACATAAAAAATAGAGAACTCAAGAAATTGAAAAGAATTTAAGTATATAATCTCCTACAGAATAACGAACATCATGAATGAACTGAAAATATCCATCGTTACCGTATCTTTTAACCAAGGACGGTTCATCCGAGACAACATAGAATCCGTATTATCACAGGATTATTCCAACTATGAACATATTATCATAGATGGAGGTTCAACCGATGAAACGGTGTCCATATTAAAAGAGTATCCGCATCTCAACTGGATATCGGAAAAAGATAAAGGTCAGTCTGACGGACTGAACAAAGGATTCAAAAAAGCGTCTGGAGATATCATTGCATGGATCAACAGTGATGACATGCTTGCACCACACGCTTTAAAACACATAAATCATTTTTTTATAAACAATCCAGACAAGTCTGTATTAACAGGCAATCAAGTATTCATCGACGGGAACGGTAAAGTGCTACGTACCATTCATGCAGAAGCTTTCAGCTATAACCGATTGCTGAATACAAAACATTGCAGCGTCATGCAGAATTCTACGGTCTTCCGTCGTGAAGTATTGTTGGATGTCGGTTATTTGGATGAAGACTTCCATTACACAATGGACTTGGAACTATTTATCAGAATAGCAAAAAAATACAAAAGCTACACGATTGACAAGGATTTGGCCTGTTTCAGATTATGGGAAGATAGCAAAACTTGTTCTTCCAAATTCAAATTTTATCAAGAAATCTGGAAGGTAAAACAAAAGCATCATGCTCCTTTATTAACATCCGGAAATCTTTGGCTTTTATGCCAATATCTCAAAGAACCAATTAAAAGAATGTTAAAATGAAAGAACCGATAATTTTGCACCTCATACCAAGCTTATCATTAGTAGGCGGAACTGTAGCTAAAGTATATACATTAGTTTCAAATTCTAAACTCAAACATATTATTTATTATCATCGCGGAATTACCAATCAAAATTATGTCGAGCAATGGAGAAAAAATAAAAACTGTCTTTTAATAGAAGGCCATAATAAAAAGGACTATATCAAGGAGATATATAATATATATAAAATAATAAAAAAATATAATGTCAACATTATACATACATATTTTCCACCTGAAACAATAAAAGCCTCTATTTTGAAAATGATTATTCCCAATATAAAGGTGATTCGGTCATTTGAAGGAAATGTAAAACAAGGATTGATAAAAAAGAGTATTATTTTTCATTCACTACGGAACTTTGATTATGCGATTTTTATCTCAAAATACGTAATGAATTACTATCGTGACAAAATTCCCGACAAACTTCTAAAGAAAAGTACAGTCATATATAACTCTGCATCACGAATAAATTCGAGCAATGAAAATATCCAACATCTTGCAATAAACAAAAAATTAGTATCAGTTTCGGGATTAAACTCTTCAAAGAATCTTTTTGTAATAATAGAAGCATTATATATTCTTAAGAAAGAAGGTTCTGAATTTCAATTGGATATTTTAGGTGATGGTCCTCTCAAAGAGGCTCTCCAAAATAAAATAAACTCCTATGATTTGCAAAGAAACATACATTTAAGAGGTTTTTCCAATGATGTCATCCAATATCTTGACAATTCGTCTATATTTCTACATCCAGCAGATAATGAAGGATTTGGAATTGCGGTAATTGAAGCTATGCAGAGATGTTGTGCAGTAATTGTCTCTAATAAAGGTGGATTGCCGGAAATCATTACTGACGACGAGGATGGATTAATTGCAGACGCATATAATGCGAAAGAGTGGGCGTGTTGTATACTCCGCTTAATCAACAATCAAGATTTAATTGACAAACTTGGGAAAGCTGCTTATGTTACTGCGAGCAATAAATTTAGTATAGAAAAATATGTTACCAGCCATGATAATTTGTATCAAAATTTAGTTTAATAGCAATATGAAAGTCTTATATGCCAACCCTATTTTCCTAGATTATCGAATTCCATATTACAAAAGACTGAAGGAACTATTTAACAATGAGTTTTACGTCATGTATTCTCCATGGAGATATAAAGGAAGATATGATACTCTATTAGAAAAAATTCCTCAACAGTTAGGGCAAAATGCAATAGAATATAAGGATGAAAAGCTATATGACGTGGCTACCCACTCGTTCAAGAAATATACAGTAGGAGGTAAACGCATTCCTTATCCACACAAATTACTTAGGAAAATTAGAAAACTAAGACCTGATATCATAATTTCAGAAGGTTTTTTCCAATGGACTCCCTGGATTATATTATACAAGATACTTTTCAAATGTAAACTTTTTATTGGCTATGAAAGGACCTGCCATACAGAGAGAAATGCCAATTGGTTACAAATTTGGGATAGAAAAATAAGTAATTGGTTTATAGATGGTTACCTTGTCAACGGTAAAGAAACAATAAAATATCTGACAAGTTTAAATATTAGCCCCAAAAAAATTCACATTGGAGGAATGTGTGCAGATAGCGAAGGCCTTAGAAGTAACATCAACGGATTTCCACAAGAAGAACGATTCACATTTCATCAACGCTTCAAAAGAAATGGGGATGGACTCATATTTTTATTCACAGGAATGATGATTAAACGTAAAGGAGTCGATCATTTACTTATGGCATGGAAAGAACATATAAAAAAACATCCAAATGATTCATTGGTTCTTGTTGGAAAAGGAGATTTACTTGATCCACTAAAGAAACAATACTCAGATAATCCATCAATCTATTTTGAAGGTCATGTTGAATATGATAACATATACAAATATTATGCAATAGCCGACGTATATATACTTCCTACAATAGAAGACAATTGGAGTTTAGTTATCCCAGAAGCAATGTCATGTGGCCTCCCAGTAGCAACATCTATATACAATGGATGTCATTCAGAACTGATCAAAGATGGAATAAATGGGTTTACATTTGATACATTTAAACATGAAACCATTATTTCTACTTTAGAGAAATTTCATCATGTCGATTTAAAACGATTCGGAGAAGCATCAATAGAACTTGAAAAGCCTTTCAATACTGAGAATTGCGCCAAACGTACTTATGAAGTTATTTTAGACAGTATCTTTTTATCTAAAAATGAAACTAATGAATATAAAAACCTTGACCACTTATAATGTTTATAATTATGGAGCATCACTTCAAGCTTATGCTTTACAAGAATATTTGATTCAGAAGGGATGTAATGTCGAAATTATAAACTATCAACCTCAATATCTTACTAGAAAATATAATTATAAATGGGTAAATCCTGAATCTAAAATGAGTAAATTTTTTATTTCTAGGATGATGTATAGGATATTGAAATTTCTGCAAAGACAAACTACGCTAAAAAGAAAAAGACAATTTGATATATTCACTCAAAAAGAATTAAAAGAGACTCCTATTAAATATTTATCATATTATGAATTAAAAAAAAATCCACCTATAGCAGATTTATATATCGTGGGGAGCGATCAAATTTGGAATACATTTTATGAAACAGGTAAAGATCCTACCTTTTATTTAGATTTTGTTCAACATGGTAAAAAAGTATCCTATGCGGCAAGTTTTTCATATATAGATATTGATTCACAAACCTTAAGTATAATACAATCTTATTTGTCAGAATTCCAGGCTATATCAGTACGTGAATACCAAGGGCTTAATATTTTAGAAAAAATAGGTCTCAAAGGTTCATGGGTACTAGATCCTGTATTTTTGTTGTCTCAAAATGATTGGAAAAATTTGATGACGAATTTTGTAAAAAAAGAGAATTATTTATTAATCTATGATTTTGAAGGTAATAGATTGTTGAAGAAATTTGCAATAGAATACGCAAAACAAAATAAACTTAAGATATATTCAATTAACGACACTTATCCACGTTTGTTTGCAGACAAAAACTTTAATGATGCGGGGCCTAAAGAATTTTTATCACTTATCTATAATTGTAGTGCTTTCATTTCGAATTCATTTCACGGAACAGCTTTCTCTATAATATTCAATAAACCTGTTTTTGTATTTAATAGACACAGGCATAAAGTAAATTCTAGAATGGAAAGTCTTATGTCGCTATTTGAATTAAAGGACTGCATTATTAATGATGAAAGTATGTTTAAACAAGCCCTGCAAAAAACTTTTAATTATGAGAAAATTAATTCCATTATTCATACGGAAAAAATCAAATCAATGAATTTTATTGATAATATATTATGAATATTAGTAAGGTTACCAATTGTTATGGATGTTTAGCCTGTTTAGACAAATGTCCGCAAAAATGTATCCAAATAAATAAAAATACATTAGGTCATCTCTATCCTTACGTAAGTAATAAGTGCATAGATTGTGGGGCATGTCTAAAAGTCTGTCCGGCGGAAAATAACAATCTATATCATTCTATTCTACATACATGGGCTGTATGGAGAAATGATGATAATTTAAGAATGGAAAGTTCTTCTGGAGGTCTTGCTTCGGCCATATCTGAATTTTTTATACTAAAAGGTGGCATTGTTTATGGATGTGCATTTGTTCCTGAATTTTCTTTTGCACACGTTCGATGTGAAAGCTTTGAAGATCTGAAAAAAATTAAAGGTTCAAAATATGTACAAAGTAACATGAACGGTGTGTTTCATTCAATCAAGAATGACCTTAAACATAACAAAAAAATATTATTTATAGGAACGCCGTGTCAAGTAGCAAGTATTAATCTCTATTTTCGAAATCAACTAGATTCAATTTATACGATAGATTTGATATGCCATGGTGTACCATCTGAACAACTTCTTAAAGAAAGTATTCCTAATGAAATTTTTGGTTCCGCTTTTGATAAGGTAATTTTTCGAGACAATATAAAATATCATTTCTCCATAGTAAGAGAAAATTCAATTATATACCAAAGGCCGCTCCATAAAGATTTATTTTTAAAAGGTTTTTTTACGGCTCTATTTTATCGGAATAGTTGTTATGCTTGCAAATTTGCTACCAAACGAAGAGTTGGCGATATTACTGTTGGGGACTTTTGGGGTATTGACAAAAAAACAATAACAGCAGATTTTACAAAAGGCATATCATTATGTATTGTCAACTCCGACAAAGGTGATCGTTTGTTTGAACAAATACCTGATATTACAAAAATTAAACGTTCTGAAGCTGAAGCCATAGATGGTAATAAACAACTACAACATCCTGTAAGGAAAACAATCAGAGCCAAAATCTTTTCATTATTATATCCTTTACTTGGTTTTAAATATAGCGTTGTATGTTCTATTCCAGAAATAATCATCAAAAATTCGATTGTAAGATTTTAATAGTCAGTACAAAACAAATTGTATGATGTTCTTTATAGAGTTCATTCTTCACATGCCACCGCCTGTTCATGGTGCAGCCATGATGGGGAAATACATTCATGACAGTCAGGTTATCAATCAAGCCTTTGACTGCCGTTATTTCAACCTGACATTGGCCAAAAACTTACAAGATATCGGAAAAGGTGGCATACGTAAGTTCAAGGACTTCATTCGGCAACTGCAGAATATACGCCGAGAAGTAAAAACTTTCCGACCTACCCTCTGCTACGTAACTCCCAATGCCAAGGGAGGAGCTTTCTACAAGGATTTTGTGGTTGTGATGATGCTGAAAGCCATGAAGCAGAAAGTAGTAGTACACTATCACAACAAAGGAGTGGCTATTCGCCAGGACAAGTTTTTAGATAATTTCCTGTACAAACGTTTCTTTAAAGGATTGAAGGTGATCCTACTGGCTGAACCGCTATACAAGGATGTTTGTAAATATGTCAAACGGGACGATGTTTTTATTTGTCCAAACGGAATACCGGAACAAGAAACAACTCCTACCAAAACGACGCACGAAGGATTCAACATCTTGTTCCTTTCCAACATGATGAAAGAAAAAGGGGTATGGGACTTGGTGGAAGCGTGCCGGATATTAAAAAAACGAGGAAAGAAGTTTCATTGTCATTTTGTGGGGAAATGGAGTGATGTAACGGAAAAAGATTTTCAGCAGAAACTTCAAGAATACCATTTGGAAAGTGAAATAACGGCCTATGGAGCAAAATACGGAATAGAGAAAAACGTTTTCTTGGAGCAAGCAGATGTCTTTGTCTTACCTACTCATAATGAATGTCTTCCACTAGTATTAATGGAAGCCATGGAACAGGGCCTTACTTGTATCAGTACCCGTGAAGGCGGAATATCGGCTATCATAGAGGAAGAAAAAACGGGCTATGTAATAGACAAACAACAGCCTTTGGCTCTGGCTGAAAAAATAGATTACTTAATAGATCATCCGGAACTTTGCCAAGCCATGGGCGAAGCGGGAAAAAAGAAATTCAAAGAGGAATTTACTTTAAAACGATTTGAGAACCGGATGAAGGAGATTCTTCAAGAAATCGTATCTACATGTTAAAGAGCCTTTCAGATATACTCCCCCAGCCTACCACCCACGGCGTAGGACAAAAACGTGTCCTACTCAGCCAAGCGGAAACGGATACAAACCTGACACAGATAGCCGTCACCACCCTGCAAGCAGGAGAAGCGGCGGAAGAACACTCCCACCCGACCATGGAGGAGTGTTTCTTCTTTTTCAGCGGGGAAGCGAAGCTGACCATTGAAGGAAACACCGCCACTTGCCACGAAGGGGACTTTGTACAGGTGAAGTGCGGGGAGAGGCATCGGCTGGAGGCGGTGAAGGAGACGAGGGTACTGACGATTGGAATTCAAATATGAAATATAAAATATCAAATATAAGATATGAAATATCAAATATAAAATAGAAGATATTAATCGTGGATACAAATAAATTGAAACTGAAAGATATACGGCTTGTCACCAGCCGCAAGGAACTGGAACGCCTGCCGGAAGGCAAGCTCCTGATCAACACCATCAACGCGCACTCGTATAACACGGCAGGGAAGGACTCGCTGTTTGCGGAGGCGCTGATGAAGGGGGATGCGCTGATACCGGACGGGGCAAGCATCGTGATGGCGTGCCGTTGGCTGAAGGCGAAATGCCAGCCACAGGAACGCATCGCGGGATGGGACCTCTTCACCTTCGAAATGGAACGGCTGAACAGGCGGGGGGGCACGTGCTTCTTCATGGGGAGCAGCGAGAAGGTGCTCGACCTGATACGGGAGAAGGCGGCCAAGGTGTATCCGAACATACGCATCGAGACGTACTCGCCGCCCTACAAGCCGGCATTCAGCGAGGAGGAGAACCGGGACATCGTCAACACCATCAACCAGGCACAGCCGGACTTGCTGTGGATAGGGATGACGGCACCGAAGCAGGAGAAATGGGCGTACAGCCACTGGAAGGAACTGAACATCCACTGCCACTGCGGAACGATCGGGGCGGTGTTCGACTTCTTTGCAGGAACAATGGAACGGGCGCCGCTGTGGTGGCAGGAGCATAGCCTGGAATGGCTGTACCGGCTGATGAAGGAACCACGGAGGATGTGGAGGCGGTACATCATAGGGAACATGCTGTTCCTGTGGAATGTGGCAACGAAGGGATAAGATAAAGATATTAAATATCAATAAAAAAACTTTTAACCAATCTATTTACATCTACTTTTTCTTACCTTTGTTTAATATAAATGTAATATACGCATGTCAAAAGAGCAATATACACGTGAAAATTTTAAATCTTCTCTGCTTAAACAAATTATCATAAGAGTAGATTTCTCAACCATAACTGATGTAAAAGGATTCATTATGAGACTAAAGTCAGAGCCTTGGTTGTCTAGATGTTTTAATGGTTATCGCCCAATAAAAACGAACAATATAAATCTACAAATAGATACAAAAACAATAGAAGATAGATTTATTCCTATTGAAGTAAAAGAAACTGAAACCATTCACAGATTTTATGATTCATTAATAGAGCCTATTCAATCAACAACGATGGATATTGGTTCCAGTTTTATCTGTATTACAATACAATGTTCTGATCAATACGACAAAATTGATTCTTATCTAAATATTATTGCTGATACCATGATTGTATTGCAAAAATATGATAATTATGCACATTTTGAAAGATTTGGTATTCGAAAGATAGATGGTAATGATTACAACAATGAAAATGAAGCCTATCAAACATTTGAAAAAAACAGATTTATAGAAGATGGCGGAAACGTTTTAGAGAGAACATTATTTAAGCAAGTATATACCGATATCTTTCTATCTGAGAAATATAACATAAAAGTTAATTTAACACGCAGCTTAGAACGACTAAACAATAGGATGCTAAGATTCGTATTGGATACTGATGGATATATTGATGAATCCAATTTTAAAGAAGGAGATTGTGACTCTAAAGATAAAATCATATTTCTTCTAAAGGATAGAATCAATGAAGGACTTTTCCAAATTTTCAAAGCATATGTAACAGAAGATTTTTTGAGTAAAGGAAAACTAATACAGGAGAAATAGAATGAAAAACGATTCATCAATTAATAAACTTAGTTTTACACAAGCTTGCCAAACAGGAAGCATAATCAAGAGTAGCGAGCATTACATCAATTGGAGTGCTCAAATCCACATAAATTCTTCAACAAAGGGAATCAATGTGTTTTCTAATAATAAAAAGACTAAAATTACAATAGAGAAAAATGTTAAAAGGAGGTGAAACTAAGATAGGAATATCCAGATGCTCCAACTTAAGACTCAAAATTTTTATTATTGGATATAAAACGCAAGGGGAATCAATTGTTCTATTGTTCATTGACACAAAAGCGAACAAGGAAGTACAAGTAAAATATTCAATAGTTATAGATTGCTATGAGACTTCCGGCCATAACAAAACAGATGAAATTCTTAGAAAATATTCTGTCAAAACACTATCCATGTTGTGTTGGACTCATCCACATATAGACCATACATTAGGTTTACACTCATTAATTTTAAAATATTGCAAGGAAAGTACACAGATACTAATACCTGAACATCTGTATGAAAGAGAGAATGATATTATAAAAATAAACAACAAAAAAGAGAAGGAAGTATTAGAAAAGATATTTTCTCTCAACAGATTCACAAAACGTAGTTTGTCTAACATTAGTACATCTCCTAATGGTTATGAAGAAATTGAGAGTCTAATATTTTCAAGTATTGATAAAAACATATCGGTTTCAATTAATGCTGTTACACCCATATCCTCCATCCTATCTGACCAAATTTGGGAGAAGAAAAAAATAAGTCCTAACGACTTGTCTATCTCACTAATCATTACAGTAGATGAATATTATATTTTCCTTGGAGGAGATACCATAAATCAACATATTGATGCCATCAATCAAGCCTATCTTGAAAAATGTCGGTTTATAAAGATTCCACATCACTCATCCAAAACCTCTAATCAATTATTAGAGTATTTAGGTAAAGAAATTGATACAGCATGTACAACAACATTCTGCATAAAGAAATTACCAGTCTATGATATTCTGAATCAATATGCACAGAAGGGCGATACTTTTTCTACTGGTTATCTAAACAAGAGCGAAAATACTTCTGATTATGGTATTATAGAATACGAATATGACTTTTCTAAAGAAGAAGTAGAGTTAAAAGTCAAATTAGAAGGTAATGCGGTACAAATCAATGCATAAAAATCATACGGTAATATCACCAACCACCATCATGAAATTGTAGCAGCCGCCAGGAACTGGAACGTCTGCCGGAAGGCAAGCTCCTCATCAACACCATCGTAAGCAGTCAAAAAAAGGCTATTAACTGAAAAGACTA
>ULXJ01004134.1_pt1 | contig 11551 bp, 11 predicted proteins | sample 1960981 | NCBI WGS metagenome assembly ULXJ01 (sample SAMEA4835830, study PRJEB28245) | human gut metagenome | biome: gut microbiome; material: fecal sample | place: Denmark | collected 2008 | reverse complement strand
GCCGGGGATGTTGTCCGAGGCGTCGCCGCGCAGCGCCTTGTACTCCACAACCTGCTCCGCTTTGAGTCCGTAGTTTTCAAGCAGCAGCGCGGGAGTCACCGCTTCCGTCTCGCTGACGCCGCGCTTTGTGAGCAGGACGGTCGTCTTTTCGTCCACAAGCTGAAACATATCCTTGTCGCCAGTGATAATCAGCGTCGGCACGCCGAATCTTTTTGTAAGCGTGCCGATAATGTCGTCCGCCTCCACTCCCGCGCTGTCTACGGTTTTTATCTTCATGTCGGCAAGAAGCTCCTGCAAGACGGGCATCTGTCTTGCCATATCGTCGGGCATGGGACGTCTCGTCGCTTTGTATCCCTGATAAATATCCTTGCGGAAGTTGTGCCCGCGCTTGTCAAACGCCACCGCAATATGGGTGGGGTTTAGCTCGGTCATGGCTTTGACGAGAATATTCATAAACCCGTACACGGCATTTATATTTTTGCCGCCCTTGTCGTTCAAAACGGGCAGTGCGTAATAAGCCCTGTTGAAAATGCTGTTTCCGTCCAGCAACATCAGTTTGTCCATGCTTCCATTATAACCCAATTGCCGCAAATAAACAATCTTTTGAACCACATACCCTGCCGCACCGCCCCGCTCGGACGTTCAAATTGCCGCATGGCGCAAAAAAAAGACGGAACAGAGTCCCGCCTTTCGGTAAATTATTCGTTCAAAAGCCCAGCACACCCGTACTCAGAACAACAATATAGCCGATATAGAGCGCAAGCAAGGTAATGCCCTGCCAGCGCGCGAATTTCCCCGTTATCATTGACGGCACGACCGAAATGAGCACGAATCCCAGACACACGGGCATATCGAGAAACACCGTCTGCGCGTTTATGTCAAGCCCGCTTCTGCCGCTGATAAACGAACAGACGGGCAGAATAAGTGTCAGGTCTATTATGTTTGCGCCAATAATGTTGCCTACCGACAACGACGCCTGCTTTTTTGCAATCGCCGTGATTGTCGTCACCAGTTCGGGCAGCGACGTGCCGATTGCAACCATGGTGACCGCGATTATGCTTTCGGGCACGTTCATGCGCACTGCAAGCTCGCTGCCGTAGGTTACAAGCAGCTGCGCGCCGGCGACTATGAAAGCCGTGCCGAACAAAAATTTAAATACGTTTACCGTTATAGTGCGCTTGTCGCGCTTGACACCCGCCGCGCCTCCGCCCGCAGAGGACGCTTCGCCTCCGTCGGCGCCCACCTTTGTTTCGGCAAACACGTTTTGAGCGTCCGCAGAAAACTCCGCCGCGCCCTCCGATGTCGGCAAAGGCTTCAATTCGTGCTTTTTGGCGCTGCGGAGATTTTCAAAAATAAACAGTCCGAAAATAAGCAGGACTATTATTCCTTCCCAAAAATTAAGGTTGCCTCCCAGCGAAAAAATCCATAGCAGGGCTATGCTCGCAACAAGCAATATTCCCTTGCCGAGCAGGTCCCTGCGTTTCATCACCGAAGGCAGACAAACCATTGATATGCCCATAATAAGCCCGATGTTTGCGACAACCGAGCCGACGGAGTTGCCTACCGCTATGTCAAGATTTCCCTCCGCCGTGGCTATAATGGAAACAAGAAGCTCGGGCAAGGTCGTGGCTACGCTTACCACCGTCGCGCCTATGACGAATTTCGGCACGCCCGAAACTTCCGCTATCCACGTAGCCGCGTCGACAAAAAAATCGCCGCCCTTGATAATCAGAGCAAGACCCAATAAAAACAGAATTATTACCCACCAAATACTCATACCGATACACCGCCGAGCTAAAATATTTTATGTAATGCGCGGAAGAGAATATTCTAACCCCACAAAAAAACTCAAGCGCAAAACGCGCCTGAGTCTCATCATTTAAGGCAAGCCAGACCATTAGGCCGATGTGTTGACTTGTCGCGGACGTCAAAGCCCGCCAACTACTCCCTCACGAACGAAACGGATTATACGCCAACCGCAAAGTGTTGTCAAGATTTTTCGCCGCAAAACTCTTTTTACGCCAAAATTTTTTCGCGCTCGTCAAAATCCGCATAAAACCGCCGAGAAAAATTTAAACGTCTATTTCCTCGACTCCGTCCTCTATATATACGTCCGTTTCCTTTTCCACGTCAACGTCCGCGATGGTTTTGGCTGGCAGCTTGAAATAAGTCCCTTCGCTTCTCGCAAGCAAAGTTTTTCCGTCGAAAAGCTCCGCCACGCCGACATAGCCTCGCGACGTGTTTTTAGTCACGCGCCCAACCGCTTTGAGCTGCTTTCCGTAGGGGGTGGGCTTGAAAAACCTGACGTTTAACGAACCGGTGACCGCCCACGCCTCCGGCTCCAACGTCCACAGCGCGCGCCCCGCCACCTCGTCAAGCATGGCTGAAATTATGCCCCCGTGCACTCTGCCGGGATAACTTTGGTGCAGCTCGTCAAACGTCACGTAGCTGACCACCGACTTGTCCTCCATTTCGTAAAAGGGCGCTTTCACTCCGCGCTCGTTTTCCATGCCGCAGATAAAGCATTTTCTCGTGTTGAATTGTTTTTTTGTGACCTTCATTTACTCGTGCTTCTCCTTGATTCTTGAAATAAATCGGGATAAAAACTTAAAAACCGCCCGAAGGCGGTTTTTAAGTGTAATACATAGACATTGGAAAATTAAGGAGGGGGATTTGCTCCGGCAAACAATGAAAAAAACCGGAAAAAAAACCAATGTCTGTGCGGGCTGTTGTAAAGGAAAGCAGTCTTAAAACTTGCATTCCTGTGATGATAAGATACCACATCTGTTTTCCCTTGTCAAACGATTTTATGTCGATTTTTATATTTTTGTAAAAATTACACCGACTTTTTTCGTCGTAATTTGTCGAGCCGCCTTTACCCGCAATGCATTTGCCTGTCAACCGCTTGAAATTTCGTTCGGTATTTTTATTTTAAACCGAGACGGCGCGCGTCCGACTTGCAGCCCCCGCCGCGCGCAAACCCGCCTTGCAAAACAACAGCCGCTCCAAATCGCGCCGCCTCAAAACGGCTTCAATGCTTTGCAAAACTTTTTCGGAAAAATGCACGCAATCGTTTGTCTTTTTTTTCTCCGTTTGCTATAATATCAAAGCTCGGGGATGTGGCTCAGCTGGTAGAGCGATGCGTTCGCAACGCATAGGCCGTGGGTTCGAGTCCCATCATCTCCACCACTCGTTCGTAAAGCGAACCCGTAGAAAAGTCTGTTACATTGTAACGGACTTTTCCTTTTTTATCGCCATAATAAAGGACCTTGTTTACAAAGGTGTCGATGAGCGCCTGTCTGTTTTCGGTTTTGGTATAATCGAGGTGTTTGAACCGTTTGACATAATAACGCAAATCTTCGAGCGTATAATCGAGAATTTCAGACTTTTCCATTTCAAGTTGCAGTTCTATCTCTTTGCGCTCCTTTTCAAGCTGTTCGAGTTTGTCAAGAATCGTATTCTTCGCTTTGCCGTCCATCAAAAGCAGCATAAGGTTTTCGCTCGCTTTCTTATTGCTTGCGAGCAATTTTTCAAGGTGCGGCACGTTACCGTTTTTCAGTTCTCCCTGCAATATCTCGTATAAGGCTTGCGAAATCTGGTCGATCAGTTTATCGTCGAGCAATTTGAGCGTATCCTGCACGACGGTTTCTTCAATCAAATCTTTTTGAACGCTCTCCTGTTTACACCCGCTCTTTCGCCCCACGCACCGATAATAGGCGTGTTTTTTACCTGTATGGCTCGTTCCGCTCACACCCGTCATAGCACAATTGCAAAGCCCGCAAAACAACTTCGTAGTCAGCAAAAACGGCTCTCTCGCCTTCTTGGACGAGGGAGCTTTTGTATTTCGCTCTAACCGCGCCTGTACAGTCTCATACAGTTCGTCGGATATGATTTGCGGAATACCGCCTTTTACTTCGTTGTCGTGAAATATATAATAGCCTAAATAGCGGCGGTTGTGGAGCATTCGCTTTACGGTGCCGTGTCCGATCGTTTTACCGTTGTTGTAAACCTTGTTATCGAGCAAATACTTTTCGATTTCCACGATCGTTTTTCCGTCGGCGTACATTTCAAAGATTTTGCGGACGAATACCGCCTTGCTTTCGTCGATCTGATAATGCTTGTCCTCGTCGATATAGTAGCCGAGAGGAACAGAACCGCCGAAAAATTGACATTTGCTTGCCGATACTTCAATTCCGCGCCTTATCTTCTGCGAGAGTTCAACGGAATAGTATTCCGCCATACTTTCCAGCACGCCCTCGACGAGAATACCGCTCGCATCTTCCGTGATATTTTCTTTGGCGGAAAGCACGCGCACGCCGTTCTTTTTGAGTTTTGCCTTGTAGGTAGCGCTGTCGTAACGGTTGCGGGCGAAACGGTCTAACTGATAGACGAGAACATACTTAAACGCCTTTTTCTTGCTGTCCTCGATCATACGCAAAAATTCGGGGCGCTTGTCCGTCGTACCCGTCAAAGCCCTGTCTATATACTCTCCGATTACGTTGTATTCATTGCGTTTTGCAAATTCATAACATTCTTTCAATTGTCCTTCTATGGACTGCTCCGTTTGGGAGTGCGAACTGAACCTCGCGTAAATAACGACGTTTACCATAAAAAATGCTCCTTAAATTGCTGAAAACGGGTATCCCGTTTCTCGTAAAAAGCGGGATGAGACGCAAAGTGAGTCTCATCCCTTATCCTGTACCCCAAAACAGTACATTTTTCCCTGTTTTTGAGGCAGTTTACGTCCTAAATTTCCAACGTATCTTTGTCGTTTGGATCGACGTGGATTTTATGTTGAGAAATCATTTGTGCGCGCACTTTTTCACGTTCTTCTTTGGAAACAATGCGCGTGGTGATAACGTCTCCGATTTCAATATGGATGACTTCTCCGCAGCGAGGACACTTGATGTCCAGATAGCAACCTTTTTCGCCCTTGCACAATTTATGTGCGCATACCGGGCAGCAAGCAAATCTTTTCATTTTAATTCTCCATAGCGGCGAATTTTCGCTACGTTTTTTGACATTATCTTTCTGCCAATCTTTTCGTAAATAAACTTCTTTAATCCTATGTATCGCTGCGGGTGAGCAGGAAAGAAGTCGTCCGGTGCATCGAAAACACCGTAATCTTCGGCAACGGCCTCTTTCTGTACGGTTGTATCCTTGCCTTCCCAATCAATTTGCAGGTTTGAAAAGTCTTTGACCGCTACGGCATAATCGGCAAAAGCACCTTTGTGTTCGGGAAACATTCTTTTCAGCCCTGCAATATACGCTTTATCCGTAATAACGCCTTCCAAACTCAACCACTTACCGCCGAAGTAAACTTCCGCCCAAGTATGTACGATAAACGGCGGGGCGAGCCTTGCCATTATTTTCGGCATAATGCTGCGCTGAAAACCTTTGACGACCTGTGTGCCGTGCAATCTGCAAGGAATATCGACCGCGCGGAGCAGCGCCATGAGCAATGTCGCTTTCGTATTGCATTGACCGTATCCGTCCGCCAACACCTGTGTGGCGGTCAGGTCGTCAAACTCGTTATAGCCGAGTACGATTTCGTTTTGCACAAAACGATAGATTTCTCCGATTTTGTCGTACTCATCCAAATCATTCCATTTGCGGCTGCGCACAAGCGCAACGATTTCCCGTGCGCGGTAATTGAGCATTTTTGTTTCCTTTAAGTATCTTTCCATAATAGAGTACCTCTTGTTTTGGTACTCATATTGTACTTTATTTCTCAAAGAAAAACTTTCAAAAATTCGCTGTCTTTGGTCGCTTTGGATGCTGGTTGTCCCATGAGTTTTTTAACTGTCGCCGCAAAATGGGACGGGCTGTCAAAGCCGGCAAGCATAGCAGCGTCTGTTATGCTTGCCCCGCCAAGCAAGGCAGCAAATGCTTTTTCCGTTTGGTGCAATACAATATAACTTTTTAGCGGAACGCCGACTTGTTCCCGAAAGAGGTGGGATAAGCGGCTGGGCGATAGCGATACTTGCTTTGCAAACGCAGCAATCGTATGGTCGTAACAGTCGCATTGTTTCAGCAGGGAAAGAAGTTCGGTGATACGCTCGTCCAAAGGCTGCTCCCGCGGTTCAATTCCTAAATACAGTTTGAAATCGCGCATAAAGGCTTGCCATTGCTCTTTGCTCGATGCAGTGATCAGTTCTTTCGCTTTGCTTTGCAGGGCGGTTAAGCCGGCGTTTTCAAATACGGCAAAAGCTCCGTCAATTCTTTCGTTCAGCGAACGGGAAAAATCGGATGCCGTTCCAATAATGACGGATATATGCGCTCTGTTTTGACTTGAAAAGGTGTGCGGGACATTCTGCCCGACCGCAATACACTGCGCGCATACTTCATTACCCGCAATCGTGATTTTGAGCGGTTCGTCTATGCTCAAAAACAGTTGGATAGGATAATGCGAATGTTCTTCCGCATTGAGCATATCTGTTATCATTCCGATATTATCGGTATCAAAAAATACTTTCAGCATTTGACTATTTCCCTTTATGTTTTGCTTTCTTCTTTTCCTGTCGTAAGCGATACTGTCGTTCCTTTTCGGCTTCCCGTTCCTCTTTGCTTTGTAGCCGTCGTTCTGTTTTTAGTTGCTCGTGCTGCAATTTGAGAGCTTGCTGTGCCTTCGTACCGATCCCCATATTTTGTAGCGAATTTTTTATTTTGCGCTGCAATCTTTTAGGGTTGATTATTCTCTCTATTTCTGGTTTATGAGATAGAGAGGGACTGAATTTCAGTTCGTACCAATTACGCAGTATAAACTCATACACCTCATAATCTTTCGGTTCGGCACCGAATGTAACCTTACAGACCTCGTATTTCCTTCCATCAAAGCATTCAAACAATCCTATCCAAAACGGCTCATCAAATAGGACGGTCAGACTAATCGTTTCCATACTGTTTTTCAAAATCATTCAGCCAATCGAGCAAACTTTGGTACAGCACTTTCTGTTGTTCCATGATAGTTCGGCCGACCAGCGGAATTTCCGAATATTTGCGGATGCAATCATCGTTTGCTTTTTGCGCTGCTATCAAACTTGTGCGTATCTTTTTGATATAGTTTTGCGCCTGCAACATCGGTACTTTATTTAAGTTGGATATGACGAGATTAAAATCGAGAGGAATAGCAATGCTCTCCGATGCGTATTTATCCATAAGCGAGAGAAAATACTCTCGTCCTTTTTCAGTAATTGAGTACATCTCTTTGTCGGCAAACTTTTCTCCCTTTTGAGTTCTGCTTATAAGATAGCCCTGCTCTTTTAAGGTAAGTACTTTTTTGTAAACAGAGGATACGCTGATTTTTGTCCATTTAGTAAAATTATGATATTCAACATCCTTTTGAATGTCATATGCGCTTTGTTCCTTTTCAGAAACAATGCCAAGTATAGCTAAATCAATCGACGACATAAAAACAAACCTCTAATTTTACTGTATATTATAGTACTATATTTTACAGTAAAAGTCAAAGGTTTTTTCGTCAAAGAATTTATAATCTTTGTGTAGTATAGCAAAAAATAGGCGCTGATTATTGCTCATTTACAAAAATAAAGGCAAAGCAGGTACGTATCTCAATAGTTATTGATATCTTATAACTATTGTTTTTGTGATTTTTTCGAGCTTCTTAAACTTATGTGTTGAAATTCACTCATTCTTATGCTATAATAAAACAAATAAAGTAAAAAGCATTCGAGGGCCACATGAACGAAAACGATTGGTTTGATAATGCAATGGCATGCTACGAAGCAGAGAAATCAAAAAATCCAGAATATCTGTCTTTTGACGATGCTACTATCAAGACCTTTGCTCGACGCATTGTCGGGCAAATCAAAGAACAAATGAAACTCGACAACGAGCAATGCGAATTGTTGCTGAAAGCTATCTTTGAGCAAACTAAATAATAAGATAATTAGGGGTATTATTATGGCGATCGATGTTACAGTTGAAGATATAATTAGAAATATAGGAAAAAATATTAAATTCAACCAACCTTTGTATGAAGCTATTGTCAATTCGTTAGAAGCGGGCGCGACAGATATAAAAGTTGAATTCCAACATGACAACCCAATACCGGGTGTTATCCCTAAAATCACGGGTTTTACAATTGAAGACAATGGCGAAGGCTTTACAAGTAAAAATCGTTTAGCTTTTACTCAATTATGGACTAAAAATAAACTTTCTCTTGGTTGTAAAGGGAGTGGTCGCTTTACGTGGTTAAGTGTTTTTAATAAAATAGATATTGAAAGCGATGTACAGTGTGAACAAAAACATATTTCCATTCCTTTCACAAAAGATTTTGATAAAAGCTCTATATTGGTTACAGAAACTATCACAACATCTAACTTTACTAAAATTACGTTTCAAAAAGTAACTGAAAAATTTTATACTATCGATAAAGAGGGGAAAATAATTGATAAAAGGGCTTTGGCGGATATCAATGAATTATATAATGATATTCGTGAATACCTTGTTGTAAAATTTTTCTTTCTTAAACAAGCAAAAAAAGTATTTAAAATTACTTTAAAAATAGATAATTTTGAGCGTATTATAGATCAAACTTCTATTCCAGATTTAAAATGCATAGAATTTCAAATACAAAGCGAATTAACAAAAGAGAATTTCAAATTTGAACTTTATTACCACTTTTTTAAAGATGGTCAAAATAGTAAGCGTGTTTATTATTGTGCTAATCATAGAGCAACTAAAAAAATGGATGACGAAACATTAGGTTTTTCTTGTCATCTACCTAACAATGATTCATTTATTATGTTATTATGTTCAGAGTATTTTGATGGTAAGGACGATGATAGCAGAAGTGATCTAATAGAATTATCTCATCAAAAGAACGCATCTTTTTTTGTCCCACTACTCTTTTCTGATATCAACCCTGTTGTAAGAATGCATATTTCAGCAATAATAAATGAACAATATCCTGAGTTAGAAAGTTTTAACCATCAAGCAATTCAACAAGCAATAGATACAGCTCCTTATCTTGTACAATTTTTTAAGCAAGATACAGATATAGTTAAAACACAGGAATCTTTACTAACGAATGCAAGAAAAAAGTTTGCTGAAACAAAACTCAAATCGCAAAATCGATTTGAAAAATTATTGTCAAACAAAAATATTGATTCAGAAGATTTAACAAAAGCCATAGAAAATGTAAGTGCAATTGCAGCAGCTGAGTTAGGAGAATATATTTTATATAGAGATAATATTATAAAAGCTCTTCTAAAATCAATTTCTGACGCTTCATATGATGAAAAATATATCCATGATATTTTTATGCCAATGAAAACAGATGCCTTCGCATATAACGATGAAAAGCATTTATTAAGCAATTTATGGCTTATCGACGATAAATTTATGACATATTCATATGCGGCAAGCGATAAAACCATAAATCAAATTAAATCAGCTCTTGGCGATAAGGCTAATAGTTTTTATGGAAGATTAAATCGTCCTGATTTAGCACTATTCTTTGACAAAAAAGAAGGGCGTAGGGATGTAATAATGGTTGAATTTAAAGGGACGAATGCAAATCTTGATGAAAAGAACAAGTCTCTTATGGAACTCCCTGTTGACATAAGAGTAATTCGAGAAAATATTGATGAAATTGGGTCGATTTGGAGTTATATAATAACAACAATTGATGATAAATTTAAATATACAATTGAAAGTCTTGCAACATATACAGAATTGTTTTCGGAAGAATCTGAGTTAAGGGCTTATTACACCTACAATAAACAATCTAATTCACATATTTACATTGTTGATCTAAGAACAATTATTTCGGATGCTTTTGCTCGTAATAAAACATTTTTAGATATTTTAAAGAAACAATAAATTGAGTTCTAACCATGCCTTTCTTCCATTCGTAATCAAAACAAGGTTCGTGTTTGCAACCGAACGTTCCACCAGTGTCGACAGAGTTTGAACACCACAAAGACGGAGTATGTTTTCGTCGGCGGTGTTGCAGACTTTGTGGCATACAAGTAAAGAAAGAGAGCAACGGAAAAACCGTTGCTCTCTTTCTGCATTTATAAAGTTTCTTATTGATTGACTTTGAGGTATTGCATTAGATTTTCAAAAAATGATTTTACTGTTATCTCAAATTTTTTGGTCAATTCATAACCGCCGAGCCTGAATACATCATAGCCTAAAAACTTCATTGTTCTATCATATTCTAACTGTTTTGAATACCTCTCCAAACTATTTTCGGGAGTATGAGTTTCCCCGTCTATTTCTATAATTATTCTTCGATTTTTATATAGGATAAGAAAATCCATTCTTTGAAATATTAAATTCTCGTTGTATTTATATTTTTTTCGCGCTTCTTTGTCTTTTGGGTCATAATGCAAATACACTTGCGGTATCAGGACAGGAAACATATCATCGCCATAATGTTGTTTATAATATTCCTGAACTCGAAGTTCCATTTTGTTCATTTGACTATTAGTATTGTACCACGAATATTTAACCTTATTCTTACTCCACCAAATCTTAAAGTTTGCATAAGTTAAACTTTCTTTAATTTCGTCATCATAAACTAAAACATCATTATCATTTAAGACTTTAAGATTTCCATCTAAAACATCTTTAACAATAATATCAGGTTTAGTTTTCGCAGCTCCAAAAATTAAAAATCTGATATGCTCAAATTTATTACCACTTAAAAGCGTAAAAATAGGCTCGTCAATTATTAAATTCGGTAAATCAAAATTTTCATCAACAATATATTCTTTTGATTTATCGATTTCTTCCTTCCCTTCAAAAACTAACTTATAATAATTAGGGTTGACAATGAACTCAATACCTATTTTTTTAAAAAAATTGCTAAACTGACTTAAAATATTCTGAAAAATATTTAGGGTACTTCTATCTCCCGAACAAATATACCTATTCCCACGACTAAATCTATTTGAATATTCTTTAATCCATTCATTGATTTCGAAATGTAGTCTTGTAAATATAAAATTTATATTTGCATTATCGTATTGATAAAAACAACTAAAAATTTCCTTGTCTCGTAAATCACCAAGCATTAAACTATTTTTTTCAGTTCGTAGCATATATTCAGGTACAATCTCTTTACATAAAATAATAAACTTATTGTTCTGTTCCTCGTTTAACATACCGTACTTCTCCCAATTTAGGTTCACTATCTACATTTATAGTTTATCATCTTTATGATATAAAGTCGAGAGAATAAAGACTTGATATTACTATTAAAAGGCATTGTTCCGTCGTCTGCAATCTCTATGAGTGTAGGCGGCTTTTTTCATCTCCCGCAAATTTGATTACGGGAATATCTTTGCTTATGTCAAAGTTATATACCGCCGTTATCCGTCGACAGACCGCTCGTCCGTGTGATAAGCTTTGTTTCATATATTAGAGTAGTGTTATACTTCAATACATACGTTCTGCCAAACATACGTTCTGCCAATTTGCGGACGGCGCTTTTCTTCAAAACAATTTATATTGCTTTATCGACAAAAAACTTGAAAGAGTACGCGAAAAAAAGTAGCCACCGAAGCAAAAACGTAATAAA
>ULXJ01048927.1_pt1 | contig 11651 bp, 10 predicted proteins | sample 1960981 | NCBI WGS metagenome assembly ULXJ01 (sample SAMEA4835830, study PRJEB28245) | human gut metagenome | biome: gut microbiome; material: fecal sample | place: Denmark | collected 2008 | reverse complement strand
CCCCGCCGTAGGCGGGATTCCCTACCTGATCGACCAGGGTGTCAACGGCTATCTCTTCACGCCCGGCGACTGGAAGACCCTGGGCCGCCACCTAGCAGAGCTTGGACAAAACGACGACCTGCGCCACCAACTGGGGGAAAAACTGTACCAGAAGGCCTCCACCCAATTCTCCATCCAGCATACCGTGGACACTCAGCTCCACATTTACCAGGAAATTCTGCGCCGCCACCACCGTCCTGCTTCGGCCCGAGACGGTGTGGTGATCTGTGGCGCCTACGGCCGGGGCAACGCCGGCGACGACGCCATTCTGGAGGCCATTCTCCAGGAGATGCGCGCCATTGATCCGGACATGCCGGTGACGGTCCTCAGCAAGGATCCCAAGAGCACCCGCCTGACCTACCGGGTCCGGGCGATCCACCGGTCCAATCTGCCGGCGTGGCTGTCCGCCATGAGTAGTGCCCGGCTGTATATCAACGGCGGCGGCAGCCTGATCCAGGACGTGACCTCCCGCCGCTCCCTGTGGTTCTATCTCCACAACATCACAGCCGCCAAGCGGGCCGGCTGCAAGGTGCAGATGTACGGCTGCGGCATCGGTCCCGTCACCCGGGAGAGCCACCGGCGTCTGGCGGCCAAGGTCCTCAACCGCTATGTGGACGTGATCACCCTGCGGGAGCCGGACTCCCTGGCGGAGCTGCGGGCCATGGGTGTCACAAAGCCGGAGATCCTGCTGACGGCAGACCCGGCTCTGATCCTCCACAAAGCGCCGGAAGATGAGACCGACAGCGTGCTGCTTCGGGCAGGCATCCCGCCCCACGGCCGGTATATCTGCTTCGCCCTGCGGCGGTGGAAGGGCTTTGAGGAAAAAGCTCCCCTCTTCGGTGCGGCGGCAGAATACGCTTACCGGACCTACGGCCTGACTCCAGTGTTCACCGCAGTGGAAAAGCGGCTGGACCCCGGCGCCGGCCAGTTGGCCGCCCGGGGGCTGTCGGTGCCCCACTACTTTCTGGACGACGCCGGCGGTGCCGGCACCATTATCGGCGCCCTGAGTCGCATGGAGCTGGTAGTGTCCATGCGGCTCCACGCCCTGATCTTCTCCGCCGGACAGGGGATTCCTCTGGCAGGCGTGGTATACGACCCCAAAGTATCCGCCTTTCTGCGCTACATCGGCCAGGAGCTGTTCGTGGATCTGGCGGATCTGACAGAGGAAAACCTGCGACAGATGATCGACCGCTGCGTCGTCCAGGCCCGGGACCCCGGTGCCCAGGAGGCGGCGGTGGCCCGGCTCCAGGAGATGGAGCGCGGCAACGTACGCATTGCCCGGCGGTTGCTGGGGCTGCCAGAGACAAATACACAGGCAAGTCAGTAAATGGCGTCCCCGCAGCCTAGCGCTCACCGCCGCAGCGGGTCCTCTGGGCGGCAATGGTGGCAAGAGTGTCTCCCAGTTGGGTCAACAGGGCCGCCGTCAGGTTCAGGTCCTCGTCCTCCAACCGGGCCGCAATCGCCACCGCCAGCGTATTGACCGCCGTGGTCAGGGCCGCCGGATCACAGTCACACAGCCTCATGGGCATCCCTCCCTCTCTCACCCTATGAGGAGAGCGGCATTTTCAGCCCACTGGAACGCAAAAAAAGAACACAGGCGAAGCGCAAAAACGCTTCGCCTGTGTTTTTTCTTTCAGAGAATCTCGTTGTCCTCACCGGCGTGATGGGCGTTGGTGTGGACATTGATGTACTTGGCCTTCAACTTGGAATACAGAATCGTCTGGCTGGAGTACAGGCCGTTATAGCCGGAGAGCATATAGCTGACGCCACAGATCAGGGCGAAATACAGCAGCCCGCCATCCCCGAACAGCTCCACCGACAAAAAGACGGAGGCCATGGGGCAGTTCACCGCTCCGCAGAACACCGCTACCAGGCCCAGCGCCGCGGAAAAACCCGCCGGCAGGCCCAGCAATGGACCCGCCACACAGCCGAAAGTAGCTCCCACGAAGAAGGAGGGCACCACCTCGCCACCCTTGAAGCCGGCGCCCAGGGTAACGGCGGTGAACAGGATCTTCAGCAAGAAGGCCGCCGGATGAGCGGTCCCCCGCTCCACGGCGGCGGTGATGATGTCCATACCGGCGCCGTTATAATCGGTCGTGCCGCAGAGGTAGGTCAGCGCAATCACGACACATCCACCGATCACCGCCCGCAGCCAGGGGTTGGGGATCCGGCGCTTGAGCTGGTGCTCCGCCCCGTGGATAACGCCGCAAAACAGCACCGATACCAGGGCACACCCGGCGCCCAGGACCGCCACCCGCAGCAGCGTCCATCCCTCCAGGGCCGGGGCCTCCACCACAAAGCGGGTGGGCTCCACGCCCATCTCCAGGGAAATCCAATAGGCCACCAGGGAGGCGGTCAGGCAGGGAATCAGAGCGGCGTGGTACATCACGCCGATGCTGATGACCACAATGGCGAAGACGGTGGCAGTCAGGGGCGTGCCAAACAGGGCGGCAAAGAAGGCCGCCATGCCCGTCATGGTGGCGGTCCGCATGTCCCGGTCATCCAGGCCGAACAGATGGCCGGTCTGATAGCCGATGGTGCCGCCCATTTGCAGCGCGGCACCCTCCCGCCCGGCAGAGCCGCCGCACAGGTGGGTCAGCACCGTGCTGAGGAAAATGGCCGGCAACAGCCAGATCCGAAGGCCCGTGCCTAGATGGACCTCGTTGATGATATCATTGGTGCCCTGCCCCTCGGTCTTTGTCAGCTTGTAAAAGGCTACGATCACAAGGCCCGCCAGAGGCAAACACCACAGCAGCCAGGGATGGTCCGCCCGCAGCTCCGTGGCCCGCTGAACGCCGATGTGAAACAACGCTCCCACCACGCCACAGCAGCAGCCAGTAACTGCCGCCAGGACCAGCCACTTGACCAGAGCCTGTATGTACAGTCCGATATGGGTCAGCCAGTGCAGCAGACGCTTCCAATATTCTTCCAGCATGTCTTCCTCCGCTTCAGGCCCGGGCCGCCAGCAGCGGCTTCTCTTCCCGGCCGTCCAGCCGGGTCTCCAGGCTCTCCGGGTTCTTCAGATACCGGCTGAAGGCGGCGAAAAACCGGGAGTACTCGATGCCGGTGGCGATCCGCTCGTCCATCACCACACCCAGGGGCATATGCTTTTTCCGGCTGCCGGGCACCGCCATGGGATCCGGTACCGGCTTACCCATGCACACGAACACACTGGTGGTTCCAAATTCGTAACAATGGTGGAAAATGTAGCTGGTATTGATGGAGGCCAGATTGGTGATGAACAGGCTGGTATGGAAGGGACTGAGGTCAATGATCTTCCGGGGCAGCAGCCCGTACTGGTCCAGGTGATAGGCCAGCCAGAACACGAACCGGGCAAGCCCCGGCACGGCAAAAGCAAAATTGGCAAATTTGTCCGTATTGTTGTTGTGGACCGCCACGCTGTTGCGGTCGATATGCTCCTTGATCTTACGGCTGATGGTAAACACGGTGTCCTCCGGTTGCAGGAAGATCTTCAATGTCGTCTCGTCCGGAGTGCCATCCGCCCGGGTCTTGAGGATCACGAAACTGAAGCAGAAGTGGTTGCGCTTGTAGATCTTGCGGTTCATGACAAAGTAATTGACCTTGGGATTCTCCAGCGCGGCCTTGTAGTAGGCCGCCACCAGTACGCTCATGTGGGTCACCGACATGCCCTCCCGCCGCTTGCGGCGGATGTAGGTTTTCAGCAGGTCCTCGTCCACCGTGTCGCTGGCCCAGTTCTGCGCGTCGAATCGGCGGGGCATGACATAGGGCAGTGCCTGCACAATGGGCGACAGGCCCTTCACCCGGGTTCCATCCGGTCTCATGGCGTTCTCCTCATTCTTTCCTAAACTGCGGGCCCAGCGGGCTCCCCATACACGATATGATTATACTTCACATGGGATGTTTTTGCAACGGTATCCGGCCAAAAGCCCCCCTGTCTTTCCGTTCGGATCCGATTGTTCGGTCCCAATACCGCCATGTACATGTCCCGCTGTCCCGCCGCATAGACTGGGACATACCTCTGTGGAAATGACGACCGCTTTTTTGGTTGATTATTTTCAATTCTGTGTTATACTGAAGTTGAACAGGCATTTTAGCCAAGAGAATGCCGAAAAAAACACTGATTGTTTGGAGGAAACAGATATGAAGTACGGCAGAACCTACAATTTCTCCGCCGGTCCCGCCATGATGCCGGAGCCGGTACTGGAGGAGATTGCCGCCGAGATGATGAACTATCGCGGCAGCGGCATGTGCGTCATGGAAATGAGCCACCGGTCCAAGGTCTTCCAGCAGATCATTGACGAGGCGGAGGCAGACCTGCGCAAGCTGATGGGCATTCCCGACAACTACAAGGTCCTCTTCGTCCAGGGCGGCGGCACCGTCCAGTTCGCCATGGTGCCCATGAACCTGATGAAGAACGGCGTGGCCTGCTATGTGGAAACCGGCAACTGGTCCAAGAAGGCCATCAAGGAGGCCCAGAAGTACGGCGAAGTGAAGATCGTCGCCTCTTCCGCCGACAAGAACTTCTCTTACATCCCTGACTGCTCTGATCTGGACATCCCTGACAACGCCGACTATGTGTACATCTGCGAGAACGAGACCATCAACGGCACCACTTATCACACCCTGCCCAACACCAAGGGCAAGGTCCTCGTGGCGGATCAGTCCTCCATGTTCCTCTCCCGTCCCTGCGACGTCAGCAAGTACGGCCTGATCTGGGCCGGCGTCCAGAAGAACGTGGGCCCCGCCGGCATGGCCGTGGTCATCATCCGCGAAGACCTGCTGCGGGACGATCTGCCCAAGTTCGTGCCCACTTATCTCAGCTACAAGACCCACGCCGACGCCAACTCCCTGTACAACACCCCCAACTGCTGGGCCATCTACTGCTGTGGCAAGGTGTTCAAGTATCTGCTGAACAATGGCGGACTGGAAGCCATGGCCAAACGCAATGAGGAGAAGGCCGCGGTTTTGTACGACTTCCTGGACCAGAGCAAGTTCTTCACCGGCGCTGTGGTGAAGGAGGACCGGTCTCTCATGAACGTGCCCTTCGTCTCTCCCTCCAAGGAGCAGGACGCCGAGGTGGTCGCCGCCACCAAGGCCGCCGGCTTCGACAACCTGAAGGGGCATAAGAGCGTGGGCGGCCTGCGGGCGTCCATCTACAATGCCATGCCCAAGGAGGGCGTGGAGGCCCTGGTGGAGTTCCTGAAGAAGTACGAAGCAGAACATGCCTGATGGCATGCCCTGGGGCGTATGCTCCCCCCACTGCCAGTGACATCGTTCTCTGGTGCGTGCGTCCAAAGGACACGCCAGCCAAAGGATTTTCGGCAGGCTGCAGCATTCAGGAAATATACTGATGGCATATTCATGGCCCAGGCAACAGTGTCTGCGCTGTAAGGAGCTATACCTGATGTCCAGCCGAAAACGATCATACATCTTTCTTTCACCTTTGGTGAAAGAAACGGGGCAAGCCCCCTGTCCCCATCATAAGTAAGACAGGGATGGTGCCCCTCCCCCTTCCGGACTTGCCGGACGCGCCTGTCCCCCAATGGGCGTATGGGATTTCCGACGATGGCACCCCTGGGGTGTGCCGGAAATGAATGAAAGGGGCATCAAATACTATGGCAATGCGAGTTTTGGTCACAGACGGAATGGACGCCGGCGCAATGGAGCAACTGCGCAGGGACGGATACGAGGTCGTGGAGCAGTTCTACGAGCCCGACACTCTTGGCACCGCCTTGCGGGACTTCGATGCGGTCATCATCCGCAGCGCCACGAAAATCAAGGAACCCCAGATCGATGCGGCTAAGGGAAGCCGCCTGAAGCTGATCATCCGCGCCGGTGTGGGCGTGGATAACATCGCCGTGCCCTATGCCGAGGCGGCGGGCATCCAGGTCAAAAACACGCCCCGCGCTTCCTCCAACGCGGTGGCGGAGCTGGCCCTGGCGCTGCTGTTCTCCTGCGCCCGCAACATCTCCATCGCCGGCCACACCATGCGGGAAAACAAGTGGGAAAAGAAGGCCTACTCCAAGGGCTTTGAGCTTGCCGGCAAAACCATGGGCGTCATCGGATACGGCCGCATCGGCCGCCTGGTGGGCGAAAAGGCCCAGGCTCTGGGCATGAACGTTCTGTCTTATGTCAACCGGCATAAACCGGAGGGCTGCGAGTGCGAAACCATGCACTTCGTCACCCCCGACGAGGTCTTTGCCCAGTCCGATGTGATCGTTCTGTGCGCTCCCAGCGGCAGCAAGCCCATTGTGGACGCTGAATCCCTGGCCAAGATGAAGGACGGCGTGGTGATCATCAACGTCTCCCGGGGCGCCAACGTGGATGAGGCTGCCCTGCTGGAGGCATTGAACTCCGGCAAGGTCAAGGCCGCCGGCCTGGACGTGTGGATGAGCGAGAAGGATCCCAACTGGGCTCTGGCGCAGCACCCGGCTGTCTCTTGCACCCCCCATATCGGGGCTGGCACCAAGGAGGCCCAAAAGCGCATCGGTGCAGAGCTGGTAGACATCATCGAACACTTCCAGCCGTAATTCCCCCTTTCCCCAATTTTAAAAAGCCGCTCTGGACTTTCATCCAGAGCGGCTTTTTCACATGTTGCTAGCCCGCAGCTCTCCTCTCCCGCGCCGGATAAATTCCGGCGCGTTTATCGCTTATTTTTCCAAAAACACCTTCTTTCTTCACTTTGACAGTTTGCAAAGTTTGTAATTTACAAAATATTAACTGCCATCTCTATTTACATTTCAAAGTTGGCAGTGTATAATTGATTTTGTTCATAATCATTCCCACGAAGAAGGTGATACCCTTTATGAAGGAATCTGTCGTTCCGGCCCAGTATCTGCAAATTGCCCTGGACCTGGCCGGACGCATCGCCAGAGGCGAGCTGGCGGAGGGTCAACGGATTTACGGGCGGTCCGTTATGGCCTCGGAGTACAGTGTCTCGCCGGAGACTATCCGCCGGGCCCTGCGGCTGCTGGCGGACATGAAGGTGGTTGAGGTGCGGCCCCAGAGTGGAGCAGTGGTCCTCTCTGCCGACAACGCCCGCCGCTACATCGCCAACTTCGAGGAGGACGCCGACATCCATGCTCTGCAAATGCGGCTCAAGGAGCTGATCGCCCAGTCCGCCGATCTGAATCGCCGTATGGGAGAGACGGCCGCCGCCCTGGTAAAGAGTCAGGACACCTTCTCCGCCGCCGGAGAACCCCTCCCCAATTACGAGGTGCCCGTGCCGAAGGATTCTCCCCTGATTGGCAAGAGCATCGGCGCACTGAAATTCTGGCAGTCCACCGGCGGCACCATCGTGGCCATCCGGCGGGGCCAGACCGTGATTCTCTCCCCCGGACCCTATGCGGAACTGTACGGCGGAGACGTGATCGTCCTGGTGGGCAACCCCTCCGCCGCCGAAGCGGCCCACCATCTGGTGCAAACGCAAGTAAAGGAGTGAAGAAACCGCCATGATTCAATTTGAGCATGTGAACAAAAGCTATGGGAAATCGCCCATTTTGAAGGACCTGACCTTCACCATTCCAGACGGACAATTTGTGGTCCTGATCGGTCCCTCCGGCTGCGGCAAAACCACCACACTAAAGACCATCAACCGCCTGATCGAACCGGACAGCGGCACCATCCTGATCGACGGCCAGGATATCCACAGCCAGGACAAGGTGACATTGCGCCGTCACATCGGCTACGTGATCCAGCAGATCGGCCTGTTCCCCAACATGACCGTGGCCCAGAACATCTGCGTGGTGCCCAAGCTGCTGAAATATGACAAGTCCAAGTGCGATGCCATCGTCCAGGACCTTTTGAAGATGGTGGGCATGGAACAATACGCCAACAAGTATCCCTCCGAGCTCTCCGGCGGCCAGCAGCAGCGGATCGGTGTACTGCGGGCCCTGGCAGCCTCTCCCCCCATCGTGCTGATGGATGAGCCCTTCTCCGCCCTGGACCCCATGACCCGTGAGGTCCTCCAGGACGAGGTAAAGAACATCCAGCAGAAGCTGGGCAAGACCATCGTCTTTGTCAGCCACGACATGGGCGAGGCGTTGAAGCTGGCGGACATCATCATCTTCATGTCCGAGGGCCAGATCGTGCAGATGGCCTCTCCCGAGGAAATGCTGGAGCACCCGGCCAACGACCTGGTCCGCAACTTCCTGGGCAAGCACACGCCGGAGTCCTCCGCTCCCTCCAAGGTGGAACACTTCATGCGGACCAACCTCCAGACCGTCAAGCGGGACCGGGGCGTGCTGGAGTGCGCCGAGCGTATGGCCCGCGGAAGCGTGGATACGCTGCTGGTCACGGATGAGGATGGGCATTACGTCGGCACCGTCTCCATTGGCGACATCCGCCACTGGGGCCGGGAGCTCAACAGCATCGAACCCCTGGTGCGCCAGACCGCCCGTACCGCCCGTGTGGGCGACGAGGCCAAGGAGTCCTTTGACTATCTGCTGGACTCCGGCGCCAGCTATGTGGTGGTCCTCAACGCTGACGACACCATCGCCGGCATCGTCACCAAGACCAGTGTGGCCCGCTCGGTGGCGGAGAATCTGTGGGGGGATGCCAAATGATCGAGACGTTGCAGACCCTCTTCCACGACTACGGCGCCAAAATGGGCACAGCCATCTGCCAGCACACCATCTATGTGCTGGTATCCGTGGCCATCGGCTTCGCGGTGGGACTGGTGCTGGGCATCCTGCTGTCCCGGATTCCCCGGTGGCTGTCCGGTGTCATCATCCCCGTGCTCTCCATCTTCCAGACCATTCCCGGTCTGGTGTTCATCGGCGTGCTGTTCATCTGGTGGGGCAACATTTACCCAACCGTCATTGTGGCTCTCAGTGTGTACGCCATGTTCCCGGTGCTGAAAAACACATACACCGGCATTCTGGAAGTGGAGGAGAAGTACATCGAGGCGGCCAAGGGCTGCGGTATGTCCCGGTTTCAGACCCTGGTGCGGGTGGAGCTGCCCCTGGCCATGCCGGTCATCATCGCCGGCGTGCGGATGGCCGCCATCTACACGGTCTCCTGGGCAGTTCTGGCCTCCATGATCAGCCTGGGCGGCCTGGGCGACTTTGTCTATCAGGGCACCACCTCCAACAACAACACCCTGATCCTGCTGGGTGCTATCCCGGCGGCCATTCTGGCCATTCTCTTCGGCGCGGCCATTGACCTGCTGCAGAAGAAGGTCACGCCCAGAGGGCTGCGGAAGGGGGCGGGCAAATGAGCTGGGACGTTGTGTTTGAACACCTGTTCATCGTGCTGGCCGCCAGCCTGCTGTCCATCGCCGTGGGCCTCCCCTTGGGCATCTGGGCCTATGTGTCCCGGCGGGCCCGGCCTGTGATCCTACGCATCGTGGACCTTTTGCAGACTATCCCCTCCCTGGCGCTGCTGGGCATCATCATGGTGGTGCTGGACCCCGGGAAGCTGACGGTCATCATTGGCATCACCCTCTACTCTCTGCTGCCGATCGTCCGCAACACCTGCCTAGGTCTCCAGGAGGTGGACCCGGGCGTCAAGGAGGCAGCCCGGGGCATGGGCATGAGCAAGCCCTACCGGGTTTTGATGGTGGAATTTCCCCTGGCCTTCCCCACCGTGTTCACCGGCATCCGCATCGCCGTGGTCAACGCCATCGGTACCGCCGTGTTCGCGGCCTTCGTGGGTGGCGGCGGCCTGGGCGGCGTCATCACTCAGGCCATCCGCATCTCCGACATGGGTATGATCGCCCTGGCCACCGGCGTTCTCATGCTGATCGCCGTGGTGCTGGACCTGGTGATGAGCTGGTTCGAGAATCAGATGCGCAAGAGCCGGGGGGGCTCCAAGATCATGTGGGTTCCCGTGGCGGCCATTCTGCTGGCGTTCTGCCTGCTGCTGCCCTATGGCGGCAGCTCTTCCGGCGACATCATACTCTACGATGGTGACTACTCTGAGACCCAGTTGATGCACCACATGGTGAAGATGCTGGTGGAGGACCAGACGGATTTGACCGTCTCCATCCAGGACCAGATGTCCCAAGTGAACAACTGGAACGCCCTGAAGGATGACGGCCACACCTGTGACCTGATGATCTCCTATGACGGAACGCTCCTGACCACCTTCTTCCATCAGGACACCCCCGACGTGCCGGAGGGCATGACCATCTACGACTATGTCAAGGAAAAGGCCCTGGAAGACTATGACCTGCATGTGCTGGGCAAGCTGGGCTTTGAGAACACCTACGCCATCGGCGTGCCGGAAGATCTGGCGGAGGAATATGACCTGGAGACCATCAGTGACCTGATCCCCATTGCCGATCAGTTGACCTTCGGCGCCGAGCAGGAGTTCTTCACCCTGGAAGGCAGCATGAAGTACAATCCCTTCGTGGAGTACTACGGCCTGCAGTTCAAGGACTACCGTCCTGTGGACATGGGATTGAAGTACGCGGCCATTGAAAACGGCACCTTCGACGTGGCTGTGGTCTACACCACCGACGGCCTCAACCGGAAGGTAGGGCTGAAGGTTCTGGAAGATGACAAGAGCTTCTTCCCCGACTACTTCGGCGTGTTCGTGGTCCGGGGCGACATCCTGGAGCAGTACCCGGAGCTGGAGGGCATTCTGGAGCAACTGACCGGGAACATCTCCACAGATCAGATGGCGGAGCTGACCTACCAGGTGGATGTGATGGGCCGCACCGTGGACGAAGTGGCCCGGGAGTTCCTGGTAAGTCTGGGATTGCTCAGCGCGTAAATTTCTGATACCATGATTTCCGGGGGAGTCCGCTCCCCCGGAAACTTTTTTTCTTTGGCGAAACCACCCCCTATGATTTCTCGTCTTGTTCAGCAAGGGGCGGTGATCACCGCCAGTTTACCGGAGAGGAGGCGTGTCCATGGAGGACAGCCAGATCATCGACCTGTACTGGGCCAGGGACCAGCGGGCCATCGGCGAGACCGCCGGAAAATACGGTGCCTTTCTGCGGACCGTGGCCTGGAACATCCTCCGCAGCCACGGTGACGCGGAGGAGTGTGTCAACGACACCTATCTCAAGACCTGGAACGCCATTCCCCCTGCCCGGCCCGGTGCCTTCCGGGCGTGGCTGGGGCGGATCACCCGGAATCTCAGCCTGGACCGTTGGAAGCGGGACCGGGCCCAACGCCGGGGTGGAGACGACTTTGCGGTGCTGCTGGGGGAACTGGATGGCTGCCTGCCTGACGCCGATCACGCCCAGCGCCACCTGGAGGACCAGGAGATCGCGGACCTGATCAGCCGCTTCCTCCGTGAGCTGTCGGTCTTCAATCGCCGGGCCTTCCTGCGGCGATACTGGTACGGAGAGTCCATAGAGGAGATTGCCACCGCTCTGCACTGCGGAACAGGCAAGGTAAAGTCCTCCCTGTTCCGCACCCGGAACGCCCTGCGGAGCTATCTGGAAAAGGAGGGGATTGCCCTGTGAGAGCGGAACGGTTATTCTCCATTCTGGGTTTGGTGGACCCGGAGCTGGTGGAGGAGGCCATGGCCAGCAATTCCTCCATCCGGGCCCGGCGGGCAGCGGTCTGGGGCCGGTATATGGCCATTGCCGCCTGCTGTGTCATCGTCTGCGGCGCCCTGTTCTGGTCGGTCCGGTTCCTGGGCATGGGCGGCGGCTCGGACTCTGCCGCCACCTCGGA
>ULXJ01074953.1_pt1 | contig 11776 bp, 8 predicted proteins | sample 1960981 | NCBI WGS metagenome assembly ULXJ01 (sample SAMEA4835830, study PRJEB28245) | human gut metagenome | biome: gut microbiome; material: fecal sample | place: Denmark | collected 2008 | reverse complement strand
TGTGTCCGATGCCGAGGGCGCGGGCCAGCAGACGGTGCGCCGCCACCATGTCGCGGATCGTGAAGGGCGGGAAGGTGCCGTACCACGGACTTCCCGTTGCCGGATTGACCTGCAGCGGCCCGGTCGTCCCGTAGTGTGAGCCGAGGATGTTGGCGCAGACGATGAAGTGGCGCGACGGGTCGAGAAACCGCCCCGGCTCGACCGTGTGCGGCCACCAGTCGGCGACGTCCGAATTGGCCGTCAGCGCATGGCAGACCCACACGACGTTGTCGCGCGCGGCGTTCAGTTCGCCGTAGGTGTGGTAGGCGATCCGCAGTGCGGGCAGTTCGCCGCCGACCTCGAGCGGGAAAGGTTCGTCGGAAAGGAAGACGTGCTGCATACCCTACTCCTCCACGTGAGCGAATGCCTGTTCGAAATCGTCGATCAGGTCCTCGACATCCTCCAGTCCGAGCGAGATGCGCAGCAGCGTCGGCGTTACGCCCGCCGCCGCGAGGTCGGCCTCGCCGAGTTGTTTGTGCGTGGTCGATGCGGGGTGTGTCACCACGGTGATCGAGTCGCCGATCATCGTCATGTTGGCGGCCAGATGCAGCGCCTCGACGAAACGCACGGTGCTCTCCAGCGTACCCTTGAGCTCGATCGTGAAGACGGCCGACGACCCGAAGCGGTAGTATTTCCGGGCGTTTTCGAAACTCGGATGGGTCTCGAACCCGACATAGCTGACGCGGGCCACCTTCGGGTGGCTGCGGCAGTATTCGGCCAGCCGGCGGGTCGATTCCACCTCGTGGCGGACGCGCAGCGAGAGGGTCTCCAGGCCGAGGAGCATCAGGTAGGAGTCGAACGGCGAAGGGCAGCAGCCCAGGTCGCGCAGTCCGTCCACACGGCATTTGACGATGAAGGCCGCCCGGCCGAACGCCTTGTGGAGGTTCAGCCCGTGGTAGCCCTCCGACGGACCGTCGATCTGCGGGAACTTGCCGTTGCCCCAGTCGTAGTTGCCGCCGTCCACGATCACGCCGCCCATGGCCGTGCCGTGTCCGTTGATCCACTTCGTCGCCGAATCGACGACGATGTGGGCGCCCCATTCGAAGGGGTTGCAGAGGTATCCCGCCGCACCGAACGTGTTGTCCACTACCAGCGGCACGTCGCGTCGGCGGGCCACGGCGCCCAGCCCCTCCAGGTCGGGCACGTCGCAGGTCGGGTTACCCATGCTCTCGACGTAGAGGGCCTTCGTGCGGTCGTCGATGAGTGCCTCGAACGCCTCGGGGCGCTCGTTCGGGGCGATGCGCACCTCGATGCCCATGTTGCGCAGCGAGATGCGGAACTGGTTGTAGGTACCGCCGTAGAGCAGCGGGGATGCGACGATGTTGTCGCCCCGGGAGGCCAGCGAGAGCACCGTGACGAGGATCGCCGACATGCCCGACGATACGGCCAGGGCCCCCACGGCTCCGTAGAGCGCCGCGATGCGCTCCTCGTAGGCTGTCGTGGTGGGGTTCTGCAGCCGGGTGTAGATGTTGCCGGCTTCGCTCAGCTCGAAGAGCCGGGCGGCATGGTCGCAGCTGCGGAAACGGTAGGCGGCCGTGGGACAGATCGCCACGCCGCGGGCTCCGGTCTCCCTGTTCTCGGGCAGTCCGGCATGGACCTGCAGGGTCTCGAATCGGTAATTTTTCGGTTCCATATCTTGTGTTTTTTCGGTATCACAAAAAAGTCCGGCTTCGCAGGGAAGCCGGACTCTCTTTCGCACACGACGAAGTTATGCCCGGCCGGAGCGGCTGCGCATCGACATCATCGACATCATCGGCATCGCCTCAGGGGGTTGCCGGAATCCGTATGTTGCGCTTCGCTTCATCATCGGGGAAACTTCTACGACGCAAATATAGAAATTTTTTACAAATACACAGCGCCCGAGGGGCTTTTTTTGCCGCTGCAGACAAAAAAATCCGCTCCCGACCTGATCAGCGCCTGCCTGAACGACATGGCGCGGCAGCAGCGGCAGCACATCGACGCCGACCGCAAACGGCGCAGCGGAAATGCGCTGCAGAAGACATTGCGGCTGGTCAATACCTATGTGGACAGCCTCTACAAGGTAGACCCGAGTTTTCTGTCGGACATCCGGCACAAGATCGTCTTCGCCGAGTATTACGACGAACACCGCGAATTCTGGTTCAGGGAACTGGCGCGCGACTTCGACATATGCCGCAACGAAGGGCTCCTGCTCGCCGAGATCGATTCTCGTTCGCTGGCCGAGCAGCTGATCGGAACGCTGTTCGAACTGCGGCTGAACAACACCTCGCGCGAAGAGCTCTACATGCTCAGCAAGACCATCCTCCGGGGTGCCGCAACGCAGGCCGGGATCGACTGGATCGACCGGAAGCGATAGCCGCCAGGCGGACGACACATGCAAGAAATCCGCTCCCGATGACCGGGCTTGTCGGCGAACATTTCGTAGAGCGTGCGTTTCGAGATGCCCAGCACCTGCGCGATCTCATCCACCCGCACGGCACGAAGGCCGTTGCGGGTGATAAGATCCAGCGTAGTGCGGATGATCTCCTCTTTGGTCGCTCCCCGTTTCATCACTTCTCCTCCGTGGTGAGGTCACGGCCTCCGCCGAGTGCCTGATAGAGATTGACCACTCCCTGGATTTCGTCGAACTGGTCGGCGATCTGCGACAGCTGTGCCGACAGCAGCGACTGCTGTGCGGTCAGCACCTCGAGGTAGGTCGTCGAGGAGTGCTGCATCAGGAGTTCGGTGCTCTCCACGGCGCGTTCCATGGCCTCGATCTGCTTGATGCGCAGGTCGGTCTTGGCGCGGGCCGTCTGGCACTGCGTCAGGGCGTTGTTCACCTCGGCCCCGGCGTTGAGCAGCGCCTGCTGGAAGGCCAGCTTCGACTCCTCCTGCTGTGCCTTGGCGATCTTCAGGTTGGCGCGGTTGGCGTTGGCGTTGAAGATCGGCTGGAGCAGCGATCCGGCTGCCGAGAGCAGGAGTTTGCCCGGATTGGTGATGACTCCGGCGTTGTTGGTCCATCCGGCCGATCCGCTCAGCGTGATCGACGGGTAGAGGGCCGAACGGGCGGCGTTCGTGGCGTAGAATGACTGCATGAGCGAGTACTCGGCCTGACGGATGTCGGGACGGTTCGAGAGCATCTGTACCGGTACGCCGACGGCGAGGTTGTCGGGCAGCTGCTGCTCGTCGAGGCGTCCGCGGACGATCTCGTGGGGCACCTCGCCCAGCACGGAGCAGAGGCTGTTCTCGGTCTCGCGGATCGAGTATTCGATGTCGTTGAGCGATGCCACGATGCCGTAGTAGCTGCCTTCGTACTGGGCTACGCCGGCCTCGTTGGTCATGCCGGCGGCCTTCATCTCACGCATCGTGCGGACGCTCTCCTCCCACTTGGCGGCCGTCTCCTTGGTCACCTCGTACTGGCTGTCGAGCATCAGCAGCGTGTAGTAGAGGTTGGCCACCGAGGCGATGAGCTGCGTGCGCACGGCCTGCTGGTACTCCCGGCTCTGCAGGTAGAGCGCCTTGGCCTTGCGCTTGGCGTTGGTCAGGCCTCCGAAGATGTCGATCTGCCAGCTGGCCGTCACGGGAATGCTGTAGGTCTTCGAAGCGGCTCCGTTGTCGAAGCTCGAGATCGTACCCTGGGGTGCGAAGTTGAACGACGGCAGGTAGGCCAGGCGGGCCGACTTGAGCGTGGCCTCGGCCTCCTTGACGCGCCACTGTGCCGACTGGAGGTCGGTGTTGTTCGTCAGTGCCAGGTCGATGAGCGCCTGCAGCTGGGGATCGGTGAACATCTCCTGCCAGGAGATGTCTCCGAGGGTGGTCGAGTCGGCGGTTTCGGCCGTGCCGTAGAGACCGTCGGTCACCACGTCGGGGCGCTGGTAGTTCTTATAGATGCCGCAGCTCGTCATGGCGGCTGCAAGGCAGACAATCAGTATCTTTTTCATGTTTTATTCCTCTTTCTCGTTTTTGACCTCTTCCACCTCGGCGCGAACGGACCACTGCGGATCGAGTTCGAGGGGCTTGACTTTCTCCTGAAGGGTCTGGAAGACGATGAACAGCGTCGGCACGAGGAACAGCAGGGCCAGCGTTCCGACGATCATACCGCCGACGACACCCGTACCGAGGGTCGAGTTGCCGTTGGCGCCTGCACCCGTCGAGAATACCAGCGGCAACATACCGAGCACGCAGGTGAGGACGGTCATCAGCACCGGACGCAGACGGGCCTTGGCGGCCGATACGGCGGCCTGCGTGAGGCTCATGCCTGCACGGCGGCGGTCGGCGGCGTACTCGGTGATGAGGATGGCGGTCTTCGACAACAGACCGATCAGCATGATGATACCCGTCTGGAGGTAGATGTTGTTCTCGAGCCCCATCGCCTTGGCGAAGAGGAACGAACCCATCAGACCGCACGGTACGGCCAGAATCACGGCGAACGGAATCAGGTAGCTCTCGTAGAGGGCGCTCAGGATGAGGTAGATGAACAGCAGGCAGATACCGAAGATGATCAGCGTGTTGCTCGTCGTCTGGGCCTCCTCGCGAGTGATACCGTCGAACTCGTAGCCGTAGCCCTTCGGCAGCACCTGGTCGGCAACCTCGCGGATGGCCTGGATCGCGTCACCGGACGAATAGCCGGGGGCGGCGGTACCCTGCACCGAGATGGCGTTGTAGAGGTTGAAGCGGTTCAGCACGTCGGAGCTGTAGACCTTCTCGAGCTCCACGAACTCGCCCACGGGCGCCATTTCGCCTTTGTCGGTGCGCACGTAGATGTTGTTGAGCGACTCGACGTCGAGACGGTCCTCGGGACGCGACTGCAGGGTCACGTAGTACATCTTCGAGAAGCGGTTGATGTACGAAGCGTACTGGCCGCCGTAGTATCCGGCGATCGTCGAGAGGATCGTCGAGGGCGAGACGCCTGCGCGTTTTGCCTTCGCCGGGTCGATGTGCACCATGTACTGCGGGAAGTTGATGTTGAACGACGAGTAGGCGCGCTCGATCTCCGGACGCTGGTTCAGGGCACCGATGAACTGCTGGAAGATCTGGTAGAAGTCGGTCAGCTCACCGCCGGCGCGGTCCTGCAGATACATCGAGAAACCGGAGGTCGAACCGTAACCCGAGATCATCGGCGGAGCCACGGCGAAGATCTGGGCGTTTTTGATGTCGGCCGTGCGGGCATAGATCTGTCCGATGACGGCCTGAACCTCGTCTTCGGGATTCGGACGCTCGTCCCAGTTCTTCAGCTTGACGATACCCATGGCGTAGGAGGAACCTGCGGCCGAGGCGATCATGTTGAAACCGGCCGTTTCCATGGCATTCTCCACCTGCGGAATGTCGGCAATGCGCGATGCGACCGTCTCGAGTACTTTGTTAGTCTCCTCGAGCGAGGTTCCCGGAGGGGTCGTCACATTGACCATGATCGTACCCTGGTCCTCGTCGGGCACCAGACCCGTCTTGGTCGAGTTCATCAGCAGGACGAGCGCCGCGATGGCGATGGCGAAGGTGGACCACATCAGCCACTTGTGCTTGATGAAGAGCATCACGCCGTGCTTGTACTTGTTTACCAGCGTCGAGAAGATCGTGTTGAAGGCCTTGCGGAAGCGTGCGGCGAAGTTGTCCTTCATCTCGCCGTTCTCATCCAGATAGGGCTTCAGCAGCAGGGCGCAGAGGGCCGGCGAGAGCGTCAGGGCGTTGAGTGCCGAGATACCTACGGCGACGGCCATCGTGATACCGAACTGCGTGTAGAACACACCCGACGTTCCGCCCATCATGGCCACGGGGATGAACACCGCCATGAAGACCAGCGTCGAAGTGATGATGGCAGACGTAATACCCGACATGGCGTCGATCGTGGCCATGTACGAGGACTTGTAACCGGCGTCGAAGCGCGCCTGCACCGCTTCGACCACAATGATGGCATCATCGACGACCGTACCGATGGCGAGCACCAGAGCGAAGAGCGTCAGCAGGTTGATCGAGAACCCGGCTACGGCCAGGAAGGCGAACGTACCGATCAGCGACACGAGGATCGAGATCGTCGGCACGAGCGTCGAGCGGATATCCTGCAGGAAGACGTATACCACCAGCACCACGAGGATGATGGCCTCGATGAGGGTCTTGATCACCTCGTTGATCGAGGCGAAGAGGAAGTCGTTCACACTGTGCAGATGAGCGATGGCGATGCCCTTCGGCAGGTCGGCCTCGACCTCGTCGAGCAGCTCGTTGATCTGGTTCACGACCTCCGTGGCGTTCGAGCCTGCGGTCTGGAAGACCATCGTACTGACGCCCGGGTGACCGTTCGTCTTGCCGACGTATGCATAGGACTCACGTCCCAGCTCGATGTCGGCGACATCCTTCAGGCGGAGGATCGTGCCGTCGTCCTGTGCGAGGATGACGATGTTCTCGAACTCCTCGGGCAGCGTCAGACGGCCCGAGTACTTCATCGTATACTGGAAGGCGTTCTTCGAATTCTCGCCCAGCGAACCGGTCGAGGCCTCGATGTTCTGCTCGGCCAGCACGGCGGTGATGTCCGAAGGCATGAGCTTGTACTGGGCCATGACGTCGGGCTTGAGCCAGATACGCATCGAATAGTCGGCGCCCAGCGTGAAGGCCTCGCCGACGCCCGGGATACGGACGATACGCGGCTCGATGTTGATCTTCGAGTAGTTGGCCAGGAAGCCTTCGTCGTAGGAGTCATCGGGGCTGTAGAGCGAGAAGATCTTCACCATCGAGGTCTGGCGCTTCATGGTGGTCACACCGATCTGCGTTACCTCCGAAGGGAGCTGTCCGGTAGCCGTGGATACCTTGTTCTGTACGTTCACGGCAGCCATGTCGGGGTCGGTTCCCTGCTTGAAGTAGATGCTGATCGAGGCGGAACCGGCGGCAGCGGCCGAGGTGATGTAGGTCATGTCCTCGACGCCGTTGATGGCCTCCTCGAGGGGGACGATCACCGATTTCTGAATGGTTTCGGCGCTTGCACCCGGATACGATGCACGCACCATGACCGTCGGGGGTGCGATATCGGGGTACTGCTCCACCGGCAGCGAAGCGAGTCCGATGATACCGGCGATGACGATGACGATCGATATGACCGACGCCAGGACGGGGCGTTCGATAAAACTCTTGAGTGTCATAGATTATTCCTCCTTTTCCGTTTTGTTTTGAGCGGCGGCATCATCGGTCTGGGCCGCGTCGTTGCTCGGTGCGGCCTTCTCCTCGCCTGCCTGTGCTGCAGGGGCAGCCGTCTGGTTCTTGGGAACGATGGGCGTACCTTCGCGCATCAGGCCGACGCCTTCGCCGACGATCACCTCACCCGGCGTAAGGCCGCTCTTGACGATGTACTCCTGGCCGTTCGAGAGCTTCTCGACCTCGATCATCGCCGACGATGCCTTGCCGTCCACCAGTTTGTAGACATAGATCTTGTCCTGCAGCTCGTAGGTTGCCGTCTGCGGGATGACGATGCAGTCCTTGTAGTAGTTCGGCATGATGATGTTGCCGGTGCTTCCGCTCAGCAGCAGACCTCCGGCGTTGGGGAATGCGGCGCGCAGCTGCACGCTGCCCGTCGAGGCGTCCACTACGCCGCTGATCGACTCCACGCGGCCCGACTGGTCGTATACCGATCCGTCGTTGAGCTTGAGCTGTACGCCGGGCATGTTCTTGAGCGTCTCGTCGATCGAGCCGTAGCGGCGGGTCAGCTCGAGCAGCTGCTTCGAGGTCATTGAGAAGTAGACGTACATGGTCGAGTTGTCCGACACGGTGGTCAGGGGCTCGGGGATCGAGGCGCTGACCAGTGCGCCGACACGGTACGGCAGGGTGCCGACCACGCCGTTCGACGGGGCCTTCACTACGGTATAGGAGAGGTTGTTGGCGGCATTCACGCGCTGTGCCTCTGCCTGTGCGAGCTGAGCCTTGGCCGTGAGCAGGTTGTTCTCGGCCGTCTGGAGGTCGAACTGCGACACGACGTTCTTGGCGAAGAGTTCCTTCTTGCTGTCGTAGGTCAGCTGTGCGGTGGCGACGCTGGCCTCGGCGGCCTCGACGTTGGCTTCAGCCGTGCGGAGCGCAGCCTTGTAGGGAACCTGGTCGATGATGAAGAGGGTCTGACCCTTCGACACCTTCTGGCCTTCGTTCACGCAGAGCTCGGAGATCGTACCCGAAACCTGCGGGTAGATGGCGATGTCCTGACGGCCCCGGATGGTTGCCGAATAGGTGGTCGGAATCTCTCGGTCGGACGTGGCGACGGTAATCACGGCATACTGGCCGGGACCCATTGTCATCGGTGCCTGCTTGCAGGCGACGGCTGCCATGCAGCAGGTCGCGAGGGCTGCTTTCACAAATGTTTGTTTCATAACTCCACTTAAAAAATTATACTAAAAAACTTTTTCAGGTGCAAACGTACCATAATTTAACGGCCGCGAGGTCTTTATATTGCGAATAGTGTTGGTATTTTTCGGAACAAAATCGTGCTGTTTTCGTGAAAATGCGCTATTTTTGTTCGAAAAACGAATTATATATGGCTGAATATAATCCGATAATGACCACCCCCGAGGAGCAGTTCGTGGTCGGCGACACCGATCTGCGTTATTTCGAGGAGCACTCGTGCCGTACGGAGGGCGGTGCGATTCTCTTCTGCCGCAGGGGCAGTGCGACGGTGACGGTCGATCAGTTGCGCGACCGCATTACGCGCGATACGCTGTTGCTGCTCTTGCCGGGTTCGATCCTCCATCTGAACGAACGTACGGACGATTTTCGTGTGCGTTTCTGCGCTTTTTCGCTCGAACTTTTCTCGGAGGCGGCCTATCGCCTCGATCCCTCCTTTTTCCACATCCTGCACGAACATGCGATCATCCGCCTTCCGGACCGGATCATCGAGGGGGTACGCAACTGGTTCCAAATGGCCTCCTATACTTATCGGGACCGTGGCAACATTTTCCGTAACACGATCATCCGCAACCGGTTGCAGAATGTCCTGCTAGAGGCCTTCGACAAGACGCAGCGGTTTGCACCCGACGTGCATTCGCAGACGGGCACCACGCGCCAGGCCGATCTTTTCCAGCGTTTCGTAGCGCTTGTGCACGAACATTGCACGGAGCAGCGCGAGGTGGCGTTCTATGCCGACCGGCTCTGTATCTCGACGCGCTATCTGTCTACGATCATCCGCAGCGTGGCCCACTCGACGGCCAAGGAGTTCATCGACCGTTCGGTCGTTCTCGAGATCAAGATGCTGCTCGGGTCCACGGAGCTCTCGGTGCAGGAGATCGCCTACCGGCTGCACTTTCCCGACCAGTCCTATCTGGGACGCTTCTTCAAGAAGCACACGGGGGTGTCGCCCACCGAGTTCCGCAATGCGAAAATGTGAGGCTGCCGGCGGATTGCGGCAGCCGGCCATTCAAAACAGGTAACAGTATGAAAGTAACGATGTTCGGGACACAGCCCTACGATCAAGAGTCGTTCGATCGGGTCGGGCGTGATTACGGGTTCGGAATGGTCTACCACAAGAGCCATCTGAATGCCGACAGTGCGGTGCTGGCCGAGGGCTCTGAGGCGGTCTGCATCTTTGTGAACGACGAAGCCGATGCGGCTGCGATTGCGCGTCTGGCCGATCTGGGAGTCCGGCTGATCGCCCTGCGTTGCGCCGGTTTCAACAATGTCGATCTGCGTGCCGCCGCACGCTTCGCGATTCCGGTCGTGCGCGTTCCGGCCTATTCGCCTCATGCCGTGGCGGAGCATGCCGTGGCTCTGCTGCTGACGCTCAACCGCAAGATCCACCGCGCCTACTGGCGGACGCGCGACGGGAATTTTTCGCTCCACGGACTGTTGGGCTACGACCTTTGGGGCAAGACGGCCGGCATCGTCGGCACGGGACGGATCGCGCGCTGCCTGATCCGCATCCTTCTGGGGTTCGGGATGCGTGTGTTGGCCTACGACCCCTGTCCTGATGCGGCCCTTGCCGCATCCGAGGGGTTCGACTATGTGCCGCTCGACGAACTCTATGCCCGTTCGGATGTCATCTCGCTGCACTGCCCGCTGAACGATTCGACCCGTTACATGATCGGTGACGTGGCGATCGCGCAGATGAAGCCGGGCGTGGTGCTCATCAACACGGGCCGCGGGCAGCTGATCCACACCGAGGCGCTGATCGACGGACTGAAGGAGGGGCGCATCGGCGCCGCGGGGCTGGATGTCTACGAGGAGGAGGCCGCCTACTTCTACGAGGACACGTCGGACCGCATCATGGACGACGACGTGCTGGCCCGGCTGCTGTCGTTCCACAACGTGATCGTCACCTCGCATCAGGGCTTTTTCACGCGCGAGGCCCTGGACAACATCGCGCGCACGACGCTGGACAACCTGCGGGAGTTCGCCGAGGGCCGCCCCCTGACAAACCGGGTACTCCTCGAGGCGTGAGGCATCCCGTCCGCTTCCGTTCTGCCCTGCATCTGCCGGCCTTGTGCCGGATCGCAGGCGGAACGGGCGGTCCGGTGTTCCGGCCGGCTATGAATTTTGCGATTTCATCATATTTCATTATACCGGTTGCGGCGTTCGGGATAAGCGCTACCTTTGCCGACCGAACCCTCAAAAGACGGAAGAATCTATGATGAAAGACAGTATCGACTTCGGCAACATGGAGATTCCGCGGCTGTTCCGCCGGTTGCTGATCCCCACGGTGCTGGGGATGTTGTTTTCGGCCGCATTCGTCATCACGGACGGCATCTTCGTCGGGCGCGGTATCGGCAGCGATGCGCTGGCCGCGGTGAACATCACCGCGCCGCTGTTCCTCATCAATACGGGCGTGGGGCTGATGTTCGGTGTGGGGGCTTCGGTCGTGGCCTCGATCCACCTTTCGCACGGCAAGGTCAAGACGGCACGCATCAACGTGACGCAGGCCGTTGCGGTTTCGTCGCTGATTCTGGCCGCCTACAGCCTTGCGGTCTGCCTCTTCGCTCCGGAGGTGGCCCGGCTGCTGGGCTGCTCGCAGCGGCTGCAGCCCCTCGTGCTCGAGTACATGTACTGGTTCGTTCCCTTCCTGCCGTTCAGCGCCCTGCTCAGCTCCGGCATGTTCTTCATCCGGCTCGACGGTTCGCCCAACTATGCGATGTGGTGCAATGCCGTTCCGGCCCTGATCAACATCGTGCTCGACTACGTGTTCATCTTCCTGTTGGACTGGGGCATGTTCGGCGCGGCGCTGGCCACGAGCCTCGGCTATGTGGTCGGTGCGGCGATGATCCTCGCCTACCTCTCCCGCCGGCGCAACGTCATCCGCTTCTGCCGGGTGAAGACGAGCCGGAAGAGCCTGCGCCTGACCCGCCGCAACGTGGGCTACATGTGCCGCCTGGGGCTTTCGACCTTCCTCTGCGAGGGGGCCATCGCCGCGATGATGTTCACGGGCAACTACGTCTTCATCCGCCATCTGGGCGAGGACGGCGTGGCGGCCTTCAGCATCGCCTGCTACTTCTTTCCCATCATCTTCATGGTTTACAACGCCATCGGGCAGTCGGCGCAGCCGATCCTGAGCTATAACTTCGGCGCCGGACGCAGCGACCGGGTCCGGTCGGCCTTCCGGCTGGCCATGGCCACGGCAGTTGCCGTGGGACTTCTCTTTTTCCTCCTTACGGCCCTGTGCAGCCCCTGGATCGTGGGCATGTTCCTTGATGCGACCTATCCGGCCTACGGCATTGCCGTCAGCGGTCTGCCGCTTTTCGCCTCGGGTTTCGTCTTCTTCGCCTTCAACATCGTCTCGATCGGTTATTTCCAGAGCGTCGAACAGGCCCGGGCCGCCATGACGGTGACC
>ULXJ01067154.1_pt1 | contig 11806 bp, 8 predicted proteins | sample 1960981 | NCBI WGS metagenome assembly ULXJ01 (sample SAMEA4835830, study PRJEB28245) | human gut metagenome | biome: gut microbiome; material: fecal sample | place: Denmark | collected 2008 | reverse complement strand
TTCAATGTTCCGGTGAAAAAAATGGGAGGGCGTATGTCTGAGGCTGACGATCCGTTGGCAACTATAGCTAATATGGCTGAAAGTGCCATCATGCAAGGGAATAGAAATCTCATGAAACAACGATTTTTGGCGATGGTTATTAATCATCCTACAAGTCTTGCTACAGTGAAGCAAATGTGGTATACCTATGATAAAGATGAAGATGAGTGGCGACAGGATTTGCCTAAAATTCCGGAAGATGCAACAGGGGATGAAGTAATAGCTTTGGTTGAGCAATTTGAAAGAAGAATGGTAGAGCTTGCAAGGGAAGGACTGGCTCGCAAAGGGCGGTTAGATGTGCCATATAAGGCATTGCCCAGAGAGCAAAAACAACATATGGTTGTTGTTAAGAAGGATGGTCTTGAATATACTGTTTATATCAATGGTAATCCAAGAGCAGCACAGGCTATGAATGGTCTGACTAATCCAGATGCAAGTAAAAGTACATTTTTAAATAGAGTGAAGCGGATTAATCGTCAAATGGCTGCCAACTTTACTACAAGAAATCCATCATTTGTAGTAGTCAATCTCGGACGAGATTTGATTTTCTCTACTACAGCAATTGCTATTAAGGAAGACTATAAGTATGCAAGTCGTTTTAGAAGGAATTTAATTAAAAATGGATTAGGGTTAAAACTTGGAGATTTGTTATATAAGTCTGAGAAAAACTCTCTTGATATGAATAATGAATTGGAACGTTATTTTTCGGAGTTTCTTAGAAATGGTGGAGAAACTGGGTATACAGCATTACATAGTGTAAAGGAACATCGAAAGATGATAGAGCGTTCAATCATGGATGCTAAAGGACTTGTCGATTTGGGACGAATATTTGGACTAAAACCGGGCAAAGTGACTACACCAACAACTTTAGGCATTGTCCCTGCTTTCCAATTTGTAGCTAAGTGGACTGAGTTTGGTAATAGATGTGCTGAAGATGTGAGCCGTTTCACTACTTATATGACGAGTCGGCAAATGGGACGGAGTATTTCAAGAAGTATTAGCGATGCAAAAGAAGTTACGGTGAATTTCAATAAAAAAGGAGCTGGTGGCTTGGGCGCTACTACATTTAAATCTCTTTTCTTATTTTTCAATGCTGCTGTACAAAGTTTAGCTAATTTCACGAATTTAGCAAAGGCCAATCCTAAACGCTTCTTTGCTGTAATAGGTGGATATACTGCTGCCGGAATATTGCTACCGATTATGAATAACCTGCTTATAAGTATGTTTGGTGGAGATGATGATAAGGACGCCTATGAAAATCTGCCGGAATGGGTAAGGAAGAATAATTTCTGTTTCTGGTTAGGAGGTGATAAGTTCCTTACTATTCCTATACCAATTGAATTGCGTGCTTTCTATGGATCTGGTGAACTATTCCGTTCTTATATGGAAGGTAAAGGGGATAATCGCAATATTGGAATGGAGTTGATGGGGCAATTTACCGAATTACTGCCAATTAACCCATTTGGTGGTGGAGAATGGAATATTCCCAAAGGTACACCAGTGGAAAATATAGTTGGTACTGTTGTTGGCAATCTTATGCCTGATGCCGGAAAACCTATTTATCAGGTATTCCAGAACAAAGACTTCTTTGGAAAACCTATCTATAAAGATAGTTTCAACGAACTTATGCCGGAATGGACTAAGGCGTATGCTGGAACATCTAAGGCGCTTGTTTCCTCTACCAAGTTACTAAATGAAGTAACGGGTGGTGATAAATACGATAGAGGGCTATTAAATATGAACCCGGCAATTCTTGAACATTTCTTTGAAAGCTATTTTGGAGGATTGGGGAAAACCATAAATCAGGTCGGAAAGACGGTTTCAATGATTTGGGACGAAGATGAAAGAATGTGGCGGAGTGTTCCTGTATTAAATCGGTTCTTGAGTGGTGGTGATGAAAGGAATGTTTTCAGTCGTGTAAATGAGGCATACTTTAATTACTTAGGCGAGTATAAGGTCGTTGAGAATAGACTTCGCGGCTATAAAAAAGAAATGAAGGCTGGAGATGGCCTTTATAGAGCAAAACTGGAAGAGCTGGAAACTTCTCCTGAGTATAAACGGTATGCAATCCTAAAGAAGTATCAGAAGCGGGTAAAAGCCTTTCAGGACAAAATAAAGGAGGAAACAGAACGTGAAGACAGGAAAGAGTATGAGACAGGTCTGAATCTTCTTAAAACAGAAATAGTAGAAGAACTTCGGAGCGTTAAGTAGCTTTTGTTGTAAATCAACAACTACCTAATGGGCTAACTGTCTTACTTTTGTAAAAAATGTGTAGCTATGAATAAGTTTTTGAATAGAAATGTAAAACCAGTACGTAAGAAAGATACTTCTCGTGAACAGAGACGTAACGAGAAGCATCTGGATATTCTGGATGAATTCAGTAAATATTGGGCTTCACTGGATGAGGCCCGTCAAAAGATGCGCCGTAGTGTGATGTATGCTTATGAGGACCAGTGGGGAGATTATATAAAGGATCCGGAAACGGATTTGATGATAAGAGAGGCGGACTTAATCAAAAAGAATGGTAAGGTTCCATTGAAAAACAATATGATTAGTCCCATCCTTAAAAATATTGACGGACAGTTTCGTAATAATGTAACCCAGTCTATCTGTACAGTTCGGGATCAGAAAGAGGCCAAAATCGGAGAGATGATGAGTATTGCGGTTGAATATGTCCATGATCTTAATGAAATTCGGGAGTTGGACTCTGATAGTCTCAGATTAATGTTATGCGGTGGCTATGTGGGCCAGCGTGTGGAATATGGCTGGAACCCGGCTAAACGGATGAATGATGTTTGGGTTTATGGCTGTAATCCAGCGCGTATGTTTTTCAATACGAATATTGAGGATGTCCGTACCTGGGACTTAAATTGTATCGGTGAAGTGTATGATATGCCACTCGATAAGGTTGTTTCCCTGTTTGCTAAAAGCCGGGCTGATAAAGAGTGGATAGAGAACATATATCGTGTGAGCGACACATATCTTACTTATGATGGTTTGCAGGGAAGGGAAACGAAAGATTTAGATTTCTACACCCCATCTCGTCCTGATTTGTGCCGGGTTATCTTTGGGTGGAGGTTGGAGAGCCGGGAGGCATACTTCTGTCATGATACACTGAAAGGTACATTCTACTATATAGGATTGAACGAAAAGAAGGAAATTGATTGGGAGAATCAACAGCGAACGAATGAGGCGCTTGCTCATGGTGTTTTGCCGGAGGACATATTGTTGATCGAATATGAGTATGGCAATGAACAGTATTGGTATTACCGGTACATGTCCCCTTGGGGAGACATTCTTCAAGAAGGTCGGAGCCCTTATTGGCATGGTTCGCATAACTATGCTTTCCATGTATACCCAATGATACAGGGAAAGGTCTTCAATTATGTAGAGGATTTCATAGACCAGCAACGTGCTATCAACCGAACAATGACATTGATTGATTTCATTCGTAGTTCATCTTCCAAAGGTGTATTGATTGTTGATGAATCGGCTTTTGAAAGTATGACTCGCGAAGAAATAATCGACGAATATGTGCGGTATAATGGAGTTCTGTTCTGTAACCTGAAAAACGGTCAGAATCTTAGTAATGTCGTTCAGCAATATAATGGTCAGGCGGCTGTTGCCGGTGATTATGAACTATTGAATTTGCAGTTGAAGCTTATCAATGATATTTCAGGCGTGAATAGTGCTATGCAAGGTAAACAGCCAAGTGCAGGCACAGCCGCAAGTTTGTACGCACAACAAGTTCAGAACTCTTCATTGAATCTGAAAGGAATGTTTGAATCGTTCAATTCATTCCGTAAGAGAAGGGATTATATGGTTATGCAAACCATCCAGCAATATTATACTTCTGCCAGACACATTGATTTGTCTGGGAGGGATTATTCGGAAGAAGCAAAGTACTATGATCCGGATAAAGTTCAGAATGCACAGATTGATTTGAAAATCACTGAGGGCACTAATACTCCATCATTCCAGATGCTACAGAATGACTTCTTGATGCAACTCTTTGAACGGAATGCGATTGATGTCAAGACATTGTTGGAAAATTGCTCTTATCCGTTTGCTACAAAGATACTCGAAGCTATCAAGCGAAACGAGCAGGCTTTAATGAATCAACAGGCAATGGGGGGTGTTCCTGGAGAAATAATGCCGCAAGGCAACGCGCTTATGCAACGTGCCGGAAATGATGCGTTTGCATCTCCTGAAGACGGAATGGTGCAACATGCAGCTTAAATGGAGGCCTCACTAACAATACGTGTCTTTTGGGTTCGCTTAAACTCCCGCCTAATTCGCGGGAGTTGCCATTTGTAGCATACATATACAAGGATGGCTGTTGCCATAAGGTAGTCGTCGTGACAACCTTCGGCAGCGCCCATTTCCTTACCATTCTCTTTAAGTTCGTAGGTATCCATCTCAAAGGTCGTAGGTTTGCTACGCTCGATATACAGAAAGTCACGCATAGCAGATTTGAGGAAATTAATGATTGTCGGCTTAGTTTTGGGATTGGTATGGAAACCGTATTTAACCGGTAGGCCCTGTTTTATTTGCTCAGGAGATGTGCGAGAATAAAGGTTATCGTAGTACTCTACCACTTCATCCAGTACGTAGTCGAAATTATCTCCTTCGGTTCCTTCTGTTTCAAGTGTGTTGCTTTCAATTACAAGCACGGCATTTCCGTATGCAGCCGCTATCTGTACAGCTTTCCATATTAATAAGTCGTGCTCGATATGTCCATGCCATTCGGCGACAATTTCCGGTAGCCCACCTTCTTCCAGCATTGGGAGCCGGTCAGCCACTTTAATACACGAGAAGTCTGCGGCTTCCGATGTACCACCAATGTCGACACTAACCACATATCGGTCATAATACTTTTCTGTATAGTCGGGAAGTGCCCATACCCACAGGATGTTATTCAGGTCCTTTGTAGGCTCTATGTGCTCAAAACGAATATTAGTTAGTGCGTTCTTACCTTTAATATCGTTTGCCACAAATTCGCCATAAAAACAAGGCGGGAGAGTGGCTGTCCGAACTTGTTCGACGTATTTTTGTGGGAATATTCTCCGGCCCGTGCTCTGGAATGCTTCTGCGGCCGTAGACGGATACTCGGAACACATACGCCATTTATCTTTAAATTCCAGCGATTTGTCTCTGTACCAAGCGATAGCTTCTAAAGTTGCACCAATCTCAAACAGCCAGTATTCATATTCGGTCATGGTGGCAATAAACGCATTGTATGTTTTTGGATCGATGCGTTTTGAATATATATCAATCATGAACCAGGGAATGAACACTGGAGTGAAATTGTTACGTCCTTCGACTGCATCCAACCAAGTACGGTGAAAATAGTTACCTACTCCTTTGGCGGTTGATTCCAAAACCTTGATAGTGTAGGGGCCGCTAAGTATTGACCCGAATATGGATTGTACAAGGTCTTCCGGTTTCTTTCCCTTAGTTTCTTTCCATAAACCGACTTCTGTCAAGTGGGCCATTGATATATCTTCTGAACGAAGACTTTCCGGTTTCTCTGCCGAACCTATAGAATATCGGCTATTCGTTGTATTGATGGAACGCGTCTTCTGAGAGCCTTGATAAGGATTCGTTTTTAGGCGGATACCGCCCGTTGCCCATGCAGGCATATTGTCGACTGCTTTTTGAAGCATACCAGATACATTCCGGGCTGCGGATTCAATGTGCCCACAGATAGCAGAGTTCCAATTGGAACGATGTATAAGCTGTATCCACAGCATATAAAGCTGGGTAAGCGTAGAACCGCCCCATTGACGGGCTTTACACAGAATAATGTCGATAGGGGCACCGGCAATGCGAAGCTTTTCCAGTTCTTTTAAATAGTATCTTTGTGCCCGGTTAAGTAAAAATGCTATGTCTTTTCCTTTTCCTTTCGCCGATATCTGAATACATGAATAGGCCCAGTATTCAAAATCATAATCAATTCGTTCCTGGCAAAAAGATGTCCAAAGCTCATTCCTTATTATATCCGATATGCCCTGTTTGAGGATGAACTTGATATACCCATTAAATCCAATTTCAATGAGCTTTTGCACAAAACCGGTTTCCGCGAATTGTTCCGGAAGATACATTTCTTCAATAGGACAGTCTTTTATATAGACCTTTTTCCGGGGAATAGATGTTGATCCTTTGCCGGTTATCGGATTATATGGACTTCGTATTATCGCAAGTCGTTCTCTGTTCTTCTGTATTATTTCATTTACGGTCATATATAAACCTCCTGGATAAGAGGCTTATCGCAAATGATATTAGAAAGCTATATACGTGGATAAGCGTATTGATATATGGAGCGAATAAGCCCGTGGTTAGAAAAGAAAAAGCAAGTAAGAGAATGATTTTCGGCATATAATGATGTTCAACTCCAGCTGTAATAACGCCTACCATAGATAAGACTATTGCTGAGGCACCAACTGTCGGTTCCTGATAGGTCGCAAAGATTGCTGAGAGAATAGAAGTTATAATCAATATTGGTATAATTATATATAGGTTGAAGTTCCGAAGCCTTCTCCAGTAAAACAAAAATAATGCAGAGTTGATACTTAGATGGAAAAAATTAGTGTGGACAAAGCTATAAGTAATATAGTTCCACCATTCGCACCCATTATATATACCTAATTGCGTAGTGTCGCAATAAAAGCCAATGGAGTATATGAATACAAGGAAAATGATAAATATCATCTTATCTGTTCTTTATTGATTTATAAATGATGCCTTTCATTGTATCTATTGCCACGTAGTAAGAAGGCGCTGGTTGTTCTATGATATATTTTAATACGCAATAACCTGGCGCCCTCATTTCTTGTTTGTACTTTAGAAATCTGGCGTATAAGTCTTTGTACATACACAATTTGTTTTCATTGGAAACTCGTATCGGTTCCCCACGGTGCATAAGTGATATTACCCTACGTGCATTATCATAGGTTATGAAAAAACGAGGGGCCTCTTTCTTCATAACTTCCTGAATAATCTCTTCTGTTGAAATATAGGGCATACTTTTTCGTAAACTTTTCAATGCATCAAAGTATGCTTCTCTTATCGAATTGTTTCTTATTTCTCTGAATATATCATCCATTACAACAATGTTTTATGCAAATATAATTAAAGTAATACTTTAAAAGCTGCGATTTTACTAAAAACGCAGCTTTTAGTTGTAAAAACGCAGGTATAGTTTTCCATTTTAGTGCTTTTTTTGTGCATTAAATAATTAAAGAATTTGCTTATGGAAGATATCGAAGAAAAGAAGGATGCAACGGTGGTTGGCAAAACAGAATCAGTTCCGGGCACCGAACAAGTTCAAACTCCTACAAAACGGGATCAGTTGAGATCACTTTTGAGCGATGAAATTCCCGGTTATAATGCAGATGATGATGAATCTTCGGCTGAAATGTTGATGGGATATATCAATGGGAATAAGGAACAACGCAACAAACTTGCCGAAGCTTTGCAAGAAGATCCTCGTTTGGCCCAGATGCTTGCCGATATTGTAAACAAGAAACGCGGTGCCGGTAATGCAATGGCTCGCTATTTTGGAAAGGATCTGCTAACTGCTGAAGAAGGTACTCCGGAATACGATGATATTCTGGCAGGCGAGGAAGAACGAAAGCAAGAAATGGAGGCGATGGAGGCCAGCAAGAAGGAATATAATGATAACCTTGAAAAGAGCATGCCTATTGTAGAGGGGTGGTGCCAGGAGAAAGGTTATGATATAGAGGAGTTTCTTGATAAGGTTTGGACGAATGTTATTTCTCCGATCATGTCGGGAAGTTATTCCCGTGAAATATGCGACTTCTTGGACAAAGGTTTGAATTACGACAAGGACACCCAAGATGCTTTGGCCGCTGGTGTAGTGAAAGGCCGTAACGAAAACATCAATAAGATGAAAGAAGAACGTGGAGACGGACTACCTAAAGGGATAACGAGTGTTCCGGGAAATCCTAATATGCGAAAAAGAAACTCTATCGTTGAGGCTGCTTTAAATGCTTGATTATTAACTGTTATAAATTTTAAAAAGATGAAAGTATTTAGTTTTTTGAAAAGAGAGAAATGGACGGTTCTTTCCGTCCTGTTGACGCTTATTTGCGTCTTTGTTGGTGGCGGTGTACTTATGGCTGATGCTACTGTAATTGCACCGGGTTCCACACCATCTCCGGGAAATGCAGGCGAACCTACTCAATTACCAGGTAGCCCTACAACTGTTTCCGGAGTATCAGATGCTACTGGAGGTGTTGGTGGCGGCAATCTTATCCAACCGGATATTGATGACGATATTTTTCAGATTGGTACGGATGAGACTGTTTTAGATGGTATCATGCGTAAAGCTAAGAAGAAGGTTCGCGTTACAGGGTTTGAAGTAGATCACTTTGTTATCGATGAACAGAAATCTTCGGTGTTCACTACTGAAGATTATGCTGCTGGTGGTGACCAGCAAGCTCCTATCAGCGTCCCTTCGGATGATCGTGGATTATTTCAGGAAAATGGTACGGTGTTGGTGAAAGGAGTCAACGGATATACTGAAGATGGAAAAACGGAAATCAAGGGAGTGGACCTTATGCTGTTTATTACGGGAAAAGATTCGAGTGGCAAACCTATTGTCATGGCAATTAATGGTCCGAAGACGAATGAGGGTGATGCCTATTGCAAACTTCCTACAATTCCGAAGGGAACAGAAATCGTTATTTTGACAAATGCATGTGCTGAAACTCAAAAGGAAGTTGCTCCAGATGTTGTATTCCCGACTCCTAAGCGAGTTTACTTACAGAAGACTATCATGAATGAGGTAGTATCTGACTATTTCGATGCCCAGAAGAAACGTATTCCTTTTAATCAGGCCCAAATTGCTGAAGCTATGATTAAGCAACACCGTAGAAAGAATAATCGTTCTTTATGGGTGAGCCATAAGGGCAAATTAATGGTTGACCGTGGTAAAATGGGGCGTCAGTTAGTATATACTTCCGAAGGTGTTCGTTGGCAATTTAAACGTGAGTATGAACATATCGGCCCGTGGACATTTGCTGATATTATTGCTTTAGCAAAATTGAAGTTCACAGGTCAGAACTGTTCTAAAGAAGCATGGTGGCTTATGGGGCGTGATTTATTGGAGCAAATTCAGAATATCGATTTCACCAAACACAAAGACATCACAATGACTTCCGATCAACAATGGGGGTTCTCATGTACTAAACTTCACACTGTGTTTGGGGACTTTTATTTGAAGCATGAGCCGACTTTGGATTATCTGGGATATTCTTGTAGTGGTGGCATTCTTGATATGTCCGGTATTGTTCGCTACTATATCAAGAACGAAGAAACCAGCTCTGAAAAGATTGAGGGTGAAGAGGCAAAGAGAAAAGCAATCATTTCTATCAATGCTTTGGCGTTGAAAGGCTATTCCCATATCTGGGTTAACGGTGAGGATATTGATGGTGATAATATTCCTGGTGCTTCTGCTATCACTAATTGGAGTAATGCCACTGATGCACCTGAAAATCCGAAGTTGAATGATGTCATTTATTTAACTGTTGCTTGTGCTGGTATTACAGGATCGAAGGCAGGTGATATATATCAATATAATGGTACTTCCTGGGAGAAATATTCGGGTGTAATTTACGCTCAAAACTGATTCTGTGACAATCTAAGGGCGGAGTATTGCTCCGTCCTATAATTTTTATGATATGAAGATTTATAAGAAAAAATACGCAATTTATGGAATGATAGAACAAAGTTGTGTCTTTCCTATGGGTACAGGGCATATCCGTGTTGATTTCCGTCATGGGTCTTTAACGACTGCTGGTATTGTCCCTGCTACATTCACAACCCCAAATCCGGTAATTCAGCAAGCAATTGAAAATTCTCCTAAATTTAAAGCAGGGGTTATCAAAGAGGTAGAATCTGTTCTGATTCGAGATACGGGTACATTGCAAGTTCAAAGAGGAGGCACTCAGAAGTTTGATAAAGTTGTTGTGGAAAGTACAGAGCAAGATACTACTTCTGATATATCAGAATCTGGTGAAACTAGTGGCGGTGCTGAGGGGTATCCAGATGTGAAGAATTCGCAGCAAGCGAAAGATATCTTAATGGGTGAACCTTATAATATCTCTCTTGCCGATCTTGGAAATAAAGCTGCAATACAAGCTAAAGCAGCTGCAATTGGTGTTTCATTCCCTAACTGGAAATAATGATGACTGAACAGGAGATCATAAGTAAAGTCAAAGCGATACTCAATGAAATAGGAGAGGAAGAGACTCTTTCTCTCCTATCTGAAGATACGGTCAAGATTGAAGAGTATATAAAAGCGGTTATACCAGATGCTGTAAGTTTGGTACAAATGAATTCTCCTGTTAGATGTGTCAATAAGAAAAATGGTGTTTCTTCTGATGCTACTGTGACCTCGGATAGTGAGGGGAAATGTCTTATACCTGTTCCTGATGATTTTGTCTCTTTGATTGCGATCAAACTTTCTAATTGGAAGAGAACTTGTATTGTAGCTTTTGATTTAAACTCAGAGGAATATAAACAGCAATGCAACTCTTATACAAGGGCTGGAAGTTACAAACCTGTGTGCATAATGGGATATAATAACTCTGGTAATAGAGTACTAATGCTATACTCTGCAAAGTCTGATTCTAAATTAGAAATGTTCGTGTATGAAGCGAAATATCCCCTTGGTACAGACTTAGATATTGATCAGAATGAACCTGTATCGCAAGCTATCTGCTATATGGCTGCTAGTTTAGTGTATTCCATCTTTGAGAATAAAGTAACATCTCAAGAGATGAGGAACATTGCAGTCAGTCTTATTCCACAAAAGTAATATGTATCATATAGATGAAGAAAATAGCGACGTTATTTTTGAGGTAAATGGTAATAAGGTTGCCTTGAAAATAGTTTTTTCTCCCGGAGAAGGTGGGGGAGGATCATCTATCTATTTGATAAAAGTAGGGGATACTACAATTCCTACGAATAAAAACACATATTCAGCCTTAAGAATACTGGCTGAGATTGCAAATAACAATGAGATCTTAAAAGATATATTTCTTCGTAAGGACAAAATCGATAGTACTGACTATCTATTGCGTCTATTTGGAGGTTTAGAGGTTGGCGAAGCCATAGACTCACTGATCGCGGGCAAGGGCATAATCGCGGATGACAAAGGGAGGATACAGGCTGACCGCATGGAGTTGCGGTCATCGCTGACCGTTTTAGAACTTATCTTCAACCGCTTGTCTGCCATGGAGAGTGATTATTCATTTTCCGAATCTGGCACTATTGAGAGCGTAGAACTTCTGGAGGATGGCACTTACCGTTTACCGCTCCGTAAACGTTGGGAGAATGATTTCACGGCTTTGGATGAAAATGATATCATTTATGGCATGGTGAACAATCTTGCTTCAGGTACCGGGGATTATTATACTTCATGGCTTCGTGTCCTTCACGTGAATACTGTATCCAATACTATTATTGCGGTCATGTTTCCTGATGATGAAGTGCCGGGCGGCAAGAACTATCCGCCTGAACCGCTGATGATTCTTTCTCACCGTGGCAATCCGGTGAATGAGGACCGTCAGGCATATTGGTATTTATCTTCCCGTGAGAAATGTATCTGCATGCTCGATGGCGTAACGAAACCTATATTGGAAGAGTATAATTACGCCATTATCATCGGCAGGCTGAAACAGTTATCATTATTCGATAATCTGCCTATAAATTACCGGCATAGCTATGTCTATTGCAGGGG
>ULXJ01017535.1_pt1 | contig 11952 bp, 11 predicted proteins | sample 1960981 | NCBI WGS metagenome assembly ULXJ01 (sample SAMEA4835830, study PRJEB28245) | human gut metagenome | biome: gut microbiome; material: fecal sample | place: Denmark | collected 2008 | reverse complement strand
TGCCGGCGGAGAGCTATCTGCGCCGCCTGCCGCCGGTGCGGTATCTGATGGCGGGGAACGCCTTGGAGTTCGACGCACCCGTCACCTTTTTGATCGGGGAGAACGGCACCGGCAAGTCCACGCTGCTGGAGGCCATCGCCGTGGCCTGCGGATTCAATCCCGAAGGTGGCAGCCGCAATTTCTCCTTCTCCACCCGGGCCACCCATTCCGAGCTGGGGCAGTACCTGACCCCCGCCCGGCGGCGCTATCCCAAAGACGGCTTCTTTCTCCGGGCGGAGAGCTTTTACAACGTGGCCACCAACATCGACGAGCTGGATGAGACCACCCCGGGTCCCCGGCTGATCGACCGCTACGGCGGCGTGTCATTGCACCGCCAGTCCCACGGGGAGAGCTTCCTGGCCCTGGTGGAGCACCGCTTCGGCGGGCAGGGTCTGTACCTGCTGGACGAGCCGGAGGCGGCATTGTCCCCGTCCCGCCTGCTGACGCTGATCGCTCTGATGGACCATCTGGTACAGGCGGATTCCCAGTTCATCATCGCCACCCACTCGCCCATCCTCATGGCCTTCCCCGGCGCCCGGCTGTACCAGCTTGGGGAGGAGGGCATTTCTCCGGTGGCCTACCGGGAGACGGAGCATTACCAGTTGACCAAACGATTTCTGGAAAACCCGGAGCGGATGCTGCACTACCTGCTGGAGCGGTAGGCTTGGGCCTTCACCTGGGGCACACGATTTTTGAATTTGAAAATGAGGTTGATTGAACATGGGTAAGTTATTTGGAACCGACGGCATCCGCGGCGTGGTGGGGGAGAACCTCACCGCCGATCTGGCCTTCCGCACCGGGCAGGCCATCGCCTCCACGCTGGAGGAGGAGACCGGCCGGCGGCCGGTGGTGGTCATCGGCAAGGACACCCGCATTTCCTCCGACATGCTGGAATCCGCCCTGATGGCGGGCATCTGTGACCTGGGCGGCGACGTGATGCCGGTGGGCACCATCCCCACGCCGGCGGTAGCCTACCTGACCAGACAGGAGAAGGCCGACGCGGGCATCGTGATCTCCGCCAGCCACAACCCCTATGAGCACAACGGCATCAAGGTCTTCAGCAGCCAGGGCTACAAGCTCTCCGACACCGTGGAGGCCCGGATCGAGGAAAAGATCCTCTCTGACGCGCCCATGAAACACCGGACCCGGGAGCGGATCGGCCGCCGCCACCACGGCATGCGACAGCTCAAGCGGGACTACATCGACTTTGTGGCCTCCACCATCGAATCCGACCTCTCCGGGCTGAAGATCCTGTGCGACTGCGCCAACGGCGCCGCCAGTGCCACCGCTCCGGAGCTGTTTGGCCGGTTCAAGGCCCACACCGACTTCATCCACCGGGACCCCGACGGCGTCAACATCAACAACCACTGCGGCTCCACCCATCTGGAGGACCTGTCCGCTCTGGTGGTCTCCGGTGGGTATGACGTGGGCGTGGCCTTTGACGGCGACGCCGACCGCTGCCTGCTGGTAGACGAGACTGGCGGCGTCATCGACGGCGACAAGGTCCTGGCGGTGTGCGCCCTGGATATGAAGCGCCGGGGCAAGCTCCAGGGCAACACCCTGGTGGCCACGGTCATGAGCAACCTGGGGCTCCACGAGTTCTGCCGCAACAGCGGCATCGACCTGATCTGCACCGACGTGGGGGACCGGAACGTGCTGGAGAAGATGCTGGAGAAGGATTTCCGCATCGGCGGCGAGCAGTCCGGCCACACCATCTTCACCGACGTGGAGACCACCGGCGACGGCGAGGTCACCGCCCTGCAGTTTTTGCAGGTGCTGTGCCGGTCCGACAAGCGGGCGTCGGAGCTGGCGTCGGTCTGTGCAGCCTATCCCCAGGTGCTGGTGAATGTGGAGGTGCCCCACAGCGGCGGCGTCAAGGAGAATATCATGGCCTCGGCGGCGCTGGCGGAGGCCGTGAAGCGGGAAGAGGCGGCTCTGGGCGACGAGGGCCGTGTGTTGGTGCGTCCCTCCGGCACCGAGGCATTGATCCGGGTCATGGTGGAGGCCAAGGCCCTGACCACCGCCCAGGCGGTGGCGGACCGGCTGGCAGATTTCATAAAATCATTGGAGATTTGAGAAAAATTTCCCGGCAGATTTAATAATTTGCTTGACATTTCAAAGGATAGACGGGTATAATGACATATGTGTAATTCTTATGAGCAACCCAACCCGCCCCTGGACCGCCGTGGAGATGAGGCGCTGTGCGCCTTGGCCGCCGCCGGAAACCGGGAGGCTGAGGAGGTCCTGGTGACCCGCTATAACCGGCTGGTGCGCACCTGCGCCCGTCCGTTCTTTCTCATTGGCGGCGACAGCGAGGACCTGACTCAAGAGGGGATGGTGGGACTCATTAAAGCCGTCCGGGAATACGATGCCGCCAAAGAGGCGTCGTTTCGGACGTTCGCGGAAATCTGCATTCGCAGCCGACTGTATTCCGTACTCCGCGCAGCCGCGCGGGATAAGCATTCACCGCTCAATCAGTCGGTTCCCCTGGATACACCCTTCCTTGACAGCAACTCCTACACCTCTGGTACCAGTCATTTGGCGCAGCGGAATCCCGAAGACTTCCTGATCGACCGGGAGCACACAGCAGCCCTCTTAGCCGGTGTCCGGAAACAGTTGTCCGAGTTTGAAGCAGAGATTTTGGGGTACTATTTGGACGGTCTTTCATGCAGGGAAATTGCCGAGACGGTAGGCAAGGCTCCAAAGTCCGTGGACAACGCCGTGCAGCGCATTCGGCGCAAGGTAGCACGGCAGCTTCAATCCGGCGATCTCAGCGGAAGCTGAGCGCAATATATTTTTCTTTTCAAAGAGAGGGTAAAGACATGTACGAAGACAAGACTTTAGTGTGCAAAGAGTGCGGCCAGGAGTTCGTGTTCACCGCCGGTGAGCAGGAGTTCTACGCGGAGCGCGGCTTCCAGAACGAGCCCCAGCGCTGCAAGGCCTGCCGGGATGCCCGCAAGAACGCGGCCCGCGGCCCCCGCGAGTACTTCACCGCTGTTTGCGCTGCCTGCGGCGGCGAGGCCAGAGTTCCCTTTGAGCCGAAGTCTGACCGTCCGGTCTACTGCAGCGAGTGCTTCGCCAAGATGAGAGAGCAGCAGAGATAAGGACCGTTTTCGGTTTTTATAAATGGTGCTACGAAATACCGCCCGCTTTATTAGCGGGCGGTATTTTTCTGCCTTTCTGCCGTGCATCGTCCCCTCATCAGGCGCTGCGCGCCAGCTTTCCCCAGGGGAAGCTTTGACCCTTGCCGCGCCGCTTGGCTTCCCCTGTGGGTGCGCAGCAAATAACGGATGAGGGACAACGGGCGGCGGGGAAGACCCCGGCTTCCAGGGGCGTGGGGGGCCTAAGCGGCGGGCCTGCCCGGTGACGCACCTGCGGACCGATGAGGAGATCCGCTGATTGCCGGGCCTCCCGGAGAAGTCTTTTTTCGTGAAGGAGACAGGGGAAGGGGGGAGCGGAACCTTCGTCCGCTCAGTCCTTCTCTCCGCCGGAGCGGCCCTTCCGCCTGACCCGGGACAGGGGATTCGCTTTTGCGGCCACCCGCAGGGCGTCGTTGTCGATGTGAGTGTAGATCTCCGTGGTGTTCAGATGGTCGTGGCCCAGGACCTCCTGGACCGCCCGCACGTCCACACCGTTTTGCAGCATCAGCGTGGCGGCGGTGTGGCGCAGCTTGTGGGCGGAATACTCCGAGGCGTCGATGCCCGCCTCCGCCAGCCGCTTTTTCACCATGGCATGGACCGTGGACCGGCTGACCCGCTCGTTCTGGGAGGAGAGAAACAGCGCGTCAGCGTCCCGGCCGGTGATGGGCCGCCGCACCGCCAGATATCGCTTCAGCGCCTCCTGGCAGGCGTCATTTAGGTAGATGATGCGGACCTTGTTGCCTTTGCCCAGGACCCGCAGGGAATCCCCCTGGATATCCCGGCGGTTCAGGCCCACCAGCTCGCTGATCCGCAGCCCACAGTTGAGAAACAGCGTCAGAATACAGTAATCCCGCTCCTGATTTTTCCCGTCCACGGAGTCCAAAAGCTGGATGCTTTCGTCCAAAGTCAGATATTTCGGCAATGTTTTCTTCAGTTTCGGAGAATCGATATCTTTGACAGGATTTTCACGAAGTAGGTGCATCTTGTTGGTCAGGTAATTGTAGAACGACCGGATGGTAGCGATTTTCCGGGCCCGGGACGCAGCGTTCAGGCCGTAGTCGGAGTTGGGGCTGTTCTGGTGCTGAACCCGGTCCCGGCTCAGGTAGGTCATGTAGCCATAGATGTCCGTCAGGGTCACGCTGGCCACAAAATCCAGATCCACATCCATAATATCGATCTCGTCCAGCTCCAGGCCCGCCAGGGACGGATCCCGCTGCTGCTTGAGATAGCGGAAGAAATTCCGCAGGTCTAGGAAGTATTCGTCTACGGTGCGCTTGGAGTGGGCTTTGATGGTCTCATGGTAAGCCAGGAAATCCCGCAGGATCTGCGGTGCCTGGGTGCGGTAGTCGATCATATCCAATCTACGCGGAGACCGGCAGAACGGGTCCGGGCGCCGGAACCGGCCCGGACCAGGGCCAGAAGAGGCTGGCTTGTCCGAAAGAGCCCCGAAGGGCTCCAGAGCTGTTTTGCCCTCCCCTGAATTGAACAAAATTTTTATTTTGTTCAATTTACAGTATCCCCGCGAAACCTCCTCTCTCAACGTCTCTCCCGGCGGTCGCAGGCAGTCCGGCAGCCGCCGGGAGATTTACACTTGTACAAATTCTGTTTGCAGCGATTCGCACCGCGCGGTTTTTCTGCCAGCGGTTTCTGCCGGGACTGCATGGACTGTCCGTGCTGCTGGGCGGCTGCGGTGCGCTTCCAACCCGCCGGCGGACATAAAACCGCCCTCATCCGGCCAAGCTATCTGCGACCCAAAAACTTTCTTTCAGAACGGATGGTTGCTCATGAGCCTGATTCCCTGTACCAGCCAGTGCGTGTACCAGCAGGACGGCGTCTGTACCCTGGACAGCGCCGCCGCGGCAGGCGTACCCTCTCTTGGCGGCGCCTGCGTCCACTTTATCCCTGCGAACCAAGGGCGGCTCGGATCGCCTCACCGATATTCCCGGCCGGAAGCAGCTCCAGACCCTGAGGCGCCGTCAGCGTTCCGCTCCGGCGCCGCGGCACCAGACACCGGCGGAAGCCCAGACGATGGATCTCACTGATCCGCTGCTCCAGGTGGTTCACGCTGCGCAGCTCGCCGGTCAGGCCTACCTCCCCCACGGCCACCAGGTCCCCGGGAACCGGCCGGTCCAGATAGCTGGAGGCCAGGGCGATCACCGCCGCCAGGTCCGCAGCGGGCTCGTCCAGCCACAAGCCGCCGATGATGTTGAGATAGGCATCACAGGCGGAGACCTTCAGTCCTCCCCGCTTGTCCAGCACCGCCAGCAGCATGGCGAAGCGGTTGTAATCAAAGCCGTTGCTGGTGCGGCGGGGGTTGGACGCCGAAGCGCCCACCACCAGGGCCTGGATCTCCGCCAGCACCGGCCGCACGCCCTCCATGACACAGGTGACGCAGGTGCCCGGCGCGTCCTCGGGCCGGCCTGACAGCAGCAACTCCGAGGGGTTTTCCACCTCCACCAGACCGCTGTCCCGCATCTCGAATACGCCGATCTCGTTGGTGGCGCCGAAGCGGTTCTTGGCGGCCCGGAGAATCCGGTGGGCGGCCCGCTGGTCGCCCTCGAAGTACAGCACGCAGTCCACCATGTGCTCCAGCACCTTGGGGCCTGCGATGGAGCCCTCCTTATTGACGTGGCCGATGACGAACACCGTGATGCCCTGGCCCTTGGCCACCTGCATCAGCGCCATGGCGCAGTCCTTCACCTGGCTGATGGAGCCCGCCGGAGAGTCCAGGGCGTCATTGTACAACGTCTGGATGGAGTCCACGATCAGCACCTCCGGCGCCTCCGCGGTCACCGCCTCCAGGACCTCCCCCAGGCTGGTCTCCGACAGCACCAGAAGGTTGGGAGAATCCACATGTAATCGTTTAGCACGCAACTTTAACTGGTGCTCAGACTCCTCCCCGGATACATACAGCACCCGGGAGGTCTGGCAGAGCTGGTTGCAGATTTGTAACATCAGGGTGGATTTGCCGATGCCGGGGGCGCCGCCCACCAGCACCAACGAGCCCTTGACGGCGCCGCCGCCCAGGACCCGGTCCAGCTCCCCCATACCGGTGGGAAAGCGGATCTCCTCGTCGGTCCGCAGGTCCGTCACCGGGCAGGCCCGCCGCTTAGGGCCCCCCACGCCCCGGGAGGCCGGGGTCTTTCCCGCCGTCCGGGGAGCCTCCGGCTGCTCCACAATGGTGTTCCAGGCACCGCAGGCCGGGCACTTCCCCGCCCACTTGGCGGTCTCGTTGCCGCAGGCGGTACAGTAAAAGAGGGTCTTTTGTTTCATAATTCCTCCCAAAAAGAGCGGAGAGTCACACGAGCCTTCCCCATGGGGAAGGTGGCCGGCCAAAGGCCGGACGGATGAGGGACCGTCCATGGACAGATTTTCGTACGCCGTCCCCTCATCAGGCACGTAGCGCGTCAGCTTCCCCTTAGGGAAGCCCTGGGCTTCTCCACCCACACGTTTTACGCTGCATTGAGCAGGCCCGCCGTGATGGCGGCGGCCAGCCGGAGCTGATAGGCTTCGCTTTTCAGTTGGGCGGCCTCCCTTTCGTTGGTCAAAAAGCCGCACTCCACCAGGACACCGGGGGCCGTGATGTTCTTCATCAGGTACACCGAGGAGCCGATGGCCGCCGGATTTTTGGCTTTTTCCGTGTTCACCGCCTGGTTCAATGCCTCCTGGACGCTGGTGGCCAGTGGCGCCGCCCCTTCCGCACCATTGAAGAAGGCCTGGGCCCCGTGGGTCACCGGCGAGGAGGGCAGGCTGTTCTGGTGGATGCTCAGGAGCACCGCGTTTTCCGTGGCGTTGACCAGCTCCGCCCGGTTCTTCAGGTCCGATACCTTCTTCTCCCGCAGCGTGGAGGCGGAGTCGTCATAGATGGCGGCGTCCTCTGTCCGGGTCATGACGGTGTTCACCCCGGCGAAGGCCAGCAGGTCCCGGACCCGCAAGGCAATGGCCAGATTCAGTCCACTCTCCACGGTGCCGTCGGCAGCCACGGCGCCGCCGTCCTCCCCGCCGTGTCCGGCGTCCACCACCACTGTGGGGCCCTCCCCGATAGCAGCGGCCCCGAAGGCCGACGTATAGGCGGAGCTGCCGTGCCACAAGACCGCCGCCAGGGCGGCCACAAAGCAGAAAAACAGTCCCATCAGACACAGATGGCGTTTACGCAGTACGATCATCAAAGTCCACACCCCCGGAGGGAGACTATGACAGCCTGCTTATCCCATATGACGGTGGACTTCTCAGGGACCATTATAGCCGCCGCCCGTCCCAAAATCAAGGGCAGGCGCCCTTCCCTGCCCTGCTGCATACAATGGAGTGGGCGCGGGGGCGCTCTCCGCGCCACCTGAACAGAAGGAGGAATCCCGAGGATGGAAAAACCCAACAAGCCCAATCCGCCCGCGCCGCCCAGCACCAACCAGCCCTGCGGCCCCGGCCAGGGGCAGCTTCCCGGCTGCTGCGGCGCGCTGGCGTTTCCCTATGTACCCATGCAGGAGGAGAACCCCGTCCGGTACAGCCGGATGGAGGCCCTCCAGACCGGGACGCTGTTCCCGGGCCTGGACCTGCCCTTCAAGGCAGCCATCCAGGCCAAGACCAAGCTGGCCAATACCGCTCTGGTGGAGCTGATGGCCCTGGACTTCGCCATCGACGAGCTGGGTCTGTACCTCACCACCCACGCAGAGGACCAGGAGGCATTGAACCTGTACTGGTCCTATATCAAGCTGGCCAAGGAGGGCCGGGAGAAGTACCAGCAGATGTACGGCCCCCTGCTGCAGACGGACCTGACGCCGGAGGCGGGCTACGCCTGGCTGAAGGACCCGTGGCCCTGGGAGGAAGGAGGCAATGACTGATGTTCGTCTATGAGAAAAAATTACAGTACCCGGTGAAGATCAAAAACACCAACCCCAAGCTGGCAGCCCTTATCATCAGCCAGTACGGCGGCCCTGACGGGGAGCTGGGCGCTTCCCTGCGGTACCTGAGCCAGCGCTATTCCATGCCCTACCCGGAGCTGAAGGGTCTTCTGACCGACATCGGCACCGAGGAGCTGGGCCACCTGGAGATGATCGGTACCATCGTCCACCAGTTGACCCGGAATCTGACCGAGGACCAGATCAAATCCGGGGGCTTCGACGCCTACTTCATCGATCACACCGCCGGGGTCTACCCCACCGCCGCCTCCGGCTCCCCCTGGAACGCCGCCGGCATGGCCGTGAAGGGCGACACCATCGCGGACCTGACCGAGGACCTGGCCGCCGAGCAGAAGGCCAGAGTTACCTATGACAACATCCTGCGCATGAGCGACGACCCGGACGTCAGCGACGCCATCAAGTTCCTGCGGGCCCGGGAGATCGTCCACTTCCAGCGCTTCGGCGAAGGCCTGCGGCTGGCCAAGGATAAGCTGGACGAGAAAAACGTCTACTATATGAACCCTTCCTTCGACCGCTGAAGAGCTTCTGGAGGACAGGAAAACGCCCGCCGTTCCCTGAGAACGGCGGGCGTTTGTTGTCTCGCTGGCCGCCGTCCGGTCAGGACGGCGGGCGAACCGCTTCACGCACTGCCACCCCACCGGGGGCGGCTTGCGGAGTTGGCACTTTTGGGGAAGATCAGGACACAGCAGGAATGGAGCCGCTGTTCAGATCGGCCACCAGATTCATCAGACGGGCCCGGTCCTCCCGGCGGGAAGCGAACAGCTCCAGGCTGTCGCCCTCCTCCTCGATCAGACGGCCCACCGCGATATAGCGGGAGAGAGAAGATTTCAAATTAAAAATGTCTCCCTCCGGGCTCTTCAGGTACACGTCGCCCTCGCAGGACGCCACGATGTCCAGGAACTCCTGGATGTCAGCCTCAGAACGTAATCTCATGGGAAACACATCCTTTCTGGTTTTTGTTTTGGCGGCCGGTCTCCCGACCACGGTTAATGGTATAGCACGAAGGGCCTGCCCCTGTCTATGGAGGATGTGGATAAGATTTCCGAGCGACACGGTTGGAAATTTTGGCTGTCCTTACAAATTTGCGTAATTTTTTCGTTACAAATTAAAATACGTAATCGATTTTGTGAGAAAAAATAAATACAAAACAGCCCTATCCGCAGTTTCTAAAACCAGCGGACAGGGCCGTTTTCGCACCGTTTTTGCAGGGGTTGCCGGGCCTTATGCCCGGTCCAGGGACGCCAGCACCGACGCCTGGTCGCCCTCCCGCTCCCCGATCAGCACCAGGAAAGTCTCCTCATCCATGACAGGCACCCCCAGCTCCTGGGCACGGCGGAGCTTGGAGCCGGCGGCCTCACCGGCCACCACGCAGCTCGTCTTCTTGGACACGGAGCCGGAGACCTTGGCGCCCAGGGCCTCCAGTTTCTCCCCGGCCTCCTTCCGGGAAAAGGTGGTCAGCTCGCCGGTCAGCACGAAAGTCTTCCCTGCCAGCAGGTCCCCCACCGGGGCCGCCGTGGAAGTCATGTTGACCCCTGCCGCCGCCAGCCGGGCGATCAGGTCCTTGGCCTGGGACCCGGCGAAATAGTCCACGATGCAGCGGGCGGTGATGGCGCCCACGTCGGGAATGGCCGTCAAGGCCTCCTCCGAAGCGGCCATCAGGGCTTCCATGGAGCCGAACCGGGCCGCCAGGACCTTGGCGGCCTTCTCCCCCACCTGGCGGATACCCAGGCCATAGATCAAGCGGCTGAGGTCGTTGGCCTTGGAGTTCTCGATGGCCCGGATCAGATTCTCCGCGGATTTCTCCCCCATCCGGTCCAGCTTGGCCACGTCCGCGGCGTGGAGATTATACAGGTCCGCGGCGTTGGCGATCAGGCCGCTGTCCACCAACTGCTGCACCACAGCGGGGCCGCAGCCGTCGATGTCCATGGCGTTGCGGCTGGCGAAGTGGGTCAGATTGCGCAGCAACTGGGCCGGGCACTCGGCGCCGGTGCACCGCAGTGCCGCTCCATCCTCGTCCCGGACCACCGGAGCGCCGCACACCGGGCAGGTGTCCGGCAGGGTGTAGGGCACCGTGCCCTCCGGCCGCTTGCTCAGGTCCACCTCCAGGATCTCCGGGATGATCTCACCGGCCTTCTGGACCAGCACCGTGTCCCCCACCCGGATGTCCTTTTCCGTGATATAGTCCTGGTTGTGGAGGGTGGCGTTGGTGACGGTGGTGCCCGCCAGCCGTACCGGCTCCAGCACCGCCTTGGGGGTCAGGACCCCGGTGCGGCCCACCTGGACCACGATGTCCGTCACCCTGGACAGCTTCTTCTCCGGCGGGTACTTGAAGGCCACCGCCCACTTGGGGGCCTTGGCGGTGGAGCCCAGCCGCTCCCGGTCCGCCAGGTGGTCCACCTTCATGACGGCGCCGTCGATGTCGAAGGGGTAGTCCATCCGCTGATCGTTGATCCGCTCGATCTCCGCCTGGACCGCCTCCACGCCGGTCAGCTTCACATGGGGGATCACCTTGAAGTGCTGGGTGGCCAGGTACTCCAGGGTCTCGGCGTGGGAGTCGAAGGTCTTCCCCTCCGCCAGTTGCAGGTTGAACACCTGAATGTCCAGCTTCCGCTCGGCGCAGATCTTGGGATTCAGTTGCCGCAGACTGCCGGCGGCGGCGTTCCGGGGGTTGGCCATGAGCGGCTTGCCCTGGAGCTCCCGCTGGGCGTTGAGCTCGGCGAACACCGCCCGGGACATGTAGACCTCCCCCCGGACGATCAGCCGGGGCAGCTTGTCCGGCAGCGTCATGGGGATGGACCGGACGGTCTTCAGGTTCTCCGTCACATCCTCCCCCACCCGGCCGTCGCCCCGGGTGGCGCCCCGGACGAACACGCCGTCCCGGTACTCCAGGGCCACGGACAAGCCGTCCACCTTGGGCTCCACGGAGTAGGCCACCGCCTCCCCCAGGGCCTCCGCCGTCCGGCGGCAGAAGTCCGCCACCTCCTCGGCGCTGAACACGTCCTGGAGGCTCTCCAACGGCACCGGGTGCTCATAGGTCTCGAAGCCCTCCAGGATCTTATCCCCCACCCGCTGGGTGGGGGAATCCGGGGTGATCTCCTCCGGGTGGGCTGCCTCCAGCTCCTCCAGACGGCGGTTGAGCTTGTCGTATTCATAGTCCGGGATCACCGGAGCGTCCAGCACATAGTACAGGTAGCTCTGCTGGTTCAGGTAGTCCCGCAGTTGTTTCATTTCCTCCCGATAGTCCATGGGGGTCCCGCCTTTCTTCTCGTTCAGTTTCCGTTGAGGATGTAGTCCTTGGCGTCCTCGTCCAGGGTCTCCGGCTCCGTGCCGAAGTAGGTGTAGCTGTCCGGCACCGAGCCCACGATCACCGTCTCCGCCACGATAAAGGAGTTGGAGACCTTGGTGGCGGTGGTGAAGCCCGGCAGCAGGATGCTGACGTACACGTCGATGGTCAATATGATCTGGTGCTTGGTCTGGTTGATGCCGGCGGAGGTGAAGGCGTTCTGGAAGCTGGCCTCCGAGGAGCCCACCGACTCCATCCGCACGGTGATCCGGGGCCCACGGCCCGCCAGCAGCGCCGAGCCGGTCAGGCTGCCGATGGGGATGGACAGGTCCCGGGCCGACACCTGGTCGATCCGCTGGAGCACCGTGTCCAGAATGTGGGACTGCAACAGATTGAAAGCGGCCATGTTGCTGCGGACCGCCGTGATCTTCCCGTCGTTGTCCTTCTCAAAATACACCAGATTTTCGTAGTCCAGCTCGCCGGAGGCGATGGCCTCGTCCACCGCCTGCGTGACCACCTGGGTCACGGCGTTGGAGACCCGGGTGGTGGCCAGACTGGTCAGCAGCGGCTTCAT
>ULXJ01042749.1_pt1 | contig 12040 bp, 14 predicted proteins | sample 1960981 | NCBI WGS metagenome assembly ULXJ01 (sample SAMEA4835830, study PRJEB28245) | human gut metagenome | biome: gut microbiome; material: fecal sample | place: Denmark | collected 2008 | reverse complement strand
ATGCAGAAGTATTTGCAGTACCAAGCCCTGGAAGAACACGGCCTGCTCAATTTTGACGCCTGGGCCTCTACCTTTGGCGAGACCGTCACCGCCATTGAGCTGGCCCCGGAGGGCACCGGCTACCGGGCCAAGACCCGGTTCTCCCGGTTCTACAATCTCCCGGAACTCATGTCCATGTTCAAGCTGGTCGCGGACATCCAGACAGCGGATATGCTGAATCTTCCGGTGCCCAAGGCCAACTACCATAATATCGTGCTCAAGCCGTCCGAGCACCAGAAAGAAATGGTCGCCGCGTTGTCTGAGCGGGCCGAGAAAGTCCGCAATAAAATGGTGGACCCCAGCGTGGACAACATGCTGCGGATTACCAACGACGGGCGCAAGCTGGCGCTGGACCAGCGGATGATGAATCCCATGCTCCCGGCCAGCGAGACCGGGAAAGTCGGCGCCTGCGCCGAGAATGTCTACGCCATTTGGCAGCGCACGGCGGCACAGAAATCCACGCAACTGGTGTTCTGCGACCTGTCTACGCCCAAGAGCGACGGCCAGTTCAATGTCTATGACGCCCTTCGGGATGAATTGATTGGCCGGGGCGTTCCCGCCGAGGAAATCGCCTACATCCACAGCGCCAAGACTGAAGCTCAGAAGAAAGAACTGTTCGGAAAAGTCCGCTCCGGTCAGGTGCGTGTCCTGATTGGCAGTACCGCCAAAATGGGCGCTGGCACCAACGTCCAGCAGCGGCTCATCGCCCTGCACCATTTGGATTGTCCGTGGCGTCCCGCAGATTTACAGCAGCGGGAGGGCCGCATTATCCGACAGGGCAACGAAAATCCAGAAGTGGAGATTTACACCTATGTGACCGAGGCCACCTTTGACAGCTACTTGTATCAGATGGTGGAGAACAAGCAGAAGTTCATCGGGCAAATCATGACCAGCAAATCTCCCGTCCGCTCCGCCGAGGACATCGACGAAACCGCCCTGTCCTATGCGGAAATCAAGGCGCTCTGTACCGGCAATCCGCTTATCAAAGAACGTATGGATTTGGACATTGATGTCCAGCGGCTGCGGCTGCTCAAGTCCAGCTATCTCAGCCAGAAGTACGCCCTGGAGGACAAGATTGCCAAATACCTGCCCCAGGAAATCCGGCAGTACGAGCAGCGCATCGAGGGCTATGGCACAGACGCCGCTTATCTGGTGGCCCACACCTGCCCGGATGTAGATGGGTTCTCGCCCATGACTATTGAGGGCAAGACCTACACCACCAAAAAGGCGGCTGGTTCCGCCATCCTGGAGGCGTGCCACGCCATGACTAATCCCGACCCTATCCCGCTGGGCGAGTACCGGGGCTTTGCCATGGTGCTGCGTTTCGACAGCATCTCCCGGGAATACCGGCTCACGCTATCCCACAAGATGAGCTACACAGTCTCCCTAGGCGGCGACCTCTACGGCAATATTGCTCGTATGGACAACGCCCTAGCCGGTATCGAGGCCCAACAGGCCGCTTCGGCGGAGCTGTTGGCCAACGCCAAGGCCCAGCTTGCCGCCGCTCAGGAGCAGGTCAGCCGCCCGTTCCCGCAGGAGGAAGAGCTGAAGACCAAATCCGCCCGGCTGGATGAGCTGAATATCGCCCTCAACCTGGACAAGCGGGACGATGAAAACCTGGACGACGCCGAGGAAATGCCGCAAGCCATTTGATACAAGCAAGAGCGCCCGCATGGCTTTACAGCTTGCGGGCGCTCAGCAATTACACATATACACATATACATAAGGAAGGAGACTGTATGATGGGCAATGCAAGTTTAATGACGCCGCTCTTTTATCAGGGGAATTACAACGCAGATGGCAAGAAAATGAGAGCCCTGTTCCTACGCGAGGTCTCCAACGGAACAGAAACCTACCGGCTCTGGCGGCGTGACGGCAAGCCGGACAGGGAATATCCCCAGGGTGAGGGGGATGCCTATATCCTCTATGTAGAGCAAGGCGATTACCTTGCCCCGCTCCGCATGACTGACTATTGCATGGTCAATCATTGCGGCTATCATGCCGCTGTTGCAGCTCTGTATGGGGATGAGGACAAGCGTGAGCAGTATTTTGGTGGCTTGCGCCAATCCGGTGGCGACCCGGCAGTGCTGGAGGCGCTGAACCGGGAAGAACAGACCATCAGGGAGTGCGGCAGCGACCCGGCTTGTCAGGCCAGTTACATTAAAAATATCCTGGATGGACATGTTGCCACCTATCGTACATCCAAGGAGACCGGCGGCGAGACTTTCCCGGATTTTATCGGGGCTCTGGTACTGGGGGAGCTCCCGACCTGCGTAAAGCTGTCTGCTGTCTACAAGGACCGGAGCAATATCCGGGCACAGGAGCGCATGGCCAAAGCCGAGGCCGAGGACAAAGCATATTGCGCGGAGCGCAACCGGCAGGCCCAGCAGCAGGTGCAGGAGGCCCTGCGCGTCATCCGGGAGGGAGGCGTGCTCCATAACGATACGGTGGAGTTTTATCGGAGCCGGTACGATTCCAGCGCGAGCTCTATCATCCTGTACCTGATGCGGCGCTATCAGGTAGACGTGCCGCTGCGGACCCAGGGCTGGATAAATGAGAGGCTTGCCAATGCCACAATTACAGATGGCCGGTGTTCTCGGGTGCAATTCCGGGGCAATAAGCGCAGCAAGTGTTCCAGCCGATTTTTCGACTGCATGGATGAGCTGATTCGCGCAGTCGCCGCGTGATGGGAGGAATCGTCATGGGAAAATACATCTCACCGGAGAAGATGACTGTGGAGCAGATACAGGACAACATTGACGAGCGGTTCCGGGCCTGGAATCAGATTGCCCAGAATGGCTGCTCCGACCCCGGATGGCCGGATGGCGTCAACATGAATCTGGTGCGAAACCACATTATTTATTACTATGGCCTGCTGCATGAGCGGCAGGCCGCACAGGTGCAAATCAGTCTGTTCGACATTCCAGCCAGCGCACAGGAACGGCCCATCCCGCCGGAAGTGCCGGATAACTACATGGTGGCTGGATGTGAACACTCCCACCGCTTGGACAAGTTCCGGTGGGATGACAAGCTGGTATGGGGCCAGAAAGGAGAATACAGTGCATGAAAAAGAAATTGACCTATATCGGGCGCGATGACTGGAGTCGTCCTCTCTACCGAGAGAACAACGGGCGTATTTGGGTGGATACAGACCCTCGCAGCAGCCATGCTCCCGGCCTCTGTACCATTACCGACGCCGGGGAGCCTTGCGACCCCATGAGAGCCGATATTGAGGTGGAGTTTTATCCCTGCCGCGATGTTTGGTATTGAGGGGAGGACAGCATGAACCTGACACGAGTATCGCTACCCGAGCGCATAGAGGCGGCGCAAGAGGGACGGACCCGACAGCCGGAGTATCTGCCCTGTCTGGTACAGCAATGGGCCAAGACGCCCATCCGGGCCTATTTTGGCCCCTGCAAGGTTCAGATGGAGCGGCTTCTGGAGCTCCTGGAGCTCTCGCCGGAGGCCGAGAATCTGGCCTACCAGGATATTGCCATGCGGGTGTTTAACTTGCTAAACAGAGACTACATGCGGGGCGCGGCGGTCATGGAACTGCTGGCCGCCCCGGTACGAACCGCATGGGAACAGGCCAAGAAACGGAGGAACACAACAAATGACCGGTGAAAAAATCCCCCTGGCGGAGCGGATGCGCGGCAAGGCCACTGGACGGAAACTCCCGACGGCAATGGGCCTGTATGCTGGAGACTTTTTCGCAGCCGTAGGAGAAATTACGGACCTGATTGACCGCTATGAGGAAATCTATGAGTTACATATCAAGCCCTGCGAGAACACGGACGGCGAGTCCCAGTCTGTCCAGGAGCTGGTGATTGCGGCAGACGCGCTCCCGTCGTCGGACCGAAATGTCCTGCTGTTCCGGCTCTTAGTGGAGCCCTTCGCGGCAATCTCAACCATCGAGAAAGGAGACTCACTATGAACTACTACATCCCAACCATCATCCGGGAGACCAGCGAGGGCATGGCCCGTATCCCCATTGCGGACGTCATGCTCCAACGCCGGGAAATCTGGCTGACCGGAGAGATTACCAGCGAACTGGCCGACGCGGTTATCGCACAGATTCTGCACCTGGATGCCGAAGAGCCTGGGGAGGAAATCACACTTTACATCGACAGCCCGGGCGGCTCCGTCCCGGCGGGCCTTGCTATCTACGACGTTATGCAGGCCGTATCATCCAAAATCAGAACCGTGTGCATCGGCACCGCGGCCAGTATGGCGGCGGTGCTTTTTGCCGCCGGAGACCGGCGGGATATTTTGCGGCATGGAGAAGTAATGATACATGACCCGTTGGTGTCCGGCGGCATCTCCGGCAGCGCCCTGGCCGTGCAGGACAAGAGTGACCGCCTGATGGCCAAGCGAAAGGTGCTCTGCGGCATCCTGGCCCAGCACACCGGTAAGACCATCAAACAGATTTACAAGGTCACGGCCAAGGACAGCTGGTATGGGGCCGAGGAGGCCGTGGCGTTTGGACTGGCGGATGAGGTAATTAACAAGCTGGAAAGGAGCAGAGCATGAGAGATATTGGGCATCGCATTTTGGCATATGGCGTAACGGTGAGTAACGACACCTGGGCAACTGGCCTTGCCAATCATGACCTGATTATCGGTCCTACCGGCGGCGGAAAGACCCGGAGCTATGTCCTACCCAATCTACTGTCCAGCGCAGAATCCTTTGTTGTCGCAGACACCAAAGGCAGTTTGCGGCGGCAGGTGGGCGGCATCCTGGAGCGGCGCGGGTTCCGGGTGCTGGAGCTGGATTTTACTGATGTGCTTCACTCGCCTTGGGGATATAATCCGCTTCGATTCATCCGGTGGGACGGAGCCCGGCAATGCTGGAACGAGCAGGACATTATTACTATCGCGGCGGCGTTGGTGCCTGTCACATCCCGAACAGACCCGTTTTGGGATTTGTCTGCCCGCAACTTTGCGGAAGCCCTGATTGGCTACACCCTGGATAACCTGCCCCAGGAGGAGCATACCCTGGTCAGCGTAGCAAAGCTGTTTGCAGAGGCCGAGACGGGCATCCTAGATGAGCTCATGCGGGAGTATTGCACCATCTGCCCGGACAGCTTTGCGGCCATGCGTTGGAAATTCCTCCAGGGAGGGCGAAAAGCGGACAAGACATACAGCTCTATCTTGGCTATCCTGTCGCAGAAACTCTCTAATTACAGCTTCAGCGGAGTGCAGAAAATGTTTGTAAATACGAATCAGATAGACTTTGCTGCCATTTCGCAAGAGCCTACGGCGGTGTTTGTCCATGTCAGTGACTGCGATTTTTCCCTGCAAAATCTGACTTCGCTCTTTTACACGCAGGCATTGCAAATGTTGATTGCCGAGGCGGATAGCTGCCCCGATAGCCGCCTGCAAATCCCGGTGCGGCTCTACCTCGATGACTTCGCCAACCTGTTCGTACCAGACTTCGATAAGACTATCTCCGTTATCCGCAGCAGGGAGATAAGCGTCAGCATCGTGCTTCAGAGCGTCACGCAACTGGAAGGACTCTATGGTCATGCCAAAGCCTTGACCATCATCGACAACTGCGACCACCTGCTGTATCTGGGCGGTCAGAGCGTGGAAACGGCACGGTTTATCTCGACCAAGGCCAACAAGCCGGCATCTGCTATCCTCAATTTGCCGCTGGGCAAGGCGTGGCTATTCGAGCGCGGGAACAGCCCACGGGAAGTTAAGAAATACGACCTGACCCGGCACCCGCTGTACCGGCTGCTCCCGGAGTACGCAGCCCAGAGAACCGTGCCGGAGCGAGAGGCCGAGGAGGAGCCGCAACTGATGGCCGCTGCGGGAATATAATATAAGATAGGTTTGTCAGATAGTGTATCCCACGGGCTATCCGCCCGTGGGATTATTTTTTTGTATGTCCGCTGTCCCTACAAGGACAGCGGACATACTGTTTACATGCAAAGTGGAGAAGTATATGATATGTACGAATATCCGAGTATGTTAAGCATGATGGCAACAAAATTGAGGAGGAGGGGCAGAACAAATGCGAGAGCGGACTTGCTGCTTTACCGGACACCGAAATATTCCGGCAGACCGGTTACAGATGGTGATGGCCAGCACCGAGGCCAAAGTGCGAGACCTTATCTTACATGGGTATCGTTATTTCGGCGTCGGCGGAGCGGTAGGCTATGACACCATTGTGGCGGAGCTGCTGTTCCGGCTCCGCGAGCGGGAGTACCCAGGGATTAGGATTATCCTGGTGTACCCTTTTGCTGGATTTACGGGCCGCTGGAGCGATAGTCAAAAGACAACCTATGCACGGTTGCTCCCGATGTACGACAAGCAGGTATGTGTGTGCAAGTCAGCAGGTAGGGAGGCTTATCTGGCGAGGGATAGGCATCTGGTAGATTGTTCGTCCATCTGCGTCGCCTACTGTACCAGACAGACGGGCGGAACCGCCTACACCATCCGATACGCAGCAGCCAGAGGTGTACCTGTGTTTAATGTGGGAGGCATCCTGCATCGTACTTGACAAATAGCATAATCCCACGGGCTCAGGCCCGTGGGATTGTTTTTTCATTTCCGGATGGGAAAGAGATGGCTTTATTAGAGCATTTTTTGGCCTTTCCTGGGGGCAATTTTAGAATTAAAAATACCGGAGCGGCCTATTGAAGCGGTATTTTGCGCCGATAAAAGGCTTTTTTGAGAGATTATTGGGACTATTTTACAGCAGAATTAAGCCTTTTTATTCGCATGGAGCGAGGGGAGGGGGCGTGTTACCCGTGCCAGCCGCTGCGACTCTGCTCCGCAGGCCGCGCGGCACCACGGCATGAGGTGCGGGGGTGATGAGTATAGATTTTATACTTTCCCTGCCGGGGAAAATTATAAGGCGTGCCACGCCGGATTGTAAGATTATAATTTGCGACTTCTGGAGCGGACGATATATCAGGCATTTCGGGGCAGATTATAAATCAGTATAATTTTTATACTGATTTTTTGGCATCGCTGCCCCCAAATTATGACCCCGAAATGCCCGACTGTCCGCCCCATACGGGCCAAACCGGAGCATACCGCTCCGGCCCGGCCCAGGGGCGCAAAAGGGCATAAGAGCCAGCGACACGCGGCGGGGCCGCGTGGTCGGCATAGCCGACGCTGGTGCACCACCGGCGCACCTCTCCCCGTTGCCGCAGCACCGTGGAGAGGCTCTTACGCGGACAGCTAGCTGTCCGCGCCCTCGTTCGCTGCGGCGTACTGAGGGTGCCCATATAGATAGACATAGGGGATACCGTCCGGGGACGCAATGGGCGGACTGCTCCACGGGAGCGCCCACCCGTGATGTTCCCGGACATCTATCTGGACAGGGCTGGAGCATCAGGCCGGCACCGGCCAGCCGCCTCCGTTGCCGGAGAGCCTTGGCCGAGGCCATATTGTTACGCGGCGCGGGAGTGGCGGTGAGAAAGATAGGTCTCTTGCCCTACGGGCTTGCGCCCGTGGGGAAGTAGGGAATTATTTGGTTGACAGCCGCCTGACGGTGGCTGTACGGATTTACAAGAAACGGACGGGGATGCTCCAGAGGGTGCGCAACGGACGGAGCGTCCCGCCTGTTTCGCCCACTGTAAATGGGGGGTTTCAGGGGGGCGAAGCCCCCCTTTTAATCATGTGAGAACGAGAAATCCTTGTTCTACCTGCTGTTTTGATGATAGACGGAGTACAAAATGCGATGTGTGCAGGGTGTGCAGAGTACATATACCCGTTTCTCACATTTTGTTTTTTTGTTTCAGGATTTAATTAAAAGTGTGGAAAAAGATAGTATCTATCCTGCACACCCCGCACAGCGTAGCGGGAGACCGTAGGGGAGCGCTGAAAAGTTTACATTGTACCCTGCACACCCTGCACAGTCCCGGAGCCCCAGGCAAAAGGCACGGCCACAGTACCGGCAGAGGGGAGGGGGAGCAAAAGCAAAACGACCAAGCAGTGCATCAACTGCTTGGTCGTTTTTGTACGGAAATCAATCGCCGAATGGACGATATGATTTGTCATCTCCAGCATCGTTCCCAAAGGGCTCCACAGAGATGTCGCGGGACGGTGTATAGACGGGGCCATTGTAGTTGCGATACTCGCGCTCTAACAGGTCATACTCGCTTTCCGGCGGCTCGGGGTCAAGTGAGTCGGAGTAGCACTCCTCGCGTTGATATTTGACGATGCTGGTCAGGCCATCAGCCACATCGCATACTGCCTCGACACCTTTACGATTTAGACGCGCAAAGGAGAGCAGCAGGCTGTCAGGCAGATACAGTACCCCGTCCCGGCCACCGTTGCCGAGCTGGACAAGCGTGAGACCAGCCGACCCGTCGTCGGAAAAACGGATGTTCCCTTTTACGCCACAGGCAGGGTCAAAATTTGCCCGCTTGAGCAGCTCATCATAGCTGATGCCCAAAAACTTTACAATTTTTTCGATGGCGGAAACCATTGCATCGTCTTTGCTATTTTTATCGCTATCGGTATTCCCCAAAATCAGTGTCTCTACTGATATATTTAGGGCTTTCGCCACTTTTTCGAGGGAGCTGTATTTAGGACTGCTTGCATTTTTCTCCCAGTGGCCGATTGTCTGGTACGGTACACCCATTATTCTTGCCAGGTCTGCCTGTGTCATCCCGGCATTAGTGCGCGCAATCTTAATGCGTTCTCCAATCGTCATAGTAAATTCCTCCTATTGCCTACATTATACAATAAAATAATAATGCTGTCAACGATAAATTAAAAAAATATTGTGCAAAAACCAATTCATTATATATTAAATGCTTTTGAAACAAAAACATAAAAAATATATTGCAAATCGGCTTGACATTAAAATTTTATTGTGCTATGATTTGACCATGCAAAAGAAAACGCCTCTCACGTAGAGGCAGAAAGGATTTGTAATATGTATGCAAAATCAGAATCAGCGACGGTTGCTATCTCTGATACTCCGGTACTATCGGAGACCGTACAGCCGCAGGATAAAAATCAGCCGGTCAGCACTGCAGCTACAACTGTCGCAGCGGCACCTGGACAGCAGGTTGTCCCTGGAAGCGATGATGCAATCATCGGTCAGATTACAGCGTCCAGCGCAAAGGAATTATATTGTTCCTTGATGGCCGGGACACATCCCATGTGCCAGGACAATAAAATGGCCATTATGATGTTGCTGAGTATCATTAGTTGCTATACAGCAGATATAAGTCAGATTGACCGGATTTTCCGACGGAGCACACTCGTTCCGACCTGGTGGGACAAGCCCCTGGAAAGAGACGGCCGGAAAAGCGGTATGGCAAATGGCTCATATTACATCCAAAAGGTGATATTTACAAATCGGATTATGCTGCTTACGGTCTACGGCTGGCAACCCCTGGTAATGTACTACCCCGATGAAAACACAAAGTATGGCCGCGATGATATTGGCATCTCAACCCTGTACTGTGATATTTACCGTGACTCTATCCTTAAGTGCGCCGAACAAAACTGCTGGTATATTTATGATGGGCAGCGTTGGGTAGTAAATACTGAGAGAGTGATAGAGACCTGTAAGGCATTTACGCAGGCCCTATGCGATTATTACAAAATAGTGGCGTATCTGGACGAGCTTGCGTTCCCCCAGAATGGAGAAGGTGAGAAAAAGAGCACCAAAAATCATCCCTATATCCGATATGCGGAGTCTATAAAATCACGCCGAGTGCGCGAGACGCTTTTGAAGGATGCACAGTCAGTGCCGGGGATGTCTATTTCCAAGGCTGATTTTGACAAAGATGTATACCTTATCAACTGCAAAAACGGAACTGTGGACCTCCGCACCTATACATTGCATCCGCACACACCTACTGATTATATTACTCAGATGGCAAATGTTACTTTTGTTCCGGGAGCCCGCAGCCTGCTTTGGAAACAGCATATCGCTACAATTATGGACGGCGATATGCAAAAAGCGGAATTCCTGCAAAAGACCATCGGCTATGCGCTGACTGGGTCAAATAAATACACCTGTATGATGATTCTCTACGGTCCCAGTTCCCGCAACGGTAAGAGTGCGACGGTGGACACCATCAATAAGATGTTGGGAGACTATGGAGGCGTCGCAGACCCCGAAACTTTTGCGCAGAAGCGGTTTGCGAACAGTAGTGGACACAATGATGGATTAGCGCAGCTCGTGGGTAAGCGATTTGTCAGCGTCCCGGAAGTAGATAGCAACATGACTTTATCATCCTCGCTGGTTAAACGCTGTACTGGTGACGGCCTCATCACAGCGCGGGCCATCTACGAGAAACAATTCTCGTTCACCCCACAGTTCAAACTATTTATGCACACAAATCATTTACCCCGAGTCAATGACCTTTCGATGTTTGATTCTGGTCGCATAAAAGTAATTCCCTTTACACATTATTTCAAGGCTGGTGACCGTAATCCTAATATGGTTGCCGACCTAACGACCGAAGAAAACCTGAGCGGTATTTTTAACTGGGCGCTTGGAGGACTACAAAAGCTGGAGAATACCGGTTTTGATGCTCCGCAATCTGTTTTGGACGCAATCGGATTGTATCGCCAAGATTCTGACCGAGTTGGCAACTTCATTCGTGAGAGGATGGAACAGAGGTCAGGAGACGCCTCCACGACAGAGGTATTTGCTGCATACAAGCTCTGGTGCGAGAGTTCTGGTCTCCGCCCCGGGCGCGAACAGGACTTTAAGCGTGAGATGGAGCGGCATGGCATCAATGTGGGACGCCCCCGTGTCAATGGCAGGCAGGTAACATCATACCTCGGATGGGTATTGGTACAGTCCTGACAGTCTGCTTCGGAGGTGGTGTATTGTAATGAGATTAGAATATATTTCTGGGGCCGATGATTTAGCCAAAGAGGCCGCTGCTGCCGGCCTGCCCAAGCTCAACGGTACGGCGGAAGAAATCGCACAAGCCGAGTACATACGGGCAGAGTTGTTGGATAGCGCAGAGATGTTTTTGCGGGAGAGTTGGGAGCAGACCAACGGGCTCGATGATGCCGCCATCAAAGAGCATAACCTGCAAGTGCTGCACATCCTGGGACAGATACTTGTGCAAGTCCGACTTGAGCCCAGCGCCGTGTGGTGGATAGACCACGGAAAGGGTGATGGAGCTCAGATGTTGAGATGTATTTACCGGGCACAACATCCCGGAGCGATACTAGTATAATTTTTAATTTTTTCTGAAAGGAATGTATTTAAAATGCTTGAGAGCAAGGTTATTAACGGCAAGATGTACGATACTCGTACCGCAAAGGCAATGTTTCGCGTCGAAGATGATGGAGGTTTTGGGAGCCCTTGGTATAGAGAGACATTGTATCGTAAGCGTACCGGCGAGTATTTTTTGTATGGCGAGAGCACGGATTGTTTCTCCCGTTATTGCGGTGGCGTAATTATTCCGTACACACTGGATGAGGCCAAGCAGTGGGCTGAGGAGAATTGCAGCGGCGACAAGTATGTAGAGATTTTCGGGCAAGTCGCGGAATAACATCATAGCCCGCAAAGCGAACCCATCTTCGGAGGCGTATTGTAGCAGCGACATCCAAGAAGCAGGAATTACAATCAATAGGAGGACATTACAATGATAGACGACGATAATGTTAGGCGCTACCACAAAAAGTGGACGCCAGAGAAAATCCGGGAAGCCGAGGCCAAGGAGGCAAAACGCGAAAAAATACGGGAGATGATGGACAAATACAGAATCGTGGTAGATGCTGGAAAAGTGATTGTCCAATGTGAGACCACGCCCGAACAGCGGGACGAGATTATGGCTGCTGTGCCGGATATTGTAGAGTGCTGGGAGTACGACGAAAAGCTGATGGATGCGAAGTTGGATGCCATCTTTGAATCGCTCACATGGCAATGAGCGGGATTGTGTCCAAATACTTGTGTTGCGATTCCAGCCATCATGTGGTATAGTCTGAATATGCTGATAAATGAGCATTTACCAGGCCCTACTATATGACGATTAAATGAAAAACGCGCCGTCTGTCGCACCAAT
>ULXJ01050284.1_pt1 | contig 12205 bp, 8 predicted proteins | sample 1960981 | NCBI WGS metagenome assembly ULXJ01 (sample SAMEA4835830, study PRJEB28245) | human gut metagenome | biome: gut microbiome; material: fecal sample | place: Denmark | collected 2008 | reverse complement strand
TGGTTGCACACTTTTCCCGCCCTGCGCGGCACACGAATTCGATTGTGCGTGTGCGCCTGAATTGTATGAACCGAGGATGCGGAGAACGACATGATTATCAAAAACGCCATCAAATGCAGAAAGTGCGGGGATGTTATAGAATCTACCTCGACACACGACCTCAAAATATGCTCGTGCGGTGCCTGTGCTGTGGATGGAGGACACGAATACCTGCGGCGTTCCGCGCCGTCGCTGGATGACTTCATCGACTTGAGCGTGGTCAAGCTGGACGAATCAACCGACAAGTTGTTTTTCTCATAATGGTACAGCAGGTCGCGGCGTTGCCGCGACCTGCTGTTTTATACAGCTCATAGTTGCACATATGTGCGGGCGAAAGCTCGGTATCCTGTTTTGCCTTTCCGTGCGCCGCCTGCTACAGTAAGGCCAGAAAAGGCGGGACTGCTTGTGGATGCAAAGAAAATATGCTATACTTTGCCCTGTGTGATTGAATTCAGGAGGGACGCCATGTTTTATACGGATGAGGAAATATCTGTCATCACCGGCTTTCTCAACGGCTATCTTGTCCGTGACCATGCCAGTGCCAAAGTAAGAGAATCGTATATCAGGATCAGCGCAGGGCTTCAAAGTCATACACTGACCAGGGACGATTATGTTTGGCTGGAGAATGCTCTGTTGTTTCTGCGCCCGTACTGGTGGAGTGACCGCGAGGATGGGAAAATGCTGATGGATGCGTTCCTGCATACGCAAACATTAGCAAAAGAAGAATAGCGAAAAAGATGAAGGATGTACCAGCTGATACACCCTTCATCTTTTTTTCGGTTTATTTGCGTTTCGCCCCTTCAAGATTTTGTCGGGGGTTACAGCCACGCTGATATGCTCCGCTGGGCATGATCGCCTATCCCGTGCCTGCTCTGCTCCGTCCTCAATGCCTAATGACCTCAAGTACAAGGCCATTGTAGCGGAAAGCTGCCGGGGCGTACAGGTGGAAAACGCTTCTTCGCCGCGAGAACCGGCTTATCCGTTCATATCATCGTATCCATGAGTGCTGCCAACGCTGCTTGCTGCGCGGATGTCAAGCAATTCCATTTATCCAACATCTCACGCTGCGCGGGAGTCAGAGCCACACAAATGTCGTCCTGTGCAAAGAATTGCGACAATGTAACACCGAAAGCATCGCAGATCTTCTCAAGCGATGCAAACGATGGCGTCATAGATTTTTTATACCACGAGGAGATGGTAGACTGTGGCAGGCCAGAGCGTTCAGCAAGCTGATATTCCGACCATCCCCGTGCCTCACGATTCTGCTTAATGATTTCAAGAATGTCTGTCACAACTTTACCACCTTAGATTTTTCGTTTATTATACTTTGAAAAATCGTTGCATTTTAATAATTATTGTCGTATTATTTATTGCGACAATAATCTTCGTAAAGGTGTGACTGCTTTGGAAGAAGGCTGCCGTATATACCGTTGTGCAGTCATGGGACAGCACCCCATGCGCTTTCCGTGGGGGTTTGACGAGGAAGATGACCGCTGCCAAAAACTGAAAATGGAGTTGGCGCAGCAGATCATGGCGCTGCGCCAGCGCGGTGTGACACAGTTCCTGACCGCCTGCGACTGCGGCGTAGGTCTGTACGCAGCCGAGATCGTCAATGGTCTGCGGGAAACCACCGACCAAGACCTGATGCTTTTCTGCTACATACCACATGAGGAACAAGCCACAAAGTGGGCGCCGTATCTGCGGGAACGCTATTTTACTATGTTGGAAAAATGCACCCATATTTCTGTTGTGTGTCCCGTGGGTACGCCGGATGCACAGCTGCAAGCCTATAGGAAGATCATCGGCCTTGCCGATGTGGTACTATATGTCCATGATGCGGATATGTCAGCAACGGACAGCGGGGAAAACAAAGCCTTTGCTTATGCTGCGGAAAACCATACGCCCACGCTGGTCTTGCATCCGAAAGAGCTGACCGCAGAGTGGGTCGGCGAGCGGTTCTATCCCAGACGGTCTTGATAACAGGATGATTAGCCCCTGTTCACGACGCAGCAAGCCGGATCGCGCCTTGCCTGCAAAACAAAAAAAGCCGTAGGCATCTGTGCCTACGGCTGCATGAGGAATAGCTCGTTTTTCGTAAATCATATACAATTCACGACAGAAAAGTTACCGCAATTCTATCTTTTACTATACATTGACTTGCCAAAAAAGTCAACAAAAAATGCAGGAAAATTGTGAAAAAGCAAGAACTATCTGAATTGCGATTCAAATTGCTTTATATTGTTTCCATCATCTGGAAGTTCAAAAGAAAGGATACCACGGCATCTTGTTTATTGCCGTCACAAACACCGTCAGAAAGAAGGGAAGATTACTATGCCACGTCGCGGAGAGAACATTTACAAACGAAAAGATGGCCGGTGGGAGGGTCGCTATATTCGTGGCCGAACACCTGCCGGCAAGGCGGAATATGGGTATGTTTATGCCAAGAGCTATGCCGCCTGCCGTGAGAAGCGGCGAAGGATGGAAGATGCGCTGCCACAGAAGCCTATGTTGACAGGTGAAATGTCGGTATGTCAGGCAGCAGAATTCTTCCTGTCCGAGCGCCGCGGCGCACTGAAGGCCTCAACGATTGGGCGTTACGAGTATATGATACGGCACTATATTGTCCCTGAAATTGGAACGATCCTGCTGCGTGATCTGACGGCGGAAAAACTTTCTGTATTTTTTTCGCGGCTGCAAGATAGAGGTTTGTCATGCAAGAGCACAAGGGATGTTGGCGTGCTGCTGAAAACAATTTTCAAAGTTGTGAAAAAGAAATGCCATTGCGACTGCCCCGGCAGGGATGTGGAGCTGCCTGCATATCGAAGCAAAAAGGTCGAGGTATTTGCTGACCACGAAATAGCCGCGCTGGCGCAGAAGGTATTGGATGCACCGGACATCACGGGACTTTGTGTCCTTCTAGGCAAGCTTGAGCAGGTTCGTAACAATATCATCACCCGGTATCGCAGTGAAGCGAATGATGACTGGGAGTGGATGGACCTCGGCTTCTATGAAGACCGGCCAGAAAACTACAACACCTCCGAACACCCCTTCGACATTGCCGCAAAGCTTGCGAAGCTGGACACAACCACAAACGTGGCAATGACCGAGTTTGACCGTACCATCATGATGCTGACTGCCCGCGGCTTTGACTGCACGAAGCTCTCGCAGTACAACAATGGAGAACCGTACATTGACAGCAAGAACAACGAGATCGACAACCTTGTCGCAGCGCTCTACAACTATTCCGGTGAGTACACCATCAACGGCCCCATTTTTGCGTTGCTGGCTTTGGATATGGGAAACTACACCATTCCTGATAATGCCAGATGGACGCGGGAGAACCTGATCAATGTCATTCTGGACTATGGCAATTATGACGAGTTCGGCATTGACATGGTGGGAGCTATCATGTACTCTCTGGCACCCTATCAGAATGATGCTGCTTATGGTGCGCAGATAAAGGAAAAGCTGAACTTGTGCCTGGAAATCATCCTGAGAAAGATGAATTCCGACTTTTCCTTTGGCGCGTGGGGTGCGACCAACAGCGAGTCTGCCGCATGGGTCATGATGGGCCTTTGCAGTATGGGCATCGACTGGAATGCCGATCCCCGATTCTCGGATGGTCAGGGTCACAGTGCGCTGCAGCACTGGATGGACAACTTCGTCAACGTAAACGGCGGCTATTTCCATCATACGACCAGCGTGACCAACGATGCCATGGCAACCTATCAGGGCTGCTATGCCACCATGTGGTATCTCAAATTCCTGGAGAAAGGTCAGGGGACTCCCTGCTACTTCTATTACCACCGGTTTGATTTCGCCCGTGAACTGTCTACGGATGCCTCCATCACCGACTTCGAGATCGAAGGAAAGAAGGGCGTTATCACCGAGGGCGGCGAAGGCGGCGAGAATACCATCACTGTTACGGTGCCCAACGGTATGCCCCTGACGAACCTGACTCCGAAGGTGACGATGGCGGAAGGTGCGACATTGCTGGCTCCGAGTCTGCCTACGACCTTTGTGGAAGGCGTTAAGCAGCCGTTTACCGTGCTGGCCGAGGACGGAAAGACCACCAAGACCTATTATGTCACCGTGAATCATGGTGATGTGGGCGCTTCCGGTGCCGAGTTGGATGCCAGCAGCATTAAGCTGAAAAACGGTGTACTGAACGTAATGGACATTCTGGAGAAGAAAGTCACCAAGGCGTCCGATGGAGCAACGGAGATCCTGCTTACGGTGAGAGCCGGTGTGGATACCTCAAAGATGTATCTCAGCGCCAGCATCTCCTATGCAGCGACAGTTGATCCCTCTCTGGATGGTAAGGATGCGATGAACTTCTCCAACTGGCAGACCTTCACCGTGACTTCCGGCGATAAGACGGTACAGAATACCTACCGTATTAAGGTCGTATCCAAGGCGCAGGCGGAGATTACCAGTTTCCGTGTTCAGGCGGTCGGTGAATGGTACAATGGTGTCATCGACAATGCCAAGAGCACCATCACTGTCACCGGTGTGGACGATTCCAAGCTGACCAGCACCAAGCTGGTCACGGACATCGAATTCACCGGAAAGACTTGTTCGCCGACCTCCGGTATCGCTGTGGACTTTGCCAATGCGGTCACGTTTACGTTGGGCGGCGACAATGATTTGGCAAGCCGCACCTACACCGTCACTGTGCTGAATAAGAGCGGTCAGCAGATCTCCGCCAAGAGCAGCGGAGGCGATGATGATACGCCCATCACCAGCACAGCGAAGATCACAGGCTTCTCCGTCCTGGGTGTGGAGGGTGAGATCGACCAGAGTGCCGGAACCATCACGGTCAAGCTGCCGGTGGGAACGAATGTCACGGCGGTCGCGCCGGTCGTTACCGTTCCTGCGGGAGCCGTGGTCAGTCCGGTATCCGGTGAGGTCGTGAATCTCAGCAACCAGTCGATATACACCGTAACGCTGGGTACGGAAAGCAGAAACTATACCGTCACCGTTATCTTTGAGCGCAGCATTTCCCAGCAGCTCTGGGATAAGGTGGCAGAGAACAGCGACGTAGCGGATCACCAGACCAGCTACGGACACAGATTTAATTAAGCAGAAAGGAGAGAGCCATGAAAGCAACAAAATGGCAAAGGGCAGTATCACTGCTCCTTTGCCTGCTCATGGCGATGAGCTTCCTTACGGTTACCGCACCCAAAGCGTATGCGGCAGACGATGCCACAGCGGCAGAAGTAACGTGGGCACAATTAACGAGTTTCAAGTTGGCAGATGAGTCCTATGTCTACAACGACTACACGGCGAAAAACCGCAATACTGCGTGGGAGATCAAGAGTATATACATTGATAATTACTCTGAACTCGTCACAAGAACAGACCGTGGTGATCGTCCCTATGCGGGAGAGATTCAGATCACAGTTAAGCCTCCTGTCACTGTAGAAGATGGCACGGTAACAAGCACGGCTGCCACAACGATACCCACTGAAATATGGGTGGCAAAAACTGATTTTTCCGGAGTTGTAACGAAGGAAGGAACTATCGCTGCAAACAATCTGAAAATGGTTCAGGATGTTGCGGGGACTTATAAGAGTAGCGCTTATAAGACGGAAGTTGCGATTAACTACGGTGATAGTAAGATTGTTTACTACAGCCTACTTATGACAGTTGACGCGGGAAGCGGCGATACGAACACCGCGCCTGCTCTCAAGGCCGGTGTGGATAGTAGTGCGACCGCTACGACCACGGTGGATACGGCCTGGACGCTGAATCTGGCTGACATCTTCGAGGATGCGGACAACGACCCCCTGAGCTACAAGGTGAGTGTGAACGGTGCCGCTCCTGTTGACGCGGATGCCAATTACAGCTACACGCCCACCAAAGCCGGTGAGACGACCACGCTGGTGTTCACTGCCAGCGATGGCAAGGCTGACAGTCCGACGTACACTGTGACACTGACTGCCACAGCGGTGAGCGAAGTAACCTATGCAATTACCGCCACGGTCGAAGGATCGTATATAATCAGTGTCGGGAACAAGACTTCACCGATGGGAAAAACTGAGATCACAGTAAACGGTACGTCTGCCAGCGAAGCAAAAGAAGGCGATCCCGTTGTGGTCAAGGCCATTCCTCAAAAGTACAGATTCGCTAATATTGATGACTTATTCGATGCCAAGTTCGACCATTGGGAAGTGGTGGCAGGGCCGACAGGTTTATTGTCCGACCCTGAATTGAAGAAAGCGGATCTAGAGTTCAACATGCCGGCAGAGACTGTCTCACTTAAAGCTGTGTTTGTGGCAGTCGGATCACAAGTCACTTTGACCACAAACAATTTTGATGCGGGTGATGTGGCATTAAAGATTGGAGACTGGCAAACGGTTGCATCGACATACGATTCCACCTCTGGACAGCACAAGTACAACTCCGTTACTCGGACAGTGATTGCTGGTGCGAAAGTCTCTGCGTATATTGATACGGCCCCTACAGCTAATGCTGGCTTTAAACTGGACAGTTGGGAGATCAAAAACGTAACAAAGAATGAGATAGTAGTTCCTGAATATGTAGCATCGAATCATCCTGCAGACGGAAGTTCCTACATGATACCTTATTTTACCGTTGACGGAACCTCAGACTATGAGATCAAAGCCATCTTTAAAGCGAAGGACCATGGTAATGTGAATGTCACGGTAAATGATGAGAGCATGGGTACTGCCACTGCTCAGATCGGTGCAGGAGAGGCGGCTACAAGTATTAACGACGTAGTTGAAGGAACGGAAGTCAAGCTGCAGGCGCAGCCCAATCTCGGATATGTCTTCCAGGGTTGGAGTGCGACTTATGGTTCCGATAACACTCAGGTTGTTATTGCGAATAGCACTGCAGCTCAGACAACCTTCGTTATGCCGGCAACCAATCGTCAGCCCGTCAAGGTGGTTGCTACCTTTACGGAAGATCCCAACTATCTGAGTGAAGAATGTGATTTGGAGGAGGTTGCCCTGCTTGATGCCAATGGCAGTCCGGTCGGCACCTGCAATCAGGTTGGTAAGGTATTTACTATCACGCTGCCTGCTGATATGGATACAACCAATCTGGCCAATATGGTTCTTAAGCTGACGTATTCCAAGAATGCCAAGGTCTTTAGAGATGGAGATACAGCGGCGTGGAATGCGAACGGACAAGCCTGCAATATGACGCTGGGCACAGTAATAAAGTTCGTCGTGCGTTCGCAGAAGGATCTTACGGAAGACAACGAAGGCCCTACCCGGGAGTACACCATTACCATTCAGAAAGCTGCGTCTCCTGGTACCCCCACCCTGTCCAACGGCTCCGCTACCCGCACCAGCAAGACCGGTGCAACCGTGAAGTTCACCTCCAGCGAAGCAGGCAACTACTTCTACAAGGTGGTGGATCACGGCGCGACAGCTCCCACTGCGGATGAAATCATGAAATCCACCACTAAGGGTACGGCCAGCACGGGCGAGATAACCTTCACCCTCAGCAATCTGACTGAGGATGCACGCGACATCTACATCGTGGTCGTAAGCGCAGCCGGTGGCGAGAGCGCACCCCTGAAGGTGGAGATCCCCGCCTATGGCAGTGGCACCGATACGCCGGATACCGGCGCGTATAAGATCTCGATAAGCGCACCCAAGGGTGGTACGATCACCACTAACCGCACCAAGGCGGATAAGGGCGACGAGATCATCGTTACCGTAACGCCCGACAACGGCTATCAGATGGTGTCTGGTTCTCTGACCTACACGCTGGCGATAGAAAACGGTGAGACGGTGAAGATCACCAACAACCGCTTTACCATGCCTGATGGTAATGTGAGCATCAGTTGTCAGTGGGAGACTGCAGCGACGACCGCCAAGGGCATCACCAGTTTCTCCATCAACGGCGTGGCCGGTGCAGTGAACAATACCACTAACACCATTACCATCACCATGCCCCGCGGCACAGATGTGACGAAGCTGACCCCGGTTATCGCCACAAACGGCGTCAAGTCCCTGACACCTGGCAGCGGCGAGACGGTGAACTTCACCAACTCCGTGACCTACACGGCCACCATGGAAGATGGCAGCACCAAGACCTATACTGTCACGGTCTACGTGGACAAAGGGACGCTGGCCGATCAGTTCTGGGATAAGCTGACTGATTTCGCCACCCAAGTTCCCTGGTGGCAGTATGCCGAAAAACAGCAGAGCACCAGCAAGTATCCCAAGTATTGGTAAGTAGATGGCTCCCGACCCCACAGACACCCTGAAATACCAATCGCAAAACGAACAAAAGAGCAGCCATTCCTAGGAATGGCTGCTCTTTCTCTGTAATGACTCAGGCACGGGCGTGATGGGCGTTGGCCTCCCCGTGTGCCTGAACCCCGCCTACCCCCACGGCATGACACTATGGGGCTCTGAAGGGGCTGAGTGCGACTGCGAAGGCAATTGCTATACGCCGCGCGACTCACGAAACGTAAATACGCATTTGATGTGTCAGAGCAGGGATGCCAGTTAAGCATTGAGCCAGTTGTCGAGAATAGGCCGCACCGGTTGAATAAATGAAGGAAGACCACTTGCCGAAAACAGCAGGTAGCCTTCCCTTAGATAGAGAGTGATTTCCTTGGAATTTGTCCTTCCGAACGTATTGACAATATACTCGATTATGCTACGCTGGGATTAGGGGGCAGGTGCGGGGGGTACGAAGTTACATTTCCCCGCCTGAGCGTGACTGTCTAGGCCGCTGGGGTCACTGCGGAGTTGCGGAAGGCACGGTGCTCGTGCCACTTCCTTGCTCAGACCGCTTTTTGAGCCCCAAATCTCCATCTGAATACTCATTAATGATGGTAGAAATTTCATCGTCAACCCGAAGAACAGTCAAAGAAGCATAGCGCAGATTATTTCTCCAATCCTTTCTGCGAAAGGTTTGCTTTACATCCTCAAAGGCGTTTTCGCTATTAAGAATGATAATCATATGAACCGTCGAAATATTCTCGTTGGATAGCAAGTTGAAGACAACATCTGAGGCAAGTGTGTCACGGCCTTTGAAGTAATAGAAGAACCATGCTTCTTCATTTGTGCTATTAATCAGAAAATAGCGCATATTCTCATAGCTTTTTTCTGAATCTTCCGTATCTTCCAAGTGCTTTGGTGGATAAGGAATAAGGCCAGCCGTTTCAAATGTTCCTTCTATAAAGCGAGTCAGACGCTCACCATAGTAGATTTGTTGCCAAGACCAAATTAACTCAATTAGTTCTCGTGCGTTTCTTATATACCTTGCTAAATCAATATCCAACCCCAGTCTATATGCTACCCGATTCCATTCTGCTTTTGATTTTACATTATCTGTCCTTAGAAATCGAGAAAACAGGCTTGGGGCGAGTTCATATTTGGTTGCAATATCCACCTGCGAAACTCTTGGATTTTGCTGTAGGAACAAGTTGATTACATCTTTTACCAGTTGAGGATCTTTGGGGAAATTATCTCTACTTCCTGTAATTTCCATCGTTCGCATATAGTAGTCTTCAAATTTTTCCAATTCTTTTGGCATCTTTGCATCTTCACCCATATACAAACCTCCCAATTTGTTTGATTAATAGTACCACAAGAACGAAAAAAAGTCAACGTAAGATAAGCGAAATGGCGTTTGGTAGAAATGGTTGTATTAATATTTTGAGCGTTATGATTTATTTTTTTACATCTATATATTGACTTTTATCGCCACCTGTGTTATTTTAGAGGAGAAGACAGATAGTCTTCAAGTTATTTTCTGTAAATGACGGCAAAATACGGAATGGCTCGTTCGGAATTTACGCCTGCGGAGATGCTTCTATCTACGAAACAGGAAGTGGCTGATAGCCATCAGAGCCTTAAGCAAGAGATACGGGAAGGCCGTCTCGGAATTTACGCCTGTGGAAATGCTATCATTGACGAAGCAGGAAGGCTGAACGAAAAGCCTCGGCCAATAAAAAAGCACCTCCCGCTTGCCGGCGGGAGGTGCAGGATACGAGACAGCGAGAAGCCATCAAGTACCAGTGCAAGGTTATTTTATCATGGTTTCTCGGAAAAATCAATTAGAAAAGGAGACGCCATGAATTCTGTTTTACTCGACCGCCGGGACTCGGCGAAATACTTAGGGATCTCAGTTTCAAATCTCGACCGCCTGCGCGCAGCGGGGGAACTTCCTGCTGTCCAATACCGGCGCAAGGGAAACGTCCGCTATCGCGAAGAGGATTTGAGGAAATTTATCGAACAGCGGCTTGATGGCGTGGCTCGCGGCAGAGCGGATTTTTGCCCCAGCTTTCGCGGTGGTAATGGAAAGAGGGGGGCGTAATTGATGCCCCGGAGAAAAGAAAAGACAGTAGTTCGAAATGGAATCGAGTACTACTATAAAAGCATTCGCGATGAACGCGGAAAGTATATCACTGTCTATGGTAGAACAATTGCAGAGCGCGACGAGAAGGTAAAAAAGCGGGAGGCCGAGATTCGTCTTCGCCGCAAAATTAAGGAATTCCCAACTTTCAGCGAACGCGCAACGGAGTGGCTGTCGGATAAGTCCGCTGACCTAAAGCGGAACACCTATAACAATTATGAACAGATCATCCGCACACACTTCATTCCTGTGCTTGGTGACAAGCGATTGATCGACATCACCGGCGAAGATATAAAGAAGGCTATGGCTGTAGCAGAGGCGCAGTCCGCGTCCGTTTATCGCAAGGCTTCTATGCTAATCAAACAGATTTTTGCCGATGCCCTCACCTGTGATTTGATCCAGGTTGACCCAACGACAAAGTATACCTTTAAACGCGTGAGGCGCGAAAAAGAGGATACAGGGGAGGAATACTTGACGGATGCGCAGGTTGCCACGCTACTTGCCGCGATCAAAGGAATTTATCCTCTGGAAACGTTTGTCAAATTGGGGCTTTATGCAGGACTGCGGCGCGAGGAGTCTCTGGCACTCCAATGGGACTGCGTTGATCTCAATGCGGACACTCCGCAGATCGAGGTTACGCGTACATGTATCTTTTGCCACAATCGTCCGGAGATTTCCAATGTGACCAAGACCGCAGCTGGCCACCGTAATATACCTATTCCAGTGCCCCTTTTCAATCATTTGAAAGGAATCAAAAAGAGCGTTGCCTCTGATTTCGTCATTTGTAATAGCAGCGGCCTTCCGTTGAGTGAGACACAATTCCGGAATATGTGGCGGAAAATCAAGCGGCGCAGCGTTGGGCCGGACGAATATATCCGCTATAAACAGCATGGAAAGAAGTCTCATTCCGTCAATCGGGAAGCAGGCCAGACTGCTGCCCACAATCCCAATGTACGCTATATCATTGACTTCCCGGTTAAAACACATATGCTTCGAAAAACCTATATCACAAACCTGATTTATAGTGGGGTCGATGTTCGCACGGTAATGGATTATGCCGGACACAAGAACCCCGATATTACTCTAAAGATTTATGCACAGGCCAAAACCGCAGAAAAGCGTACAGAGTCTGCAAAGCAGATCAATGAAGTTTTCCCATCCGATCCGACCACATAACTATCCCCCGCAGGCACCATACGCACACCTTAAAAGACAAAACCGACGACAAATTTTACACGTCGAACCCGTAAATCGTTGCAAAAACAAGGTTTCTTGGCATATAGCATTAAGAAATACGGTCTGAAGGCCGCTCGTCGCGCACCTCAGTTCTCCAAGCGCTGATCGGACGCAAATTCACAGCTCAAAAGCTCAAAAACCCCGGAAAATCCGCATTTTCCGGGGTTTTCTTATGCTCATTTTCATAAAATATGACTGATTGTCTCCATCCTTTCCTTTGACCATCGACCGTTTTGCAAAGCTTATTATACCACGCAAGCATAAGGCCTATGTTAAGCAAGAGGTCTTTGGGGTGATTGGAACAGCGAAAGACTGGCTTTTACTACCCGGTTGACAAAACGGACCATTTCCTCTTTGCTGTACTTGTCATAGCCCTCCACGACGACATGCATCAAACCGTTTGACAGATGGGTATACATCATTTCCAGCTCTGTCTCACTGGCTCCGGGCAGTTCTTTCCGCCAGTAAGCAATGCTGTCCGCCTTGGCCAGGGCAATCATCCGCATAAGGACGGTTGCGTTTGTATTCCCCAGAATTAGAATTCGACACGCCGCCTGATTCTGATCGACCATATCGTAGATGG
>ULXJ01079588.1_pt1 | contig 12212 bp, 8 predicted proteins | sample 1960981 | NCBI WGS metagenome assembly ULXJ01 (sample SAMEA4835830, study PRJEB28245) | human gut metagenome | biome: gut microbiome; material: fecal sample | place: Denmark | collected 2008 | reverse complement strand
GCCCGGTTGGAGTCGCTGGAGCGGGACCTGAAGCTATTTGAGCAGAACATCGGCTGGATGCTGGAGGTCTACTTTGAATCGCTGCCATCCCGGAAGCGGGAAGCGTATGCGGAGGCGTTTGCCGATTACTGCACGGATGTAAACGGTGCGATCCGGGATTGGGAGGAATACGGCGAGGAGCCGCTGCTGTTTGATCTGGATACGCTGGAGTATGCGCATCCCGTCAATCTCACGTTTGTCTGCAGCCAGGATTCCGAGGCAGGTCTGCCCTGTATTGCGGAGAGAATGACCTTTGAGAAGCTGAGCAGTTTTCTCTATGTGGATCTTTACAAGGGAATGGCCGCCGGAAACCTGCCCCGGCGCTGCGCTCACTGCGGACGGTGGTTTTTGACCGTCGGCGGCTACAACACCATGTATTGTGATCGGGAGATCCCCGGCAGCAACGGCAAGACCTGCCGTATGGTCGGCGCCCATGAACGGGAGAAGGCGGCAAATCACAGCAGTGAAGCCAGGAAGGAGTACTCCCGCATTTACAACAAGCTGAAGGCCCGCAAGCAGCGGGGGACCATCTCCACGGACCAGTGGAACCGACAAGTCGCCGCCGCCCAGCGGCTGAAGGATGACTTCGCGGAAGGCAGGATCGACAAAGAGGAATATGTTCAGCGGCTGAATGCGTTGTAAGGAAGGAAAGATCCGGCACAAGGAAATCCCATCATCAGGAACGCTTGTCCTTCAGAGCAGATGAAAGAAATATAACAGGCCCTCTGCCGGCTTAAGCGGCAGAGGGCCTGCTGCATGATGATGGAATCAATCCAAAACTTCTATGCTGTCATCATCACCGATGGCCAGCTTCACATAGGACAGGCCGTCATTCTCATAGACACTGTAAACGCCCAGAATGGCCGCGTCATCCGGCACAAGCTCCTGTTTGCTGTAAACAGTGCCGTTAAAGGTTACATCAGGGCCGTCCGTCACCACGCCGACGGCGGCTTCCGTCTCCACTGTGACACCTTCGCAGGAGACAAACACCTTGACGAAATTATCTTCCATGGTAGTCTCCTTTGCGGCTCCGGGCGTAACCTCCTTACAGGTTACAGTGGACCCATCCCCAAAGGAACAGCCGCCGCCCAAGCTGACCATAGCGTGATAGTCACCCAGGATCGTAAGGCCGCCGTTGAAAGTGCAGTTGTCAAAATAGATGCCGCTGCGCAACTCAATGGAGCCATCCCGTGTACTGGCGGGATCAACCGTTACGGTGACCATCTCATCAAATGTCACATCATAGACTTCGATCGTTTCGCCTGCTTTCAGTTGATAATCATACTGTACCTCGGCAGCATCGCCGTTGGAGTCATCGGTTGGCGCAGAGGTGTCCGTGCCGGAACAGGCGCAAAGCGCCAGCAGCATGGCTGCCATCAGGAATGCAAACAGTTTCTTCATCATCAAATTTCCTTTCTTCTTGCGTATTGAATGACTGGTCATCCCAGTCGGTTGCCCCAGATGTCCTCATCCAATAAAATGACCGTGCCGGACTCGTCCCCCAATACCTCCATAGCGGCCTGGGGATCATAGATATCCATGTCCAGATTCTCACTGTCACTGTGGATCAGGGGGATGTCGGCATACTGCACATAGGTGTTGTCCTCAAAATCGGGAAAATACTCCTCTGCATACGTCTGGATGTAAACGATGGCCGACCGGGCCACGAAGAACACGTTATTCCGGATCGCGCACCCCTCCTGGAGATTGGGTCCGCCCTCATGGGCAAACGCGGGAGAAAAGCTCTGGTCCATCCAGCTCTCCAGGCCGGTAAAGAACACGAAGTTGTCTTCATACATACAGTCAATGAACTGATGATCCGGGTCCGGATCTTCATCCCAGTTAAAAAACGTCAAGCCGGAAGCGCACTGATAGAAAAGATTTCCTGTAAACTGCTTCCCCACCATTAACTGCCGAGTTTCCCCCTGCTGGTCAAAAATCTCCATGCCCGCTCCAGCGTGATACATGTGATGGACATAGTTGTTCCGGATTTGGATGTTCTCTGTACCACCACCCAGATCGCTGGCCAGGCGCTGAATACCCCCACCGTAGCCGGTTACTGCATCACCGGTGTTATAGGCACCGATTACGCCGCCCACCCAGCCTACCTCACAGTTCTGGATAACAATATCCCGGCCCTCGCCTGCGTTCACCACTCCGTCTCCGGCAAAACCGATAAACAGGTTGTCCAGCACGCAGCCGTCGGCAATGTTATCAAAGAGGGGGCACTGAGTCTGGAACTCAATACTTCCATAGAGCTCCCCAGGGTTCCCCTCGTCACAGCGGAAGTACAGCGCTCCCACGGGAATATTCCCATCCCACTCCCAGCCGGTGAGAAAAACGGGCAGAGTGTCCGGTAGGGTGCTGTCCGCTTTGGAGAAGAACGTCAGGTTTTCCGTCAGCTCCGTCGTCACATCAAAGGGTGCCTGGGAGAGCTGCTCCTCCAGGTCAAAGTCATCCGGGGTCCAGTTGGCGGGGCCGATGTAGTGGAGAAACTCCGTGCCGCTCCAGTAGCCCAGCACCTTCTGGGCGACGATCTCCTCGTTCAGCACCATGGCGCCGCAGTCTGGCATATCCCGGTGGTAGAGCCAGATCTTCTCCCCGTTCTCTCCCTCCCGCCAGAGGGACCAGAGAGCCGGATCTCCTCCGTTTTCCGGGGACGCACAGATACGGGGCTTTGCTCCCTCCCCGTAAGCGGAGTAGGTCACACCCTCTTTTGTTTCTACGGTGGTGTTCCGCCAGACGCCACCCCGCTCAAAGAATACTGCATCACCGTACTGAAGCGGAGCCTCGTTGACCCGGTCCAGCGTGGCCCAGGCAGTTTCAGGGCTGCGGCCATCATTTCCGTCGTTGCCCTTGTTGGACACGTAGTAGGCGGTACCGGTGTAGGTTTTACCGGGAGTAAGGGTTTCGCCCCGCACAATTTTGGTTTCACTGGTCAGGATGGTTCCCTGTCGCTCCACCGCCTCATCCAGCAGGGCCGTGGCGGCGGCCACATTCTCATCCACGGGATCGGCGAAACTGCCCACACTCTCGACCTGGGGTTCCGCTCCTGCATCGGCAGCACAGCTGGACAGCAAAAGAACAATGGTCAGCACCAGCAGCATTGACATACCTTTTCGTTTTTTCATAACGAAGCCTCTCTGTTCAGAATATTGCGTGAGGACAGCGGAAACCGGCGGTGACTTTGCTTTCGCCTGTGCCGCAAACAACACACAGACACCGTCATCCCTCGATCACCACTGCTCCGTCATCGCCCAGAAGCCCGAGGCCCTCTGTCAGCGTAAGGGCGGTGTCGCTGTCCGCCAGGTAAAGGCCGGTACCACCTGGGCTCTGCACATAGGTATTGTCCGTGAAAATGCGGCTGTATTTCTCTGAGTAGCGGTCCACCAGGATCAGCGCTCCCGTGGCAAAGGCAAAGGTGTTGTTCCGTACCTGAACGGTCCCGTCATGGGCGCAGGGTCCGCCCTGGAGAACGATCGCATCACAGAAGGCCTCCTCCAAGACGCTGTTGAACCAGTTGTCCTGGCCGGAGTACAGCACCAGGTTCTCCTCCACCACCATATTTCGGAAGATGTGCCCGTCCACTGCCTCCTCGTCCCAGTTGCACAGCAGAATGGCCTGGGTGCAGCATTCCACGAGATTGCCGGAAATGGTACAGCTTTCCATGGTGGGGCAGTCCTCAAACAACTCCAGAGCAATGCCCTCCTGGAAGGTGTGGTGGACATAGTTATTCCGGACGGTGATGCCGCTGCCGTTGAAAGCCATGCCGCCGCCGTTACAGCCCATGGAGCCGCAGTTGTAGGAGATGTGGTCATCAGATCCGGAGGCAGGCCTGTACCCGGTGACATTGCCTCCCATGAAGCCCACCTCCATATTCTGGATAACACTGTGGTTGCCGGTGGGAACACCGTCGGCGCTGCCGCTGACGAAGGTCATGGAAGAGAAGAGGATACACAGATTGTCGTACACCTGGTTGTCAGCAAAGCCGTCCACCAAGGGGAAAGGCTGAATGAACTCGATGCTGTCGTAGAGTTCCCCCGGATTTCCCGCGTCGCAGCGGAAGTACAGTTTTCCTGTTACATAGTCGTAGCGGTTTTCCGCCTCATTCCAGGTATGGAAAATGCGGTCGTTGTAGAGACCCTGCCGTCCCTCCGGGTAGCGCAGGTCCGGGAAGCAGTACCCGTCGGGCAGGTGCTTTTCCACCGAGTAGACGGTTCCCTCCTCCAGAGGCCAGTAGTTCTCGTCCACCACCTGATATTCACTGCCGTTCCAGTAGGCTTTGTCCCGGTTTGCCACAGTCTCCCCGTTTAATACGATACCGGCCACCTCAGTCATCTCAGTGGAATAGACCCAGATCTTTCTCCCGTCCGCCCCCTCATAGGCGAGGGTCCACTTCTCTCCGCCGGCACCATTTTCCAGGGAGCCCAGAAACCGGGGCTTTTCTCCTTCCCCGTAGGCAGAGAAGGTAACCCCCTCTGTCCACGCGGCTGAGCTGGGCAGACTGGCCCCACGCCACACACTGCCCCGTTCAAAGAACACCGCGTCGCCGTACTGAAGTGTCACGTGATCCAGAGCCGCCGGGGTGGCAAAGGCAGTTTCCGGGCTGAGGCCATCCTGATCGTCGCTGCCGCCGTTGGAGACATAGTAGGCCGTACCGGTGTAGGTCTCGCCCTTGACGAAGGTATCGCTTTTCACGATCGTCGTTTCACTGCTCCGGATGGATTCCCGGCGCTCGTTTGCCTGAGTTAAAATTGCCTGCACCTCTGGTGTGGAAAAGAAGGCCTCGTCCCGGGCCTCTATGGCCGGTGCGGCACAGCTCTCCTCCGACTCATACAGCCGCAGGACCGCCAGCGCCGCCTCCTCTACGGTAAAGGGCTGCTCCAGCCGCAGATCCCCGGCCTCGTCAAACTCCAGCAGGGGAAGACCGGACACCAGGGAGACCCGCCGCTGGGAGAAGTCATAGGCCGGGCCCACATGGTTGTTGTCCGCGCAGCCTTCTCCCAGATCAATGGGGGTGTCCCAGGCGAAGAGGGGATAATCCATGGTGACCACCTCCCACACCCGGCCGGCGTATTCCCCAAAATAGTCTCCGACCAATGCGTTAAAGGAATCCAGCCCCATGGCCTTTGCCCCAAACAGCAGTGCCACCATGCCGCCGTCCCGCCGCATTTCTTCCTCCGGCGCGTCGACGGTCTCCTCCTCCCACGCCGGCAGCCTGCTCTTGTCATACAGGGAAATTGCCTTCCCGAGCATGGCACAAAACTGGGACCAGGTAACGGCGCTGTCCGGATTCCCTGCGTCCTCCGGCAAAAAAGCATACCAGGCGGCGCGTTCCCACTCGTCCACGGGGATTTCCGCAGAAAGTTCCCCGGCCCCAGTGGAGGTCATTGGAGTGATAGGCTGTTCCTCTGCACCGCAAGCGGACAGAGAAACCAGAAGGCAACTTGCCAGAAGAAGGGCAGCAAATCGTCTCATGATGCCGTTATCCTTTCTCATGGAATAGGTTGAAAAAAGAGAAATTCCCCAAAGAGGGTCTTGTACTCCTCTTTGTGGAATAGTTTAGCATATATGCCTGAATATGGGGTGCGCAGTCTGCGCACCCCATATTTTTACTGATATTGGATCTGAAACGCCGCTTGAGACAACTGCTCCTGCACCAAGGGCTGGTGCCGGGGACTGAGGGTCAGCAGCGTAAGCCAGGGACAGTCCAGCAGCGGAGTGAGGTCGGCAAGCGGATCGTTCCGCAAGTCCACATCCGTTATGACGGGCATCTCTGTCAGAAAGGACAGGTCACTTACCCCTGTTTCACCGAGGTTCAAATAACGCAGACTGGACAAAAAGATCAGCGTCTCCGGGTGAGAGACGGCACTGCCATACAGATCCAGATCCCGTAGGGCTTGAAGGCCCGCAAAACAAGAGAGGTCTACATCCTGCGTAGCGTACAGCCGCAGTTCCACCAGGCCGGTCAGTCCGGCCAGGGTCTCCGCCGCCCCATCCGGCATACTGCCGGTTATCAGTCTGGTAAGGTTGGGGCAGGTCTCCAGGGGCGTATAGTCATTCACCCAGGTGGTACGCACATTGAGCGACTGAAGTTCACTTCCCGCAAACACCCCCACCGAGGTAATCCCCGTGGCCTCCAGTGTCACCTCCCGCAGCTGGTGCAAATCCGTCAACACCTGTACCGAGCGCACCGGATTTTCTCCTAAATCCAGCACTTTTAACTCGGTCATCCCGGACAGGGGGCTGAGGTCGGACACCTCATTTCCTGTGAGGCTAAGGTACTCCAAAGGCAACTGGGCCAGAGGAGACAGGTCGGAAATCTGCTGATAGTCCAGAATGAGCACTTTCAGATTGACACACTCTTCCAGCAGCGCCAGATCCTCATCGCTGATATCCCCATGGGCCCGCTCCTCAATATAAAAGTCGTGGGCCCAATTGACCATTTCCTCATGCTCGCGGATGGTGCCTACCAGCTCCTGTCCGCACACCAAGAGCTGCTCCACCTCGCCAAGCCGCTCCACTGGAATGGGTTCCCCCTCCTCTAACTGTAGTTCCTGGCGCAGCGCGTCCTCCAACATGGAGGACTGGACCTGCGCTTCACCGGCGGGTGACCATAGCAGCAGAAAGAGAATGGCCGCGCACAGTACGCCTCCAGCAACCCCCGTCATAAGACCCAGCCGGGGGTATTTCAGCGCCCGGTACACCGCACGGGCGGAGGCATAGCGGTTTTTCGGGTCAAAAGCAGTGCATCGTCGAATCACGCGGCGCAGGTATCCGGGGCCCATATCCTGATTGGAGAGGTCAAAGCTGCCTGTGAGCAAAAAGCGCATCAGGATGCCCAAACTGTAAAGGTCGGAACGCTGATCTGTCTGCTGATAACCGAATTGTTCCGGCGGAGCAGTGACCTGGGTTCCAAGGAACACGGTGTCCCCTTGCTGCTTCGGCCGGTGGCGCCGTGCGGCGCCCAGATCAATCAGATGGCAGTGGCCCGACGGGTCCAAAACCACATTCTGGGGCTTTACATCCCGACAGATGACCGGCGGATTTTGACTGTGCAGATATTGCAGCACCTGACATATGGATAAAGCCATCTCCCGCACTTTGTCTGGAGAAAGGGGGCCTTGGGCCGTCACCTGTTCATGGAGGCTGATGCCGTCCACATACTCCCGAACCAAGTATTCCATTCCCTCCCATTCCAAATAGGCCATAGGCTGGGGAAGCTGCGGATGCCGCAATCCGCGCAGCAGTTCATACTCCTGCTTCAGGGCATCCTCCCGTCCCGCAGGCTGGAGTTTCAGAACCGCTGGCAAGCCAGCCTGGTCCCGAACCAGGTACACCTGCCGTTCCCCGTCTTTCAGGCAAGCCCGGGGAATGTATTGGGCACTCAGACAGGGGGGCAGCAAAAGATCATCCAGCACCTGAGACTGATACTCCCGCAAAAACTGTTCCCGTGTCTCCATATCAACTCTCCCTGGTATAGAGGCTTCGCTCGGGTAGGGAGGCGAGCAGATCCTCTGTTTCCAGTAGGTTCATGTGCTGGTTCAGGGCAAAAATCACCGCCGCGTCCCGGCGTATTTTCGGGTAGAGTGCCCCGCATCCGCTTACCATCAATAGCCGCTGGGCCTCTTTCAAACTCAGCGACAGGGACAGAGCCGTGCGGAGCAGGATGTCCCGGCCCGGGATCCGCTCACCCCGCAGGACCTGATATGCGTAGGACTTGCTGATGTCGGCGGCAGCGATCCACTCTGGAGCCGACACTCCCGCCCGCTCCAACAGCTCCTGAAGGATCTGCGCGCAGGTGGGCTCCGTCCGCTCCTGGCTTAAAAAGGCCTTGCCGCTCTCTCGGCCGCGCAGCCTATGGAACAATTTACTTGTGGTTTCAGGCATATGCCCCTCTCCTCTCCATCATTGCCGCAAGCCTGTCCCAGCCGATCGGGCTGAAGAGACAGAATTGTCTGCTCCCTATTCTGACTCGGATGATCAGTGTCCAAAAAGCAATATCCGATATCAATGAAGTTCAAGCAAAATAGGTTTTGCGAATAGCGGAAGGTTCTTGATGCCTTTGCTTTTTGCACTGTTATTTTTTATTCTACCGCAAGAAGCAAAATTGCGCCAGAGGGAAGAGATGATCTCCAAATCCATTGCCCTACCCAAACTTTGCTATGATTCGTCTGGTTGATATATTTCCCCACCACTTGGTGCAGTAGGGGCAGCGCAGGATGAATTGTCTGGCCTGCAAACAACACTTGACATTTTCTCGATTGCAAGCTACCATCACGGAAACAAGGCCACCACTTACGGAAAGAGTCCCCGGCTCCGCTCATTGAGCGGAGCCGGGGATTTGACCAATACGCTGACCAATATCCAGATATCAGCGGGTGGACACAGTGGACAATGACCTCTTGCCTGTTCTGAAAAAGTGGAGCAAAAAGTACCAGAAAGCGCCTAATAGCAGGCATTTGATGTCCATACGATTCTTCACACGCAGCAGGTCACTGGTTCGAGTCCAGTAGTCTCCACCGAAAAGAGCCTGATTTCCTTTTAAATCAGGTTCTTTTCTTTGCTTTTTGCAATTTTTTGTGTATTTGCAGCGTCCTGGTTTTTCCCCGTTTTTTGTTGACCACAGAAATACCACAGACAGGAAACCTCCCGCATCCGCGGGAGTTTCTTTTTTGGCTTTCACAGCCGGTTCCCTGCTTCCCGGAGCTACCTCCGCTCCGCCTGGATCTCCGCTTTCATGGCGGCAATCAGGAACTTTCAGCTTCTCCTCGCACTCTTCCAGGGTGTGGCCGTAGACGTTCCGGGAGCGCTGCCTGCCGTCCGGGCCTCGCGGTGAGTACCGCCCTTCCCAGAGATGGTCGCTGATCTGGGTGACACAGCCGGTGCCGGGCTTGCGCCGCTTCCCCGGGTCCGCCCGGAAGGTGGTCATGGCAGGATGCTTCGTCTCCTGGGTTTCCTCCTGCAGAGCCTTCTGCTTTCCGATCCCCTGGTCAATTTTAGCCGCTGCCTGCCGTCTCATGAGGGCATCACAAAAAGCAGATCGTTGTCTTACCTGTCGGTCTATCAGAATATATATTGGTCATTTTTTGTGTGTGCATGAGAGGCAGCGCTTTTTTACAAAAAATGTGTATATTTTTTCCGCTTCCCCGCATTGCAAAACCGCCTCCAACGCTGTATACTGTGGTTTTATAGGGCAAGTAGACACAACCACTTGACGCCTACGGACGGATTCCTCCGTCCGGCAATACCACTAAGAGGAGGATACATTATGGCAAATTTGACGTTATGGGAACAGGTCAAGGAGTGGAAATCCGGGCAGTACAAGTGGGTAGACCTGACCCATGAACTGAGTCCCGAGACCCCCCACTGGTACGGCTTCAAGCCCCTGCAGGCTGACCTGCTGTTTGACTATGTGGAAGGCACCCCGGATGATATGATGGCACCCATGCGCTGCATCCAGTACAGCGTGGCCAGCCAGTACGGCACCCACACCGATGTGCCCCGTCACTTCTGGGGCAACGGCCGGGCAATGAACGACATCACCGTCAAGGAGCTGATGTATCCTCTGGTGGTCATCGACAAGTCCGCTGAATGTGCCGCCAACCCGGACTTCATGTTGACTGTGGACGATCTGAAGGCCTGGGAGGCTCAGTACGGCCGCATCCCCGAAGGCGCCTTCGTGGCCTTCCGGTCCGACTGGTACAAGAAGCCCAACCTGGACAACCCCGACGAGAACGGCGTTCCCCACTATCCCGGCTGGGACAAGGCCGCCATCCAATGGCTGGTGGAGGAGCGCAACATCGGCGCTATCGGCCACGAGCCTGCCGACACCGATCCGGGCTTCGTCACCACCAAGGAAGGCGCCTATCCCTATCCCGGTGAACAGTACATTCTGGAAGTGGACCGCATCCAGGTGGAGGTCATGCGTAACCTGGACCAGGTCCCCCCCGTGGGCAGCGTCATCGTTCTGGGCTTCCCCAAGCTCAAGGACGGCACCGGCTTCCCCACCCGCTGCTTCGCCATCTGCCCCGTGGAATAAGTGATCCGGAGGGCGCTGCACGTTGATGCCGCGCCCTCCCGCTTCATTGCCGCCCAGGCGGCCATACATCTTATGATTTACAGGAGGAATACATTATGGCACTGGAATTTGATGAACAGCTCTCTCGCCTGGAAAAGCCCAGCCGTGATGAGATGACCAACAAGGAGTATGCGATCTTCAACGAGAACGTGGAGACCATGGAGAAAAACTGGGGCTTTATCAACAACCTCTTCAAGGTCCTGCCCCTTAATGCCTCCCAGTACATCGGCTTTCTGAATTTCAAAGGCTCCCTCTTTAACCCGGAGACCTGCTACCTGACCAACGCCGACAAGGAGATGATCGGTGTGGTGGTCTCCTCCATCAACTGCTGCTCCTATTGCCTGACCACCCACGGCGATACCCTGCGGGGCTATACCAAGAACCCCATGCTGGTGGATAAGCTCAGCTACAACTTCCGCTCCGCCAAGGATCTGCTGACGGAGAAGCAGTACGCTCTGTGCGAGTATGCCTGGTACGTCACCAAGCACGCCGATGAGATCGACGAGACCCAGATTGAAAAGCTCCGGGCCGTTGGTTTCAACGACCACGAAATCCTGGAGGCAGCCTTCGTGGCAGGTTTCTTCAACTACACCAACCGCTGGGTCTCCACCATCTCCCCCATCGCCAATCCCGGCCACTTCAGCCACAACCGCAACTTCGAGAAGTAAGGAACGACCATGGCATACGAAAAACTCTTTGAAAAGGGCCGCATTGGCTCTCTCACCATCCGCAACCGCTCTGTCATGTCCCCCATGGGCACTGACCTGGCGGACACCAACGGCAATGCCTCTCCCCGGCTCATCGCCTACTACGCCGAGCGGGCCAAGGGCGGCATCGGCCTGATCATCAACGAATACACCGGCGTGGACGATGTGGACTCCATCCCCACCCAGCACAACCTCCGTATGGCCCAGGACTACAATGTCAAAGCCGCCGAGGAGCTCACCCGCACCGTTCACCAGTACGGCGCCAAGATCTTCGCTCAGCTTCACCACGGCGGTGCCACCTCCAAGAGCGCCTTCACCGGCCGGCAGAACCTGAGCCCCAGCGGCATTCCCATGGCCCCCGGCGGTGAGGTGCCCCTGGAGATGACCCTGGAGGACATCAAACGGGTACAGGACAAGTTCGTGGCGGCAGCGGTGCGCTGCAAGAAGGCGGGCTACGACGGTGTGGAGCTCCACGGAGCCCACTCTTATCTCATCGCCCAGTTCTTCAGCAAATACTATAACCACCGCACCGATGCGTACGGCGGCTCTCTGGAGAACCGCTGCCGCTTCATCGACGAGATCATTGCCGCCATTCGGGCGAAGCTGGGCCGCTACCCCATCTCCGTGCGCATCTGCGGCGACGAGATGACCCCGGAGCCCGGCTTCCTCACCCTGGAGGACGGGCTGGAGATCGGCCGCCACCTGGAGGCCCAGGGCATTGACTGCATCAACATCTCCAACGGCAGCTCCTGGAACGGCAACGCCAACTGCGAGCCCTTCTCCTACACTCCGGGCTGGAAAAAGCATGTGGCCAAGGCCTTCAAGGAGGCTCTGTCCATTCCCGTCATCGCCACCAACACCATCAAGGACCCGGACTTTGCCGAGTCGCTGCTGGAAGAGGGCGTGTGTGACTTTGTGGCTCTGGGCCGCAGCCAGTTTGCCGACCCGGAGTTCATGAACAAGGCCAAGGCCGGGCACCCGGAGAAGATCCGCAAGTGCATCGGCTGCATGTACTGCCGGGAGCGTCTGCTGGGCAACGCCATGCCGGTGGAGTGCTCCCTGAACCCCCGTCTGGGAACCGAGTACCGCTACCGCTGGCAGGACCTGCAGAAAAATGGCGCTGGTCAGAGTGTCGTGGTGGTGGGCGGCGGCCCCGGCGGCATGGAGTGTGCCATCATCCTGGCAAAGCGTGGCTTTGACGTGACACTGCTGGAAGCCGGCGATAAGCTGGGCGGCACCCTGAATACCGCCAAACTCCCGCCCTTCAAGGCCAATCTCCAGGGCGTTACGGATGTGCTGGCACTGGAGATGGAGGAACTGGGCGTTACCGTGAAGTGCAACGTCCGGGCCACCCCGGATCTGGTGGCCGCCATGAAACCCGCCGG
>ULXJ01077284.1_pt1 | contig 12238 bp, 12 predicted proteins | sample 1960981 | NCBI WGS metagenome assembly ULXJ01 (sample SAMEA4835830, study PRJEB28245) | human gut metagenome | biome: gut microbiome; material: fecal sample | place: Denmark | collected 2008 | reverse complement strand
GGCGGCGCCCAGGGTCTTCACCAGCACGCCGGCGGTCTTCTGGGCCTGGGACAGCTTTCCGGCGGACAGGGCCACGAAGTCATTGGGCTTCAAATTCAAAGCGGCCACCACGGCGTCCTTGATGGGGGAGACGAACTTGGCGATGCCGCCCACGATCTCGCCGTTCTCATCCAGCCGGAACCAGTAGGGCTTTCCGCCGGAGACTACCTCCACGTCGGAGAGGGTCTTGTCGATGAACTTGCGGGTCTCGTGGAAATCGCTGACCACCACGGCCTTGACCCGGTTGCCCTCAAAGGGGCCGAAGCCGCAGCCGCCCAGCAGGTCGGTCACGTCTTGGACCGTCAGGTCGATGCGCAGGTCCGGCTTGTCGGAGCCGTACTTCTCCATGGCCTCGGTGTAGGGGATGCGCAGGAAGGGGGCGGAGCTGGCCCGGTTGTAGGTGCCGAATTTGGCGAAGATGGGCGGCAGCACGTCCTCCAGCACGGCGAACACGTCGTCCTGGGAGGCAAAGGCCATCTCCATGTCCAACTGATAGAACTCACCGGGGGAGCGGTCCGCCCGTGCGTCCTCGTCCCGGAAGCAGGGGGCGATCTGGAAGTAGCGGTCAAAGCCGGAGGTCATCAGCAACTGCTTGAACTGCTGGGGGGCCTGAGGCAGGGCGTAGAACTTGCCGGGGTGGTTCCGGGCGGGCACCAGGTAGTCCCGGGCGCCCTCGGGGGAGGAGGCCGTCAGGATGGGGGTGGTGATCTCCAGGAAGCCGTGCTCGGTCATGGACTGGCGCAATGCCGCCACCACGTTGCAGCGGAGGATGATGTTCTTCTTGACCTCCGGGTTCCGCAGGTCCAGATAGCGGTACTTCAGCCGCTGGGCCTCGTCGGCCTCCCGGCTGCGGTTGATCTGGAAGGGCAGCTCGTTGTGCAGGCAGCGGCCCAGGACCTCCACCTTCTCCGGCACGATCTCGATGTCGCCGGTGGCCATTTTGGAGGACTTGCTGTCCCGCTCCCGGACGGTGCCCTCCACGGAGATGGTGGATTCCTTGTTGATGGACTTGAAGGTGTTGACCATCTCCTCGGTCTCCGCCACCACCTGGGTGGTGCCGTAAAAGTCCCGGACCACCACAAAGGCCAGGGCGGCGCTGACGGTGCGGACGTTTTCCATCCAGCCCACGATCTTCACCTGCTTGCCGGCGTCGTTAAGGCGCAGTTCCCCGCAGGTATGGGTACGATTTTGCATCATGGTTGATTGTTCCTTTCTATCTGTTGAAACTGAAAAGTTTGTGCGCTTGATCAGAAGCCCAGCTTTTCCAGGGTCTGGGCGATGGCCGCCACGTCCAGAGCGTCATAGGCGGCGGAGGTGGTCACCTGGGCGTCCTGGGCCCACTGGGCCAGACGGGCCTGGGCCGCCACGGAGCGGACGGAGGCCATCAGATCTTCATTGCTGGCCGGGTCCAGCTTGATGACCACCATGTAGAAATCCTCCTCGGCCAGCACGGGAGAAACCTGGTTCACGCCCAGATTCTTCAATGTCTGGAAGCTGGCGTCGGACAGTACGTTGGCAGGAAGCAGGTCCGGCGCGATGTTATAGTCTCCGCTGTACTTCCAGATGAGGAATTCCACATACTCCGGGTCGTCCAGGTGGGCGATCAATTTCTGGCGGACCGCCTCGGCGGCTGCTTTGGCCGCCTCGTCGCTCTCATAGCCGCCCCGCTCTCCCCGGTAGATGGCCACATATTGGCCGTAAATATATCCCTCCTCGGCCAGGAGCTCTGTCAGCTCCGGGGAGGTCAGTTGGTACCGTTCCACTATATTTTCCGCCAGAAGCATGGCCGTCAGCATCTCCCGGTAGAAGGCCTCGGAAAAGCCGTAGGAGATGCCCTGGGTGTTGAGGGATTCCTCCAGCTCCGTTTTCTGTTCCTGGGTGAGGGGATATTCCGTCTGATGGCTCATCAGCACCGCCAGCTCCTTCAGGTCGTCCAGGGTGTCCTGAAGCACCTTCTGGGCCGGGGACATGCCGCCCTTGTCGGGGGTGTTCCAGTCCACCGGCACGGTCACGTCGATGCCGTACCGCTCCAGCAGGAAATCCTCGAAGGAGCCGGTGTACGCCGAATCCGCCATAAATTCCTCCAGGTATTGGGGGTAGGTGTCGAAATAGCCGTAGGCCTGCTGGTCCTCCAGATCCTGAATATTGGTGGCCAGGAAATAGAAATACAGGTCGGCGGTGACAGCATAGCCGTCCACTGTCAGCACCACCGTATCCGGCTCCAGACCCAGGGCCTGCCGGGTGTAGCTGGGGGTTTCCAGAGTGAAAGCGACCCGCCGGGCCGGGTCCACAATCCGGGCCAGTATGGCGGCGGCCTGGCCCCGGGTCAGCAGGTCAAAGCCGTTGAAGGTGCCCTGGTCGTCGCTGCCGGTCAGGATGCCCGCCTGGTAGAAGCGGAGAACGTCGCCGTCGGTGGTGTCCGGCAGGGCGGAAATATCGTTAATGGGGACCAGAGCCTCCTCCGGCAGCACTGCCGCCAGATACCACACGAAGTCGTAGCGGTCGCAGGATTGATCGGCAAAGTTGTCCAGGTAGCTTAGGTCCTCCAGCAGGTACGCCGCCGCGTCGCTGTCTGCGTCTGCCAGGGTCTCGGTCAGGTATTCCGCGGCAGGCTGATACCAGGGCTCGCCGTCAGCGGCTGTGCCCAGACTGCCGTCGCCGCCGGTCAGCAGGTCCGAAAGCCGGGCTGTGATGACCGTGATCTGGGCGTAGGTCAGGTTTCCCTGGATGTCAAACCGGGCAGCAGACTTGCCCTCCATCAGACCCGCCTCATAAACGGTGATGGCCTCCTCCCGGCACCAGGTGTTCTCCAGATCTGTGAACTGTCCGGCATAGGTCCGTACTGCGGGCAGCAGGGCTTCCGGCTCCGCCGCCGCGGCGGGAAGGGCCAGAGACAGTGCCAGCGCCAGGGCCAGCAACAGGGAACACCAGCGTTTTTTGCGCATGATACACCTCCATAATAACAACTACTTGGAATATATAGACTGAATATTACGAATCGGAATTAAATTGCTGAGCCATTTCCCACAGGTCCACTGCCGTCAGCACTGCCGGAACACCGATGGCCAGAAAAACTCTCTTGCGTTTCGGTGTCCTGGTGCACTTACCTGATGATCACAAATAGTATTTTTACTTTAAACAATTACGGTTCGGATTCAACTGCCTGTGCTTTTTCCCACAGTTCGGCGCACAGGGCCTGGCCGGTTTCCTTGCTGTCGGTGACGGCCAGGTCCAGGGTCAGGTCCCGGCTGGTGTCCTGATACAGCCATTGGTCCACGTCGAACAGGACGGTTCCCGTCCGCTGTGTGCCGTCCTCTTCTGAAGCGGAGAGGGAGATGGTCAGGTGCTGGAATTCTCCGTCCTCCGCCTCCTTGTCGCGGCTGCTTTCCGGCAGGAAGGGCAGGGCGATCCGCAGCAGATTCGTGGGGGGACGGCGGAATTGGATCTCTTCCAGGCGTGCCAGCAGGTCGTCAAAGCCCTCGTCGCCTGTGGAGAGGGTCAGCTCCCTGGTCTCCATGCCCGTGGCCGCGTCCCGACGTTCCACGCTGACGGAGATGGTCTCCGGCTCCGCCACGCCGGTGAGTTCCCGGATATCCAGGGGCCGCTTGTACCACAGGGTCAGCACCAGCGCCGCCGCCAGCAGCACCAGGGCCACTACATAAAAGAGTTTTTCCCGTTTCATGGTCTCTCAATCGCCTCCATCCCAGCGCCCGCCGTCTCCGGCGGGGCGGGGGTTATTCCACAATGACAGCGCCCTTCTCCCGCTCCGCCAGGCCCGCCTTGATGCGGTAGACCGTGGCGGCGGCGTCCAGCTTGGTCTGCTCGCCGGTGGCCATGTCCTTGCAGGCCACCACACCGGCATTGATCTCGTCCTCTCCCAGGAAGATCACGTAGGGGATGCCCAGCTTGTCGGCGTAGGAGATCTTCTGCTTGAACTTCTTCTCCTCGCAGTGGAGCTGGGTGCGGATGCCGTTGTCCCGCAGGAGGGTGGCCAGGGAGATGGCGGCGGACAGGTCCTCGGTCATGGGCAGGATCAGCACATCCGCCGGGGCGGTGGGCAGCTCCGGGTTCAGCATGCCCTGCTCGCCCAGCACGTAGAACAGGCGGGTCAGGCCGATGGAGATGCCGGCGCCGGGGAGCTGGCGGTCGGTGTAGTACTCCGCCAGGTTGTCGTACCGGCCGCCGGAGCAGACGGAGCCGATCTCCGGGTGGTCCAGCAGGGTGGTCTCGTAGACGGTGCCGGTGTAGTAGTCCAGACCCCGGGCGATGGTCAGGTCCACGGCGAAGTTCTCCGCCGGGACGCCGAAGGCGGCCAGGTACCGGACCACGGTCTTCAGCTCGGAGAGGCCCTGGTCGAAGGTCTCATTCCGGCCCTGATAGGCCTCCAGAGCCCCCAGGACCTCCTCGTTGGAGCCGGTGATGGCGATGAACTTCAAAATCTCCCCGGCCTGGGCCTCCGTCAGGCCGCAGTCCTCCACCAGGATGGTCTTCACCTTCTCGGGGCCGATCTTGTCCAGCTTGTCCACGGTCCGCATGATGTCGCCGGATTGCTCCGTCAGGCCCTGCATGGCGTAGAAGCCGTTGAGGATCTTCCGGTTGTTGACCCGGATCTGGAACCGCTTGAGGCCCAGAGTGGAGAAGGTCTTGTAGATGATGGAGGGGATCTCCGCCTCATTGACGATGGACAGTTTGCCATCGCCGATGATGTCGATGTCTGCCTGGTAGAACTCCCGGAAGCGGCCCCGCTGGGCCCGCTCACCCCGGTAGACCTTGCCGATCTGGTACCGGCGGAAGGGGAAGGACAGGTCGTTGTAGTGCAATGCCACATACTTGGCCAGGGGCACCGTTAGGTCAAAGCGCAGGGCCAGGTCCGCATCGCCCTTCTGGAAGCGGTAGATCTGCTTTTCCGTCTCGCCGCCGCCCTTGGCCAGCAGTACCTCCGCAGACTCGATGACGGGGGTGTCCAGGGGGGTGAAGCCGTACAGGGAATAGGTCTTGCGGAGGATCTCCATCATGCGCTCCATCTGCTGCTGGGGCGCCGGGAGAAGCTCCATGAAGCCGGACAACGTCCGGGGGGTCATCTTTGCCATGGTACATGTACTCCTTTACATTGTTAACAGTGGTCCCGGACCGCTGTCCGGGGAAAAATAAACGCTCTCGTCCCCTTCCTTTGGGACGAGAGCGAACACTTCGCTTCGTGGTGCCACCCAAGTTCAAGGTCCCCATGGGACCTCCTTTTGCCTCCTTTGGTACGGGGAGGGTGCCGTGGGCGTCTCCGCCCCCGCTCCGCCGCTGTCCTTCCTCCAGACTGGCCGGAACGCTCTCAGCGATGCGTCCCTCTCTGTGGGGCCGGTGGGTTGGAGTACTGCTGCGGCATCCGCGCGGATAGGAAAGGGCTGTGCTCAGGCGATGGGTTTCGTGGAGGGGTTGACGATGCAGCGCCAGTCCAGGTCGCCCCGGGCCAGGCCCAGCACCAGCATCTCCGCCGTGGCGATGTTGCTGGCGAAGGGGATGTTGTTCTGATCGCACAGGCGGGAGATGTAGGACACGTCTCCGGCCATGCTCTCGTTGGTGGGATCGTTGAAAAACAGCACCATGTCGAACTCGTTATAGGCGATCCGGGCGCCGATCTGCTGGCTGCCGCCGTGGGCATAGGACAGGAAGCAGTGGACGTTGAGGCCCGTGGCCTCTGCTACCATGTGTCCGGTGGTGTTGGTGGCGTATAGATGATGCCGGGAGAGAATGCCGGCGTAAGCGGTGCAAAACTGTACCATCAGGTCCTTTTTGTTGTCGTGGGACATCAGGGCAATATTCATGCAGGGGCTCCTTTCTATTTAATCCGCAGCAGGGGGACCCGCTCCCCCTGGATACGTCTGGCGATATTTCGATAAGCGGCAGCGGCGGGGGTGGGCTCCGCCAGCAAAATGGGCAGGCCCCGGTCCAGACACAGGGGCAGGGCGTCATCCTCCGGTACCACGCCCAGCAAGGGCAGGCCGGCCTTGTCAATGGCGTCGTCGATGGTGGCGTGGAGCTGGCGCAGCAGCTTCTGCCGCACCCGGTTCACCACCAGGTGCAGGGATCCGTTGGGAAAGCGGTGCAGCTCCATGACGGTGCGCTGGGCGTCCCGCAGGGAGGAGGCGTCGGAATTGGTGACCACCACACAGCGGTCCGCGCCGCACACGGCCAGGCGGAATCCACCGCCCAGACCGGCAGGCGCGTCCAGCAGACAGTAGTCATATCGCTTCCGTACCTCCGCCAGCAGGTCCTTCATCTGGGTTTCCGTCACCGGGCGGCCCCGGCTGCGGACCGGCGCTGTCAACAGATACAGCCCCGGCAGCTTGGGGTGCTCCACCACGGCGGAGTCCAGAGCGCAGCGTCCCTGGGCCACGTCGGAGAAATCCATGAGGGTCCGGTCACTGAGGCCCAGGGCCAGATCCAGGTTCCGCAGGCCCGTGTCGCAGTCCAGACACAGCACCCGCTGCTTCCGCAGCGCCAGAGCGGCCCCGACGCCGGCGGTGAATGAGGTCTTGCCGGTTCCGCCTTTGCCCGATACCACGGCAATACACTGTCCTGACCGCTCCACGGCGAGGCCTCCTCTCTCATGAATGCTTCTGAAATCTATTATAAGGGATTCTTCTTGATTTTTGCAAATACTCTGGGGTATTTTTCCGGGGTTTTGCGAAATTTTTTTATGAAAATCAAGCGATGGCGCACGTCGGTGCCGGGAATGTCATAGTCCCGGACGGCTTCCACCCGCCCGCCCAGGGTCTCCAGGGCGTGCCGGGCGCTGTCAATCTCCGGACCGCTGTCCACGGATTTCATGGCCAGAAAATACCCGCCGGGCTTCACCAGAGGCAGGCACAGCTCCGCCAGGACCGGCAGCGCCGCCACCGCCCGGGAGGTGACGATGTCAAAGGATTCCCGCCGGTCAGCGGCAAACTCCTCTGCCCGGCCGTGGACACACTCCACGTCCTCCAGGCCCAGCTCCCGGCACACGCTCTCCAGGAACCGCACCCGCTTGCCCTGGGCGTCCAGCAGTGTCAGGCGGATGGAGGGCTCCACGATCTTCAGCGGCAGCCCGGGAAAGCCGGCGCCGGTGCCCACATCCGCTACGGACTTGTTTTGAAAATCCGCCAGCGTCAGCAGGGCGGCACTGTCCAGAAAGTGCAGGGCCGCCACGTCTGCCGGGTCAGTAATGGCCGTCAGGTTCATGACCTGGTTGGTCTCCAACAGCAGCTCCCCGTAGCGGGCCAGGGGAGCCGCTGCCGCCTCCGGCAGACCCAGGGTGTTCAGCCCCTGCCGCAGCAGGGCTTCCATCTGCTCCATTACGTCCGCTCCTTCAAAAGATCCCGGATCTCCGTCAGCAGCACTTCCTCCTGAGAGGGCTTCGGCGGCGCCGCCGGGGCCTCCTCCTTCTTCCGGTGAAGGCGGTTGACTGCCTTCACCAGGCAGAATACGGCAAAGGCCATGATGAGAAAATTCAAAACGGCGTTGAGAAAGCTGCCCAGCATCACCTCTCCGCCGCCGGGCACCGAGAAGGACAGATTGGACAGGGCGCTGTTGCCGCCGGCGAAAATCCCCAGGATGGGGTTGATGATGTCGTTCACCAGGGAGTTGGTGATGGCGCTGAAGGAGCCGCCGATGATGACGCCCACCGCCAGGTCCAGCACATTGCCTCTGGCGATGAACTGTCTGAATTCCGCGATAAAGCCTTTGGTTTTGGACATAGACTGCATTTGCCTTTCTTCAGGTTCTCCCCATGTCCGTTGACCCGGAAATGGGGGATTTCGCAAACCCTTGGGCCCCAAGGGTTTGCGCCGGCAGACCGGAATGGAGCCGCTGGAGCGGCGTCAAACGGGCCGGATATGGGTCCGGAGGTGCTCCAGAGGCTGGAAACTAAATATACAAATAGCGATATTATTCAATATTAATACAAATCGTATTATATCAGGTTCCTCTGCCGTTTTTCACGGATTTTCGTGGGTCCTTATTTTTGGGGCACCAGCTTCTCCGTGCCGCCCATGTAGGGCCGCAGGACTTCGGGAATCACCACGGTGCCGTCGGAGCGGAGGTTGTTCTCCAGGAAGGCGATCAGCATCCGGGGCGGTGCCACGCAGGTATTGTTGAGGGTGTGGCAGAGCTGCATTTTGCCGTTTTCGTCCTTGTAGCGGATGCGCAGCCGCCGGGCCTGGGCGTCGCCCAGGTTGGAGCAGGAGCAGACCTCGAAATACTTCTGCTGCCGGGGGCTCCAGGCCTCGATATCGCAGGACTTCACCTTCAGGTCGGCCAGGTCGCCGGAGCAGCACTCCAACTGCCGGACGGGAATGTCCATGGAGCGGAACAGCTCCACGGAGTAGCGCCACAGCTTTTCATACCAGTCCTTGGACTCCTCGGGCTTGCAGACCACGATCATCTCCTGCTTTTCAAACTGGTGGATGCGGTAGACGCCCCGCTCCTCGATGCCATGTGCCCCTTTCTCCTTACGGAAGCAGGGGGAGTAGGAGGTCAGGGTCTGGGGGAGCTTTTCCGCCGGAATGATCTGGTCGATGAAGCGGCCGATCATGGAGTGCTCGGAGGTGCCGATCAGGTACAGGTCCTCGCCCTCGATCTTGTACATCATGGCGTCCATGTCGGTCTGGGACATGACGCCCTCCACCACGTTGCCGTGAATCATGAAGGGGGGAATGCAGTAGGTGAACCCCTTGCCGATCATGAAGTCCCGGCCATAGGCCAGCACCGCCTCATGGAGCCGGGCGATGTCGCCCAGCAGGTAGTAGAAGCCGTTGCCGGAGACCCGTCCGGCGGCGTCCAGGTCGATGCCGTTGAAGGATTCCATGATCTCCGTGTGATAGGGGATGGGGAAGTCGGGCACCTTGGGCTCACCAAAGCGCTGCACCTCCACGTTGCAGGAATCGTCCGGGCCGATGGGCACGGAGGGGTCGATCATCTGGGGAATCTGAAGCATGTCCTTGTGGAGGGCCGCCTCCAGCTCGGTCTCCTGCTTCTCCAGCTCCGCCAGGCGATCCGCCTGCTGCTTCACCTGGGCCTTGACAGCCTCGGCCTCCGCCAGCTTGCTGGGGTCCTTCTTGGCCTGGCCCATCAGCATGCCGATCTGCTTGCTGAGGGTATTGCGGTTGGAGCGGAGCTGGTCCGCCTCCGCAATGGCGGCGCGGCGCTTGGCGTCCAGGTCGATAACCTCGTCCACCAGGGGCAGCTTGGCATCCTGGAATTTCTTTTTGATGTTTTCCTTGACGGCATCGGGGTTTTCCCGGATAAATCGGATATCCAGCATGGTTCTCTCTCCTCAAATAAAATGTGGGTGCATAAAATGTTTCACGTGAAACGTTGATAACAAAAAAAGGATTTCGCCGCTTTCAGGTCAGTTGGTCTGCGCTTCCACGGCCTCCCGAAGCTGGGCAAAGCGCCGGGCAGGGGAGGTGACGTCCTTTTCGGGGGATTCCTCCGGCAGGACGGTGTCGTAGCCGGCGGAGACCATCTCCTCAATGGTTTTCCGGCAGGCCTCCAGATCGCCGGCGGCGTATTGTTGTTGCAGGGTGTACAGTTCCAGCAGAGCCTGGGACTCCGTCTCGGCCGCATCCAGCTTATCCTGGGTTTCCTGCCCGGCGTCCTCCAGGTCCGCAATGTCTTCCTGTGCCTGGGACAGCTCTTCCTGGAGCTCGATGATCTTCTCCTGGGTGGCCTGGACTTCCTGCATGGCAGTGACGGAGTGCTGGAGCTCGCCCAGGGCCTCCGTGTTGCTGCGCTGGTGCATGAAGAAGGACAGCGCCATCAGCAAAAACGCCACGATGAAGAGGATCATGATATACACCACGACGGGCTTTTTCCCGGTGGGCGTTGTGTCCTGGCCCTGAGAGGAGACAGGATCACCTGACCCGTCGCTTCGTTTTTCCAATTTCATAGTGTTTGTTCCTTTCAGGGCCTGGACTCCGGGCCCTTGAGCCGCAGGAGCGCCAAAGCCTCCAGCAGGTCGTTCAGGTCGTCCATCCCGTAATATTCCAACTCAATGCGGCCCTTTTTTCGTCCTGTGACGATCCGGACGCCCCGGCCCAGCCGGGAGCTCAAGTCCTTCTGGGCCTCCGCAGTGTAGTCTGGACCGCTGGGCGCCGCCTTCACGGGCTTCTTTTCCGCAGACAGTCGCTTGGCCAGAGCCTCCGTCTGTCGGACCGACAGTCCGCCGGACACCACCGCCTCTGCGGCCCGCTGTTGCAGAGCGGGGGAGAGGGGCACCAGAGCCCGGGCATGACCGGCGGAGAGTTTGCCCTCCTCCACCAGCTTCGCCACCGGGGCGGTCAGTGACAACAATCGCAGGGCATTGGCCACAGCGCTGCGGGACTTGCCCACCTGGGCGGCGGCCTCCTCCTGGGTCATGTGATAGTTCTCGATCAGAGTCTGGAAACCGGCGGCTTCCTCCATGGGATTCAGGTCCTCCCGCTGAAGGTTTTCGATCATGGCCAGCTCGGCGGCCTTGCGGTCGTCAGCCTCCACCACGACTACCGGCACCTCCCGCAGTCCCGCCAGGCGGGCGGCCCGCCAACGGCGCTCGCCGGCGATGATCTGGTAATAGCCGGAGGCCAGCTTCCGGACCGTCAGGGGCTGAATGATGCCGTGGAGCCGGATGGAATCCGCCAGCTCCGCCAGAGCGGCCTCATCAAAGGCCTTCCGGGGCTGGGAGGAACAGCTCTCCACCTGGGAGATGTCCACATACAGACTGCCTGCGGCTTCGGGCTTCAGCGCCTCGTCACCCAGCAGGGCGCCGAGGCCGCGGCCCAGGCCGGAGGGTTTCTTGGATGCCATACGCACCCTCCTTTCTGGAAATCAGGCGCCTTGCCGCTTTAAAAATTCAGCGGCAAAAGCGGTATAAGCCTCCGCTCCCCGAGAGGAGCGGTCGTAGGCGGTAATGGGTTTTCCGTGGCTGGGGGCCTCGCTGAGGCGGACATTCCGGGGAATCACCGTGGCGTAGACCTTGCCGGGGAAGTAATGCTTCACTTCCTCCGCCACCTGTAACGCCAGATTGGTGCGGCCGTCAAACATGGTCAGCAGCACACCCTCCAGCTCCAGCTTGGGGTTCAGGGACCGCCGCACAATGCGGACGGTGTTCATCAGGTCGCTGAGTCCCTCCAGGGCGTAGTATTCCCCCTGAACCGGCACCAAAATCGTGTCTGCGGCACAGAGGGCGTTGAGGGTCAGCAGCTCCAGAGAGGGCGGACAGTCAATAAAAATAAAGTCATAGTCTGCCGCAAGCTGTTCCAAGGCATCCCGCAGCAGGAATTCCCGCCGCTCCATGCCGATCAGCTCGATACCGGCGCCGGCCAGCGCCTTGTTGGAGGGCAACACATCCCCGAAACGGGTGTGAGCCACCGCCTCCCGGGCTTCCGACTCGCCGATCAGCACCTGGTAGATGCCCTTGGAGACGGTCTTGTCCACACCCATACCGGAAGTGGAGTTGGCCTGGGGGTCAAAGTCGCAGAGCAAAACTTTTTTCCCGGCCTCCATCAGGGTGGCGGCCAGGTTGACGCAGGTGGTGGTTTTGCCGACACCGCCCTTTTGATTGACAATTGCAACGGTTTTTGCCAAAGGGACACCTACTTTCTCAGATCCTTGGGTTCAATCACCCATTATATCAAGGAGGGTCGGCACTTGCAAGGGCAAATCCAAAAAAGCCGGAAAAGGGAAGGCGTGTTTCACGTGAAACAGGTCCCTGAGAAAGCAAAAAAATCCCCCGGATGTTTCACGTGAAACATCCGGGGGATTTTTCAGCTTAACAGCAGGCCCGTACGAGGCGGCAGGGTCAATGTCAGCAGGCCGTCTCCGGCGGGATATACCTGGCCGGTCAGCAGATCCTGGGGCGGTGCCCAGTGCCAGGGGAGGGTCAGGGTGCGGACCTCCTGGCCGGCGTTGGTCACCAGCACCGTCCGCTCCGACTCCGTCTCACGGGCAAAAGCCAGCAGAGGGCCGGAGGCACACAGCCACCGGAACCGGCCCCGGGACAGGGAGGGACGACTGCGCCGCAGATAGCCCAGCAGGGAGAACCACTGCCGCAGCTCCAGAGGCTGATTGCCCCAGGGAAAGGTGCCCCGGTTGAAAGGATCCTCAAAACCCTCCATGCCGGCCTCGTCGCCATAGTAGATCATGGGCGCGCCGGGAAAGGCAAACAGCACCAGCGCCGCCAGCCGGGTCA
>ULXJ01043742.1_pt1 | contig 12261 bp, 9 predicted proteins | sample 1960981 | NCBI WGS metagenome assembly ULXJ01 (sample SAMEA4835830, study PRJEB28245) | human gut metagenome | biome: gut microbiome; material: fecal sample | place: Denmark | collected 2008 | reverse complement strand
CAAATCATTTAAATACGCATTATACGTAAACAAGATTGGATCTCCTTGACTACCAAGTCCTTTAAAATCATGGAATGTAACTTTAAATCCAGTTGAAGTCTTAGTAACACTATATTTATCAGCAGAAATAAGATTATCCTTGACTTTTACTTGAATACTATCTTCTTTTAAAGATAAACTTGGATCCATTTCATCCTCAAACTCTAAAAAATAAGATACATATCCACTCATATCCGGCACTTTCGATTCATACTTATATGAAATGTCCTGCATAATCTCAAAATCACCCATATCATTCCAACCTATATTGTTGTCATCTTCATAAATCTTCTTTACAATACTCGGATAATCCGACTTAATTTGAATCGTCGCCTTAGGATTTGCCGTATTGACCATCGTCATAGAACTTGCCGCATGAGTATTGGATACATTGGTAATTTCATCAATCAAATAGAAACCATATCCCAACTTATCCAACGTGATATTTCCATTCACATCGCAACTCTCTACATTCACAATACGAGCTTCCATAGAAGATATCACCTTTTGAATCGATTCAATAAACGTACGATATTCACTTTGACTTCCTTCGTTATCTAAAGACATCATATATTCCACTACATCTTGATCCGATACCGTTTTAGATAACTTACTTGATACAAGCTCCTTGATTTTAGATGCATATACGCTATTTAAAGTATAGTGAATCGAAGTATTGTCCTTTGAATTTGTCGCATCAAATAATTTGTATACTTTAAACGACTTACCCTGCATGGATTGATTTTGATTTGCCTGAACCACAATACTCGCATTCCCCTCATTAAAATTTGCCGTCCCATGCACAACAGAAACACTTGTTTCTTTTGCGCTCACTGGACTTGTGACCATTGCCAACATCAATAGTCCTGTATAAATTAAATTTCTTTTATTCATGATTTCTCCTCAACATTAAATAGGCACCTACAATCACACACACCAAACTCATGCTGGAACCTGTATGTGGAAGCTTTGTCATTCTTTCATTCACAAACTCCAAGTTCACACTTCCATCCGCATATAAGCCATCTACTTTTTCTTGATCCATATACACATCATATTGTCCTTTAACCGGTATAAAATCCGTTTTTATACAATACACACGATCTATCTTTTGATAGCCACTTGGCGCCTTGATTTCCTTTAAATAATACGTTTCACCATTCTTTAAATCCGCAAAAGATACAACACCATCAACCGTAGTCTTCTCATCAATCTTTTCTTTACACTCACTGTCTTTAAATAATCCAAATACAGCACCATCCAGTAATTGATGCATATTGTTTTTCTTTACGATCTTCAATTCAAAAGGATTCACCTTATTTGAAAAAGTGATGACAGGATCCACTCCAGAAATACTTCCATCCCGCAACACTTCAAATTCAATAGGCTGAATATCTAGGGCATACCCATCTAGTGTCTTAAACTCGGTTAATGTATGTTTTCCTTTTGTCAAACCCATCCATTCAATTTCACCCTTATCATTCGTCTTTTCTTGTAAAGGAAAAGGTAAGTTTGGCATTGTATGCTTAAACACAACATTCGGCAATGGAATTTGCGTACCCTCCTGTACTTTGACTAGCTTTAAACGGTTTACTGTATCTTTCACACTGAATGTCTTAAATGCACTAATATGTTCCGATGTACTACTTGTACGATCTAACTTTTGTACATATACTGTGCTATCCAATAAATACCCCTGTGGAGGATCGATTTCCTGAACCGTAATCGTACCTAATGGTAAACATATCTTTCCATTCAGATCTGTATAGAAGGCATCACCACTTACTTTATACGAATCTTCCATCAGAATCTTGCCCGTCTTATCTGTCTTTAATATCCAGCTACGTATTGGTAAAACACCTAAACTTGCTGGATCCTTATCGTAAAGACCTCCATAAAACTTAAATTCATACTTCGCATCTTTTAAGCTGGCCATACCCTGCGCTTTATTTCCTGTTTGGGCATCTTGTTTCACCAAAACTAAATCCACAAGATTGGTTTGTGGAACATCACGCACTTCGATTTCTTGAACCGCTTGATCTTCAACCTTAACCGTATAGATTGTTGTATCTTTTTGATAGCCGTGTGGCGCTAGTATTTCATTAATGTAGTAAGTACCAAGTTCTAAATCTTCAATCACATTGGACTTGCCATTTTCATCAATTTTAAATTCACCAATCTTTTCTTTACACCCAGAATCTTTATACAATCCATAAAGAGCCCCAGAAAATGTATAGGATGCATTCGATTGATTGATCTCGTTCTTTGAGCTGACCTTTAAAAGCTTTACTGAACCTGTAGGCACATATACACCATATGCCAACTTTTGAAGCGGCGTTAACACCCCCTTGCCAGTTATAGGCAGACCCAGCTACATCTACTAAATAGGTTGAATAATTTTTAACACTTGGCTTTGCGATGATTTCATTCCATAAACCACCCACTACTTTATTCCAGTGATACCCATCATTACTTGCCTTACTAATACAATTTGAACTATACGCATTCGATACAAGTTCACTGGTGAGTACAATTGCTCCACTGACGCCATAACGAGATGTTAATATATCTCCAGGACCGTTATAGCCATAGTACAAACATTTCTTTAAGTTCTCATTTTCAACCAAGTATGGATCGGAAGTCACATCCCCTGCTGCAGGTGATGCATTCAATCCTTGCGCACAAAATGCTTCATGCGAATTCGACAATTTCCATATTCCATTCGCAATATAGTAACCAGGCTTTTCTTCATACCGATGATGACTCATACTTACTACACTACTTGCTCTAGATTCCATCACATCTACAGTCGTTTCAAATCCTGCACTATAGCGATCTAAAATCATCAAGCCATTCTTGATCAAATACGCATCCGAATAGTTATCATAAAAGTCTTCACTTAAAAAATAAGTTGAATCACAATGATCTAATAAGCCATACTCACCCGCCTTAGCTTTTCGCAATTCAATAAATTCATCCGTATTGATATTTCCCTTTTTATACTCCTCCATCATCTCCATTTCTTTTACACTCATTCCATACGTATCCATCGTATTGGCACGAACAATACTTAAAGAAAGAATAAATACTATAAGAATACTCATACATATATAAATCTTCTTTTTCATTCCTTCACCTCCCATTTATATATTCTTTTCTTCTCACCTATTATTTTGACAACCCAATGTGAAAAAGACATTAATTCCAAGCATTTCTTTACGATACTTCCTATCTTGTCTAAAACGCAAAAAAACAAGCGTTTTACATAAAAAACACTTGTCAAAAAAACACAAATCGTGTATTATAAATAGGCACATTGGGGTATAGCCAAGCGGTAAGGCATCAGACTCTGAATCTGACATTTCCTTGGTTCGAATCCAAGTACCCCAGCCATGCCTATTACAGAGAAGCAATTCTCTGTTTTTTTTATACTTTTTTCTTAGATTACCGACATATTACCGACATTTTCAAATTCATTACCGACATTTTGATTGTATTACCGTCATTATTTTGTCGGTAATGAATGATCAATTAAGCTATATGACTTAATTATCACCGAATTAAGTTGTTTGGCTTGATTAGACATAATAAAAGAGAGCCTTTACTAAGCTCTCTATATGTGTCTATTAACGATTGAAGAAGAAGTTAGGAATTTGTTCATCATCACTTGTGTTATTTTCAACACTAGTTACAACACCTGGGTTAACAGGCGCTTGAATTTTTGGTTCTGTGAACAATGTATCATTCGCAACTTGTTTAATTACTGGTTCACTACGTCTTTTACGTTGTTTTTCTTTTGGTTCTTCAAATCCAGTAGCGATAACTGTAACGATGATCGCATCACCTAATTGTTCATTAATTGCGATACCGAAAATGCAGTCAACATCTCCACCAGCTGCATCTTGAATGACAGCTACAGCGTTTTGTGCATCAAATAAGCTAACTTTGTCACCACCAGTGATGTTTACGATAGCTGATTTAGCACCAGAGATTTGTGCTTCCAATAATGGTGATTGGATAGCTTTTTCAGCAGCAGAGATAGCTTTGTCTTCTCCTTCTGCCATACCAATACCGATTAATGCACGACCTTGGTTTTGCATAACGCTACGAACGTCCGCAAAGTCTAAGTTTACCAATGCTGGAACAGCAATCAAGTCAGAGATTGTTTGAACACCTTGACGTAATACGTTATCTGCAGCTTGGAATGCTTCTTCGATTGGTTTACGACCAATCACATCTAATAAGTTGTCATTTGAAACGATAATTAATGAGTCAACATATTTTTTCAATTCTTCAATACCATCTTTGGCATTGTTTGCACGACGACGACCTTCAAAAGTGAATGGACGAGTTACAACGGCAACTGTTAGAGCACCTTCTTCTTTAGCAATCTTAGCGATTAATGGAGCAGCACCCGTACCAGTTCCACCACCCATACCAGCAGTGATAAATACCATGTCGCTTCCTTTTACAGATTCGCGGATTTCTCCTTCACTTTCTTCAGCAGCTTTACGTCCATATTCTGGATTTCCACCAGCGCCTAAACCTTTAGTTGTTTCTTTTCCTAAAACGATTTTGTTATCGCAAGGAGAGTTTTTCATAACTTGTACATCTGTGTTGCAGATATAGAAATCAACACCCTTAACACCATCAGCAACCATGCGGTTAACAGCGTTGGATCCACCACCACCAACACCAAATACTTTAATATTTGCTACTTGATTAAATTCAGTCATATAATATTTTCCTCTCTTTTTTATTCTTCATCTGCTAAAATAGCATTCTTTAACTTCTTCGTAAATCCACCTTCACCAGTATGCGCCTTTTGATTAATAGAATCAATGCTCGCTTCTAATTCATTATTGTTTGCACTAATTCTGTCATCATGGTGAATACGGTTGATGTCTTGCCAAGCATAGGCCATACCTAAACCACACACAAATGCACCATCTCTTGCACCAATGGCTTGTTCTTGATAGATCATTGCGCTCGCATTGAACGATTTATCTAGATCCTTCAATACAGGAATGTTACTTCCTTGTCCTGTGATCACATATCTTGATTTTCCTTGGCGAACAATTGGTAAACATGCATCGTTGACAGCTGCAATCCATTGACGAATACGAGGTAGACAAGCCTTCGCTAATTCATTGGCCGTAATCTCAACACGCATATCTTCTCTTTGTTCAATATAAACAATCACATCGCTGTTTTCATCTTCTTGACCCGAGAAAATATTCTGCAACAATCTGTAACATACATCATCACTTAACTTATATTTTCTTTGGATATCCTCAATGAACCATAAATATCCATAATCCAAAGTTGTACAAGTCATTAAACGACCTGTACTAAATAAAGCTAAAGTAGAGTGATTCTGTTCCAAATCAATTTGGATTGTAACTCTTTCTGTGCTCTGTGCCAAAGCCGCAGTTTCTTGACCAATCGCAAATGAATCTACACATAGATCCAAGATTTCAAGATTTGCCTGTTCCACACAACGAGCATACGAATAGATTGTTTCCTTGTCGGCATATAATAAATCTACATCCATAATGAAATCTTCACATTCCTGATTTAATGGAAGTTTCTGACTCACTTGTCCATTGACTTCATAAGACACCTTATTCGCATTGACAAATTCTACATCTTCATTCAATCGTTTTTGAATGGCGTTTTTAAATCCTTGCTGAATATGGAACAAACGAATATTTTTTGTACCATCTTCAATCTGAACACGCACCTTTTGTGAGCTACGCATTACATTTACACTAGGAACAGCCAATAAGACACGCTCAATTCGATATCCTAAAGCTGCCTGTGCATTCGTTATAGCTTGACGAATGGCTGTAACAATAGCACTTTCATCGACAATCTTTTGATTTTTATCTACACCTGAACAAGCAACTCTTTCTGTTCTTAAAACGTTGTAACGAGCTTCAAATATCTCTAAAACGATAAGACGAATCTCTTGATCAGCAATTTCGATAGCCGCATAAACTCTTTTCTTACTCATTCGACGTCTCCTTTTACATACTACTAATCAATAATACCATATTTGAAACAAAAATAGAAGATTCTCTTTTTAAATTCAACAATGAAAAAAGGGCCAGCACAAGCCTACCCTTCTAATTTTTCAAATGCCTTTTCCTTAAATCTTTTCTTACACAAATAATAATCCACCAATAAAATAATCAATGAAAAATCAACTTGCACAGGAAAGAACATTTTAAATAATATACATAAAATTAAAGATAAAACATCCAAATAGACAAAGTCACGAACTAAATCATACCGCCGAAGCGTTCGATACTTTGTACGTACATTGATCAATGAAAATACAAGTGCTGCACATCCGACAATGGCATCCACACTAAAATTCACAACATAGCTTGAAAACAAGACCGCCTTTAAAAAGAACAAAGTCAATGTCACACTCATCACAAGCATCATGTTACAAATCTTTAGCTTTTCATCATCACGAACCACCATTTTTTCGGCATGTTTTTTAAACGTAGAACTCTTAGAAAACTGACGATACAAACGATCCACTTTCTTATCAAAATTATCTTCTTTTTTTGAATTCACTAGATCAATCATCAATTCCTTTTTCGCATCGATTAAATCCGACTTTTCTATTCTTTGAATGATTACTTCTCTAGACATACAGATTCAGCTTCTTCAATCTGCACATTTGTTTCATAGAATTCCTTCAATGCGACAATCGCATATTCAGTATCCTTAACACCTGCAGTTTCAAAACAAGAATGCATCGCAAGCTGAGCCAAACCAAAGTCTACCGCATGAACACTTACCTGCGTATTGGATAAGTTACCCAAAGTAGAACCACCCACTACATCACTACGATTCGCAAAGCTTTGTACTGGCACATTCACATTCTGACATACACCTGTAAATAAGGCACGACTAAATGCATCTGTTGTATATTTCTGGTTTGCACTTTCCTTAATGACAATACCACCATTCATTGTGACAAAATTTACGGCATCTGTCTTTGCTGCATGATTTGGATGTAGAGCATGCGCATTATCACAACTTACTAAGAAAGTCTTCGCGATAGCCTGATAATATTCATCCTCCGTTTTTCCTAAACCCGCATTGATACGGTGTAATACATCTTTCAAGAATGTAGACATCGCACCCTGTTTTGTGTTTGAACCCACTTCTTCATTATCGAAGCAACAATATACATTGACACTCTTTTCATTTTCAGCCTCAATAAATGCCTTTAATGAAACGAATGCACATTGTAAGTCATCCAATTTAGGACTTGAAACAAATTCATTTTCCAATCCCCAAACTAAACCTTTTTGACGATTCACTAAGAATAAGTCTTTACCTAAGATATCTTCAGCCTTAACACCCAATTCATCCGCAACCATCTTGTCAAAAGCACCCTTCTTAAGGGCTCCACAAGAAAACATAGGGCACAAATCAATCTGACGATTATATTTATAACCATTATTGACCTCACGATTGAAGTGGATAGCCACATTTGGAATTATTAAGATATCTTTGTCGATATATAATAATTTTGATTCAATCTTAGAACCATTACGAACAAGTACACGACCCGCAACCGTTAATGGACGATCAAACCAAGTGTTGTCGATCATACCACCATAAGCTTCAACGTCTAAACGCAAATATTCATTGGGACCCGCAAGCTCAGGCACATTTTTAACTTTGTATGTCGGTGAATCCGAGTGACTTGCACACATTTGGAAATGATAAGAATCCATATCATTACCAACCTTAAACGCAATTAAACTGGAGTGGTTACGAATTGTATAATATTTTCCACCCACTTTAACATCCCAAGCTTTAGACTCAGGAAGATACGTGAATCCAGCCTCATCTAAATATGTACGAATCGTTTTGATGGAATGAAACATACTAGGACTTGATTCAATAAATTGAATTAATTCATTTGAAATTTCGATTGTATTCATGATTAAACATCTCCTCGACTATAATTATCCACAAATAAGAAGAAAAGGCAAAATTAATTTTTTGCCTCTTTTTTCTTGATTGCTGGTAAAATCAATCCTAAAGCTGTTAATACAACTGGAGTGATAATATTTAAGACTGTAGTATACATATCCCCTGCTTTATACATACCAAGTAAGCAGCAAGCAGCCGTTAATATAAAGCACCAAGCACCAAATACGATTGCGACTGTGTTGTTGTTCACAAATTTATAGTCACGGTGGAAAATATCTGTTTTCTTACGCAACATCACATAAGCAAAGAATACCCACAAGTAACGCATTGGCATTGTTACTGAGTTTAACTGAGTCAACTGACGAAGTACTGTATCTGCATTTGGAACTAAAGCCTGAGCCAAGATGATTGCACCGGCAAGAATATCAACCATGATGATACCATTTGAATATGCACCTGCATCATTCTTGTGCAATAACTTAGTTGGGATATATTGACGAGCATCTTCGTTATCTAATAACATTCTCAAAGGCGCATCAATACTAATGACTAATGTAGAGAATTGTCCAATACAGTTACAAGCTGCATAAACAATCATCAATACGTTACCCATACCATAGTATTCACCTAATCTTTGGAATGCCCAATAAGAACCATTCGCATTGTATGAATCAAAGTTAGCATCAATTACAGCCGGATCAAACATCATACCCATTGCGATTGTACCAAAGATAGCACAAATGATAACCATGATAGCCGCAAAAATCATACTCTTAGGGAATCCTCTACTAGGATCTTCAACTTTATTTACATAAGGTGAAATCTTTTCACATCCACCAACCGCAAATACTAAGATTGATAATGAACTGAAATATTTCCAGTCAAAAGTTGGAATCAAGTTTTTGAAACTGAAATCCATAGCTAAATATCCACCATTTGGATTGATAGCTGGAGCCGCAAACATCATTACGATATAAAGAATACTCATAACGAACATACTAGACCCAGCAATTGTAGCCATTTTCTTTAAAGGGTTTAAACCACGACTTGCGACATAACTAAATAGTAATAAAACAGCTAAAGTCGCAAACTGAACAGCTTTTGTGTTAAAAGATGCATAAGTTTCTGAGTTTTGGAAAATCATCCAGCTTAATGCTTTCAAACCACCAGAACCCTTAGAAGCAATGTACGTAATGTGACATGCCCAATACGTCCAACCTGCATAGTATGCAGCTTTAGGACCTGTTGTTTCGTGAATCCAAGAACTTACACCTCCACCTGAATTTTTGAATGCAGAACCAAGTTCACCTACCATTAATGCATAAGGAACGAAGTACAACGCAAACATCAAAATCCAAGAAAAGATAACTTGAATTCCGTTGAAGTACATAAATCCGTTTAATACGTTTCCAAAACCCCATAGAGTTGAAAAACACATAAACGCAAGTGTGTACCACTTCATTTTTTGTGAATCATTCATTTTACTCTCTCCTCTTTCATTCATAATTAATTTTACCCAACCCAAATGACATTTGTCAACTTGAAAACCAAATTCACCATTTTTTGTATATCAGAAAAAGAGCTTTCGCTCTTTTACTCTAAATTTACCTCAATTTTTGTATCCGTAGAAATCGTTGTTCCCTCTTCTACATTTTGACTTGTTACCTTACCATAGCCACTCGTCTTAATACTAATGCCCGTAAGCTGCCAGAAAACCGTTAAATCCTTCCTTGTCCAACCCGACATATTTGGCATTGTAATCTTATTTCCATTTGTCAACACTAAGACACGATCATTCGAATTGATAGTTACCGATGCATCCGGATATTGTTCAATCACACTTGAACCATCCCCAATCACTTCTAAATGTACCTTTTTATCTTTCATCTTCTCATGCGCATAATCAATCGTATGATTCACTAAACTAGGCATTTCATAACTTTCCCAAGCCACATACGATTCTTGTGTATCATTTGTTGGTGTTGTTGAAATACCACATGTCTGTAACGTATCCCGCACAATCTTTTTAAAGGGTTCTGCCGAATACGATGTAATGTTTGGCGAAACCAAGCCATAATACACCATAATCTTTGGATCATTAGCTGGCGCTGCCGCCATAATACTTGAAGTATGATAATCCGAATCATACTTACCCAAATCCGTATTATAGATTTGACCTGTTCCTGTTTTCATCAAAAGATCCACACCATCCACTTTAAAGCGCGCACCACTCGCCCCATCATCCGTAACATGCGACATCAATTCCTGCACTTCTTTAGCCGTTGTACTAGTAATCGGTGTACCCACAGCTTTTTTCTTATACTTCTTCTCCACTTTACCCGTATCACTATCCACAATCGAATCAATCACATACGGACGTACCATTGTACCATCATTAAAAATAGCTGTATAGGCTTGGCACAACTGCAACACCGTAATTGAACTTGCCTGTCCAAATCCAGTCGATAAGTAATCTGTAGGAAGACCAATATTTTTAACACCCAAAGACTGATCCACATAGGGCGTATCTACTTTTTGAAAGAATCCAAACGCATCCAAATACTTACTGTATTGCGAATAATTAATATAATTAGCCAATAACTCACAAATAGCTACGTTACTCGAATACGCTAAACCTTGATCAAACGAAATCGTACCAAAGTTTTCATCCAAGGCATCCGCAATATATGGATATGGTGAATTGGTTCCAATAGGCAAACGCGTGATCTTACCTGTACTTGCATCATAATCATACCAGAATTGATATGACACATACGTCTTATTGTATGGATACACATTGGTATCGATGGCTGTCGCATACGTAAATGGTTTCATAACAGATCCAGGCTCATACGTACTAGTACTAATCGCATCTTGATAGCTTGGAATTTCCTTATGTTCATTTTGATCAAACGTAGGATAACTTGCCCAAGCCAAGACTTTACCCGTATCCACTTCCATCACAATGCACCATGCCGATTTGGCATTCTCATTTTCCATAGTCGAGCGCAATTGCGTTTCTACGGTTGACTGCAATTCCGAATCTAAAGTCAAAACGACATCCTTACCATTCTTCGCTTGTTCAATAACTTTTGTCGTACCCGGAAGCTTCGATCCATCCACTGTCTGTTGATATTGTTCTTTTCCGTTTTTACCCTTTAATAACGCATTTAAAGAAAGCTCTAAACCAAGCTTACCCTCAATCGATTGTTTATCTTCATCATACGCCGCAAACCCAATTAAATTTGAAGAATATGGCGTAGCCGGATAATAACGAGATACCGCATCAATAAAACCAATACCAGGAATCTTTAATTTTTTGATTTCTTTCATCAACGACTTTTTAATACGCTTCGTTCCCGATCCAAGTTCTGTCTGCGACTTACCCGCCTTTTTAGCCGACTTCATGATTTTGACTAACGCCTTCTCATTGACATCCTCACCCAAAACACTCTTTAGTTTTTTAGCTGTTGATGAAATATTCTTGACATAATTTGGATTTCCATTGACATCCACAACACCCTTATCCAAATAGGCAACGATTGTATATGCCTGTGTTTGTTGGGCTATCACCGTATGATTTCGATCATAGATTGTTCCACGCTTAGCTGTAACTGCTTTTTCCACAATACTTGACGCAATTCTTGGATCCAACGCACTTTTTTGGGACCATATATGCTTATGGCTCACCATAGTGAAAAGAACATTAGCTACTACTAATGTTCCAATTAATGTCATTCGACTAATCATTTTTAACAGTTCTCTATTACTTTTGCGAACTGACATTATACATCACCACTCCATCTAGTCATTCATTACATATATATTATTTTCATGATCAGAGACCTGATTGTCAAGCATTCCTAACAGTCTGCCCTTTTCCTGTAATGTATTGACTTCATTCTGGAGCTCTTCAACAGTTTGTTCTTTCTGTGCAATTTCATCACTCAATTGCGACTCTTCTACAGAAAGTGAAATATTCATTGAATTTACATATGTTTTTGATACGAAGTAGAAGACCGCAGACAACACAAATAAAGTTAAGACAAGTACTCTTGTTAATCTAAAACTTCTTTGCATATGCATCATCCTTTCTTCTCTATCCCTCTTAATTTGGCACTGTGTGCACGATTATTATTCTCTAATTCTTCACTACTTGCTAAAACCGGTTTTCGATTCACCAGCTGATATTCTAAATTTTCTGTCCCCACTTGTGGCAACCGCTTATTTACCTTTTTGGCAACGGCCACCTCTTTA
>ULXJ01069563.1_pt1 | contig 12350 bp, 5 predicted proteins | sample 1960981 | NCBI WGS metagenome assembly ULXJ01 (sample SAMEA4835830, study PRJEB28245) | human gut metagenome | biome: gut microbiome; material: fecal sample | place: Denmark | collected 2008 | reverse complement strand
GGGGAGCCGATGCTCGGTCTCGATCCCCGCACGCAGAACGCCGTCATAAACTATATGCGCGAGTACGTGCAGACGGGCAAAACCATTTTATTTTCGTCGCACAATCTCGACGTCGTGGAAAGGGTTTGCGACAGGGTGATTATAATTGCCGCGGGCGAACTCAAAAAAATCATCGTCACCGGCAAGGACAAATTCGACGGCGACGAACTTATCGAAAAGTATTACGATACTAATAAGGAAGACTGATGCTGGGCGTACTTCTGAAAAAACAGATGACCGAAAAGTTGTCTTATTTCAAGCGTGACAAAAAACGCATCGATATCGTCGGCGCGTTGCTTACGCTTGTGATGACGGCGTTTATTATGTACGTCGTTATCGAGGTGTTCGGCGCGTTTGTCGCGAAATATACCGAAATCAGGCTCAACGGCGTACGCGACGTGCGCGCGCGGCAATATGAAATAATGACGTTCGTGTACGAATTCGTTTTCGCGGTCGACGTTATCGGCGGCGTCGTAGCAATAAACCGCGCGATTTTTGAAAGCGACGACAGAATGATTATCCAGACTCTTCCCATAAAGGCGTCGGACGTACTGTACTCAAAAATCATTTTCATTTACGCAAAACAGGTGTTGTCGGCGTTTGTGATTCTCGTGCCGTTCGTGGCGGTGTTCGCAAGCGTGACGAAGCAGGGCGCGGGATACGTGATCCTTGGGCTGCTTGCGGCGTTTATTATTCCCGTTATGTCGCTTTCGGTGTCGAGCGTGCTTGCGATGCCGTATTATTACGTCAAAAAGTTTTTCTCGTCGAAGTACGTTTGCCTTCTGGTGATAGTAACGCTGGTGCTTTTTGCGCTGTTTTATTGCTATGCGACGGTGCTCGACTTCTTAAAAACCCTTATGTCAACGGGCGAAATCAAGTTTTTCTTTTCCGAAAAGACGATGACGACGATAATTTCGTTGACGAAAAACCTTGTCCCCGCAAACTTTATCGCGGCGTTCACACTGAAAACGGACGTCTGGAAAAACCTGGGGATAATCGTGGCGATAACCGTCGCGACGGGCGCAATCGGCATTCTCATAACGTCGCTTTTGTACAACAAGGCGATGAAAACGCGCGCGACGGCGGGCGCAATAATGATTTTTGCAAAAAAATCCGCGGCAAGAAAACTCCCGCCGTTTTTAAGTCTTTTGAAAAAGGAATTCAATCTCGTGCTGTTCACGCCCGATTACGCGGTGCAGTACTTCACGGTGGCGGCGATAATGCCGCTTATGGTATATTTTTGTATGGGCATTGGCAAAAACTTCCTGACGTCGCTCGTTTTCGTTCAGAGCGATTTCGAGCTGGCGATTTTGCTCACGGTGCTTTTCGGAGCGCTTACTAACACGTTCTGCGCGACGAACGTCAGCCGCGACGGGAAGTCGTTTTATGTCGAAAAGACGTTGCCGCTTTCGATAAACGAGATTATGGGCGCGAAAATCGCACTCAGTTTTGCGGTGGCAGTCTTGTCCGTCGGCATTGCGGCGACGGTGCTTCTTGCAAAGAAATACGTGTCGGCGGGCGAAGGCGTATTCGTGTTTTTCGTCGGCGCGATGATGGCGTTGTCGCAGATACTGTACGCCACAAGAAAGGATTTGAACAGTCCGCAGTTTTCGCTGGAAGAAGACAACGTCGTGAGGGAAAGCAACAACAACGTGTCGATAATCGTCGTGCTGGGGCTTGTGTCCGCGATGATTCTTGGCGGAATACCCCTTTTCGTCAACGTATTGTCGAACGTCAGGGGCAAAGATATGCGCTGGTTTACTTACGTTTTCGTGAGCGTGTGCGCGGCGGCGGAGTTTGTCGGCTCGCTTTTATATTACCTTATCGGGATTAAAGCCCGCTTTGACAGGGTAACGGAGGGGGATTGATATGAAAAAGAAAATAATCGCGCTTATAATGATAATACCGATTGTGTTTCTGATCGCGCTGTTCTCCGTGGGAAAAGCGGCGGGCGTTTACGCGGACATTCCCGTGACGGGCATACAAATCACGACGCAGAACGAAGACGGGTTTATCGACGTGGACGTTGCCGATTACGACCCCATCGCGTTTTTGGCGCAGGTGCAGCCCGTCAACGCAAGGAATCAGAAATATTCGTTTGAAATATCGGGCGTCGGCGGCGACGAAGCCCCCGACGGATTTGAAATAATCGACGGAAAACTTCATATAGATAACGTAGGAAAGGTGAAAATCACGGCGATTTCCGCCGAAAAAGGATTTAAGGACAGCGTCATAGTTTCCGCATATTCCACGAAAGTGTTAAGAATTTATCCCAAAGTCAACGGTGATGAAATCACGAGCGACGTAGTTTCGATAGACGGCGGCGAAAACGTATTTTCCGCAGAACTGTACCCCGAAAACCTTTCGGGAGAAACAAGGATATTTGAAGAAATCGGCGACAATCACATTCTGAAACTCAACGCCGTCACGGGCGTGGCGCAGGCGCTGTTTTCGGGCGAGACGCAGGTCAGAATTACTTGTCCCGAAGGACGAGAAGGGCTTGAAAAGGTTTTGACCGTCAAGGTCAATGTCGATACCGACAGCACGGGCTTTGCGGTCAACGGAAAAAGCAGCGGCGCGAAAGTCACCGTGAAAAACAAAGCGACAACGGCAAAACTTTTCGTCGAAAGCAAAAACGACTCCCTTGAAATATCCGACCTTACCTTGCCCGAAGGCGTCACGGCAAGCGGAATCGAAAGGATTTCCGAAAACAAATTCGTATTGACCTTGTCTTTTGACAAAGAATTTTCGGACGAAGAAATTTCGGGAAAGGTCGGCGCAACGGACTTCTCTTTGGAGTTTACCGAATATAACCTTGACGTGCGTACGTCGTATTATGACGGCGAAGGCGACGAAATCAAGCAAAAAAATAACACGAAAGTCACCTACGTCGCATATTCCGAAAGCGATGACGACGCGGACGTGAAATTTGAAATAATCGACGGCGCAGACGTAATAACCCTTGAACAACACGGGCAGTTTGCAACTATTACCGCAACGAAAAGGGACTCTGCCAAAATCAAAATCACTGCCGAGCACGACGGAAAAGTCATCAAAGAAATCGAAAAGACAATCCTCGTCGTGCCCAACGTGTATTCGATGGAGTTTGCGGACAGCGCGAAAGAGTACGGCATCGAAAACATACTGACAATCGGCGGCAGAAAACCCGACGGAAAGCCGGACACAAGGACGATTTTCGTAAGGGTTGTCACGGAAGCGGGCGCCGAAACGTTCACGGACGAGTTTATGAACGTCGCGTTTTCCGACGACAAAGAGTTTTTTACATGCAAGACGAAATCGGAAGAAAACGCCGACGCGATTTCTGCGGAAATCAGGGCAAAGGGCACGGGGCTTACCACGCTTAACGCACAGTTGACGGAATATAACCAATACTTCGGCACGAACATCTGCGCGAAAATCAGACTTCGTGCGGTCAAAGACGGCAGAAACGTCGGCAATTACGAGGAGCTTAAAAAGGCGACCGAAGCCGGCGGTATCGTCGTGCTGACGGGCGACGTGATGCTGGGCGTCAAAAGCGACGGCATGGATATGACCGAAGACGAACTCAAAAAAGACGTCAAAAAATTCACAACCACGTACGACAAAACGTATCTTGATAACATCGGCGAAAACGACGAAAACAAGAAAGTTCAATATCTTATCGAGTTCAAAAACCACGTTTACGGCAACGGTTTTGAAATCAACGCCGACAAGTTCACGCAGTGCAAGGACGCGACGGGGCTTCCGAAAATTTTCAAAGGACCTTTGAATTTCGTCGCGATATCGTCCGCAAGCGTCAAGGGACAGGACAACATTTCTTTCCTTGTAAGGACGGACAACGTGCTTATAAACAACGTCGTCTTAAAAGGTTGCAGCGACGATAGCCTTCTTGAAGAAGACGGACAGTTCAACTTGTCGAAACTCAACTACGTCGGCACGACGCTTGAAATCGCAAAAAGCGCAAAACTGTTGAACAGTCGCGTCTCGAACGGGCGCGCCGTCGTGAGAATTTTTGCGGGCGGATCCACAATGGGAAGTCCCGTTGTTAAAGACGAATCGGCGTTTAACGTGCAAGATGAGAAAATAAACGTGCATATTGAAAGTTGCGTGCTTTCAAACGCGCGCGAATTCATATTGAAAATCGGCAGCAACCGCGCGCTGAAACAGACAAACGAAGTGCAAAGAAAACTCCGTAAAGAAAAAGACAACGAATATTATTCGCCTTACGATGAGAGCAACAAGACGGACAAATACTTTAACGACAATTATCTTATCAACGACGTTACGCTTAAAAACTCGGTGCTCGAAACGTCGGGGTTGTTCTCGGTCGGTATGGAAACGCATTTCTCGGGCGAATTCTTGTTAGGCGGCACGATAACGACGTGGAAAGATTGCGCGGCGACTTCGTATGCGTCGGCGCTTCGCATTGTCGGCGACGTGAAAATGCTTGACTGGAAAAACCTTTCAAACGTTGACAGCAGCACGCTTATCGAAGTTACCGGCGATGCAAATCCGTGGCTTTCGATGAACGTTGCGGAAATGATGAAAGAAGTCGCAAAGGTAAAGGAGGAATGCCGCGATATAATCCTGAACGTCGGCGGGACGGAATACGTCCACGGCGGCATAGCGTTTTACGGCGGCGGATATAACTATTCGTACCTTGACCTAACAAGAGCGAACGACGAAACAAAGCAGTTCGGCGTGTACGACGTCAATATCTCGGTGCTTGAAAACAGCAAGGACGAGAATATCCGAAATCAGGGCAAAATGTTGCCACAGGCTGCGGGCGCGGGCGATTTCAGATTTTACCTTTATAATAATAAATCGAGTAGAAACCTGTCATGGCAGGAAAGCATAAAAAACCAAGGAAACCAAGGGGAGAATATTATTCCCGTGGTAGCGGAGGATGTTGAATGAGCAAAAAAGGATTAAAAACAATGCTCGTGTGTATCGTGCTCTTAATAGGGCTTGTTACGCTGTTTGCATGCAACAAAAGCGATGTGGCTGACAATGACGGACAAACGAAAGTGATTGTGAAAATCCAAGACGAAGACGGCAGCATTTACAAGGAAAACGTTGTGTTTTCCGACTTATTCACGCTCAGTCTTCAAAAAGAAGGATACACCGGAAGACTGTATCGCGACGCGGACTTTTTGAAGCCGCTTACAAAGGATTCCAAAGTCAAAAACGGAGATACGGTTTACGTCAAATGGACGATCAATAAATACACCGTAACGTTTATGGACGGCGAAAAGGTGCTTGCAACCTTTACAAACGTCACACACGGCGATACCGTAACCGCGCCCGAAGTCCCTGAAAAGGACGGCAAGACTTTTTCAAAATGGGACAAGGATTTTTCAAAGGTCACAAGCGACCTTACGATAAACGCGGTGTACGACGTCGACACGTTTACGGTGACGTTTAAGGACGGCGAAAAGGTGCTTGAAACCCAAACGGTGGAATACGAAGCCGCCGCGACCGCGCCCGATACCGCCAGGCTTTCGCCGCCCGAAGGCATGCATTTTGCAAAATGGGACAAAGACTTTTCAAAGGTGACGGAAGATATTGAAGTTTCCGCCGTGTACGAGCTTAACGTTTATACGGTCACTTTCAAAAACGGCGAAACGACACTCAAAACCGAAATGGTGAAACACGGCTTTGCCGCAACTCCGCCAAACGTGTACGATACCGCAACTGAAAAGTTCGTCAGATGGGACAAATCGTTCGACAACGTCACAAGCGACCTTATCGTCAACGCAAAATGGGAAACAAAGAAGTTCACGCTGACGTTTATTAACTTTGACGGCACGACGGTTTACACGGCGGAGGTCGAGTACGGCGCGTCCATCAGTGACCATTTTGAAACGGCAGACAACGACGCGACGTACGACGCTACAATTTTGGATTACGACGGCTGGTACAAAGCGGACGGAACGAGAATCGACGAGCTCGATTTGCCGACAATGCCGGCTGAAAACTTTACGCTTACGCTGAAATTAAGGCTTATGGATTCCGCAATCGGCGATTTCAAGGTTAATACCCCCGCGGACTTCACGTTTACGGAAAGCAATACCGCCGAATTTAGTGTAATGCCGAACGAGGGCACCACTTTGCACGCGGGCGTTACTTATAAGTATATATGGACAATAAATAAAGATAACGTTTTTTATAAGACGGAAGAAACAACCGAATCGTCGCTCACCCTTCAAAACCTTGCGGCGGGCGAATATCTGGCAAACGTCAAAATCGTCGCGTCAATTGAAAACTGCGGCTCTGTCGGAAAAGACTTTTCGGCAGACGAAACGCTTATCGTATCCCGCGCGGACATTTCGGACATTACGGTAACGGGCGTCACAATGACGTACGGCGATAAAACCGCCAAAATCGGAATAAGCGGACTTCTTGCGGACGACGTCGTAACATACGGCACCGACGGCACAACATTCCCGCTTCAAAACGTCGATTTGTCGGCGCTCGACTGCGGCGAATACGATTACTTTGTAAGAGTGTACAGGGGCGACAACTACAACCCTTACACGTCGGGAAAAATCACGGTAACGATAAATAAGGCGGAAGTTTCCGCCACCGTTACGCCCGACGATGACACGTTGACTTACGGCGACAATTTGCCGAGCCTTACCGCAGCCATAAACGGCGAAACGTACACTATCAAAAGCGGCAAATACGAATTGCACCTGGGCATGACCTCGATAACGGGCGACGTTGCAAATAACGTCGGCACGTATAATATCGAAAACGTGGATATTTCGGTCTTACGCGCAAAGTATCCCGAAAAGAATTACGATATAAAACTCACAACCGTCGGCGCGATTACAATTAACCAAGCGAAGCTCACGGTAACCGTTTCGCTGGACAAAACCGAACTTACGTACGGTGAAGATTCGCCAATAATAAGTTATACTTTTAGCGGGTTGAAATCTTCGGACAAGGAAGATGACTTCACGATTACCAAAACGAAATTTGCAGAAAAACTCGATGCGGGTACGTATACGGCGGCCGTAACCATTTCGGGCGACAAGACGAAGTTTTACGAAATCAACGTGAACACGGCTGATTTCACCGTAAAACAAAAGGCAGCGACAATCACGATAAACGAAATTAAAGATATCGTTTACGGCGATAAAGTGCCAGATTTGTCTGCAAAAGTCGATGGCGTGCTTGACGGCGACAGCCTTACATACACGCTTAACCCCAACTATGAGGTCGGCAATAAACCCGGCGATTATACCGCAAGCGTCGTTTTTGACGAAAACGCCGCGGAAAACAAAAACTATGCAATCACCGCAACCGGCAGAACGTTCACCGTCGTCCAAAAGAAGCTTACGATAAAACTCAATAATACGAATACGGCGACCGTTGCGCTCGGGAAAACCTACACGGTCAATGCAGAACACCTGGAAAAAATCGGACTTGTTGCGGGCGACACCGTCACGGGACACGTCACGATAACAAAGGACGTCGCAGGCACATATTACGCAAACGATTTCGACAAATTCATTAGCGTTAAAAACGCCGCGGGAGAAGACGTTACTACCGCATGTTACAAAATTTCGTACGAAATGAGCGTTGAATTTGTAGAGGTCGGCGAATTCGCAATAGATTTCCCCAATGTAACGCTGACGTACGACGGGAAGCCGCACAGCGTTAAGGTCACAAAGACCGACGAAAGCAAAAACTACACGATAACGTACGGCACGACCGAAAACGATTGCACGCTTAATTCTTCGCCCGTATATAAAAACGCAGGCGTATACACAATATACTTTAAGGTTGTTGACAACGACACCCTCGCGGAGCATGTCGGATACGTTACGCTTACGATAAACAAGAAAGCGGTCACCGTAACGGTTAAAGACGTCACGATAACTTACGGAGAAGAAATCCCCGCATTTTCGTACACCGTCACGGGGCTTGTAGAGGGTGAAACGCTTTCGGACGAAGCGGTTTACAGCGGCGCAGGCACGGATGCCGGCGTATACGATATTTCCGTTTCGGGACTTACCGCAAGCGATAATTATGCGGTGACTGTCAAGACCGGCACACTCACGATAAACAAAAAGACTGCCGAAGTCACCTGGACTAATGCGGAAAACTACGTTTATAGCCCCGCGGGACAGACTTTGCCCACGGCAACGTACGAAGGCAAAACCGCAAATCTTATATTCACAAAAGACGGTACGGTATGCGAGTTCAAAAACGCGGGTACTTATACGGTAACCGTTGCGGACAACAACTATATCCTGACGAATAACGAAAAAACAATCGTCATCGAAAAAGCAACGTATGCCGATCCCGCGCTTTCGCTTACCGACATAATATACGATCCCAACAAAACGCTCGGAAATGATTATAAGATAGACGGGATTACTTGGGTTAACCCGGATGAAACCCCCGTTTGCACAAAGACGGTGTACGCGGCGATTTACAATAAGGACCCCGTAAACTACAACGACCTTGATACGACGGTAACGCTCGATCTTCAAAAGGCGACGGTAACGCTCGCACAAAACCTTTTCGAGTTCAATTATGACGGCGCGTCGCACGAAATCGGCACGACCGTGAAGTACAATAACATCGAAGTAACGGAGCCTTACACCCTGACGTTTGAAAAGAATATGTTTTCTGCGGCAGGCACGCACAAAACAACCGCGACGCTTACGGCAGACAACTTCGCTTTGTCCGACAACGTCGTTTACGTAAAGGTCAAGGGCGTGAAAGTCGGCAACAACTATTACACAATCGAAGACGCACTTGCCGTCGCGGCAAGCGGACAAACGATTTTCGTCTTGAACGACACGGCGTTTGCAACGCAAGAAATTGCAGGCGTGCTTTACAACGACGTAAAATTCAAAACCGTCAAATCGGACGTAACGCTGCTTCTGCCGTTTAACGAGAACGACACCGTCGGTCATATCGGCGCGGGCGAAGACGGAAGTGCCAACTACAAGGCAACCGCCGCGCTTACGGGAACTGCGAAACTTTATAAGACGCTCGTTATCCCCGAAGGCATTGAAGTTATCGTCAACGGAAAACTTATCGTCGGCGCACAAACGGGAACAACAGCGGCAGGGCAAAAACAAAACGCGGTCTCGGGCAACTATTGCGAAATAAGTTTAGGCGGCACGATTACCCTTAACAACGCAACGCTTGAAGTGTACGGATATATCAAAGGAAACGGCGATATTTCCGCAAACAACACGACCGTGATTGAAAACCTGTATCTTTCGGGTTGGATGGGCGGAACGCAATCCGCGGTAAGGTACATCGGCAACGATAAAATTAACGGTGCGACGCTTGCCCTTTCCGGAAATCTTAAAATCGACAATCCTACACAATTCCCGTTCAGCCAATATGAATTAAGATCAATTCAATCAAGAATAACAATAAACAAAGGGAGCAAGTTGCAAGGTTACGCAAAGATAGCAACCGGAAAACTGGAACAGTTCGGAGGTCTCGTAAAAGTACCCGCACAAATTAACGAGGCGTATCTTAATTTTATTTCTTCCGATGCAAGCAACGCTTCAAGCGGATTGTTCAGACTTGTCGGGAACAACAGCAAAATCATAAAATCGATGAGCGGTGACAGAGTAAGGTTTGATTTGTTTGACGAGATTAAAGACGGATATACGTCTTTAAGCGTAAAAGTGATAAAGAAGACCGTAAATATGACATCAGAAAAAGTTTTCTTCCCGATTGACGGACGTACCGATATTACGCTCAAAAACGGCGCAATGTTTACGCAAAGTTATATGTTCAAAGCATTGCCGGGAGCAACGATTACCGTTGAAAGCGGCGGCATATATAACCTTAACGGAAAACTCGTTATGTACGATAAATCGTTCACCGATATTTCGACTTATCCGTATCCGGGCGCAAGCCGCGGCGACGCGAAACTTATTGTAAACGGCACGATGAACGTCAACGGCGCACTCGGCGGAAACGTAACGTCGGACAACGCAGGCGCGGTCGCCGTCGGGGCAAACGCAACGATAAGCGGAGTTCACTCGGCGGAAGGAGAGGGTTCAATGGCAAGAGAAGGCGAGTGGTCTACAAACATAATATTTACTTTCAACGATATATGCGGCGTTACCAAATCGCTGGTGTTTGTAAATGCGGGCAACTCGACGGTTGCGGCGGCGACAAACAAAACCTATAATTACAACAACGGAACGTGGCAATAACCGCGCCCCATCTCAAAAAACAAAGTATGCGTCCGAAAGGGCGCATATTTCTTTGAAAATCACTTGCAACTTTTCCCCCGCGGTGATAATATATCGTGAGAAAATTCAAGGTGAACTAATGAAAAAACCGCTTAAAAAAATCCCGAAGACCGCGGAACTTATGTGGGTGCTGGGCATATTCCTTGTCGCGCTCGGCGTGACGATGAGCAAGAAAGCCGACCTCGGAGTTTCGATGATTGCCGCGCCGACTTTTATCGTGTACGAGGCGATAAGACCGTTGTGGGCAGTGTCGGTGGGCACGGTCGAATATCTTGTGCAGGGCGCGATTCTCCTTATAATGTGCGCCGTCGTGCAACGGGTGAACTGGCGATACCTGCTGGCGTTTGCGGTGGCGGTGATATACGGCTACGTGATGGACATGTGGATGTTGGTTTTCAAAAACGTCGTGCTCACAGAAGCGTACTTAAAATGGATTATGCTTATCGCGGGCGACGTGATGACGGCGGCGGGCGTGGCGTGCTTTTTCAGAACGTATATGCCGCTTCAAGTGCACGAACTTTTCGTTGCGGAACTGTCCGACAGATATTCCCTGAAAATAAACAGGGTGAAACTCGTTTTCGACTTATCTTTTCTGGTGCTGTCCGTGGTGCTTACTCTTACGATATTCAGGGACGCGAATACCTTTGACTGGAAAAATATCGCCACGACAAGTTATCATAGCCTGGGGCTTGGGACAATTGTCACGACGTTGATAAACGCCCCGATAATCGCGGTAATCGGGAAAGGACTTGACAAAGTTTTCGACTACACCCCGCTTTTCCCGAAACTTGAAAAGCTGATAGGCCGCAAAAAGAAAACGGACGCGCCGCCCGAAACGGAACAAAATACCCCCGAAAACGAACAAACCCAAACTGCGGAAGAACAAGCCGCAAACGACGAGAAAGAATAAAACCTAAAAAACCCTCGCAAAATCGCGAGAGTTTTTAATTTGAAAAATCTTCCGAGAGTTAAAATCCCCCGAAAACGGGGAAATTTAGATGAGATTGTGTTTTTCTCGGCAGGTTCTGAAAATTCCTAGTGTACGCGTCGCACACTTCGCTTTTGAAATCACGTTATCGGGAGCGATAACGCTCACTCTTTTGCTTGTGTGCGCCTTTTCCCCAAAAGTACAAAAGTATCTTTTGGGGTCCCCTTTTCTCACGAATTTTCGGGTTCTGTCGAAAAGGCAAAATATCGCTAAATTTCCCCGTTTTCATCTTGACGTTTGTTTTCTATGATATTCAAAACTACGGTTATCGACGGCACGATTACCGCAAACAGGCAAAGTTCGACAACGGTATTGATTGCAACCACGCTTGACAAAAGCCACTTGAAATTTATTACAAGTCCGTCGTAGTTTTTGCCGTGCGCGAATGCCAGAAACATTGAAAGGAACAATATCGTGTTGGTGATAACGCCGCAAATCGTTGAAAAACAGCCTATTGCAAAGTTCACGGCGCGTTTTTGTTTTTCGGTGCGCGGTTTTGTCGATTTCGCCGCCGCCTTGCTCAGCCCTTTGTATACGAGCGCGCAGACAGTGCCGCACAATATGCGCGGAAGCACCGATACGAGCGGGTTTATCGCAACCGCGTACATGGGAATACTGCCCGAATAAATAAGCGCGATAAACAAACTTACAAGCCCGAATACGCCGCCCGAGATCGCGCCGAATTTCACGCCGTAAACCTGTCCGCAGACGAAGACGGGAATAAGCCCCAGCGCAAAACTTATCGGCAGCCCGAATTTTTGTATGATTTCCGCAAGAGCCTGCAATACGACGACAAGGGCAAGCGTTATCCCAAGCGTCGCGATTTCTTTGTTTTTCTTGTGATTTTCAACGTTGTTCATAAACGTTATTATACAAATATTTTCAAAAAAGAAAAGCAAAAAACAAACCCGATACGAGTTTTTAGCAATAAATTTCTGACAAGGTGTCCCTTCCGGGAGATTCTCACGTCGCTTTGCTCCTCAGAATGACATAAGTGCGTTGCACGGAATAGCATAAAGAGCGTTCTTCAATCACGTCAAGGCTTGCAAACAAACTCTTGTTCCATTCCGTACGAAGTACTG
>ULXJ01048999.1_pt1 | contig 12439 bp, 9 predicted proteins | sample 1960981 | NCBI WGS metagenome assembly ULXJ01 (sample SAMEA4835830, study PRJEB28245) | human gut metagenome | biome: gut microbiome; material: fecal sample | place: Denmark | collected 2008 | reverse complement strand
TAAGCTTTTCACTTAGGAACGAGTCGCACCAAAGAAATAGTCGTGAATAAGGAAGTTGTACTTATCGTATCTCTTGTCTGTCACCTTGAAATCGCCGAACGGCACATTGCCGATAACTCCGTCAAAGAAACTGTCGGGAACATTGACTTCTTCAAATCCTTGTGCCGCTATTGAGGATTTCTGATAAAGCTGCTGTGCAATACCTGCCGAAACGGTATCAAGTTCAACGCCGTAAACTTTTGCGTTCTCCATTGATTTTGGCAGCATACCGATAAAATTACCGATACCGCAGGACGGCTCTAACAAATTGCCCTCACGAAATCCCATCTGTTCCATTGCTTTGTATATGGCATTGATAACTGCTGGAGGGGTATAAAAGGCGGTCAAGGTGCTTTCTCTTGCCGAAGCGTATTCTTCGGGTGAAAGCAAAGTGTAAAGCTCTACAAACTCATCTGCCCACGCAGAATTATTCTCGTCAAAGGCTTCGGGCAAACCGCCCCAACCGACATATTTAGATAAGACAAGTTGTTCTTCGGGTGTAGCAAATCTGTTTTCAAACTCACATTCTTTGAGTACCTTTATTGCTTCTGCATTTCTGCGAAAGCGTTCTTTCTTGCCGACTTGTTCAACTGGATTAGAACGCAAATCAAAATTGTTTCGCTCTGCCATCGGCACATCAGGGTGCAGGTCAAAACTTTTTACCTTTTCTTTTTTCTTCTGTTCCCAAGCAGGAACAATCGGCTCAGGTTCTTTATCGTAACCGTTTCCGATACGAATGCCCTCGTTATACATCTCATCGTAGCTGTCAAAACCGTTTTGAACGGCTACAATTTCTCGGTAGTCCTCAATCGGAACTTTACCGATATTGGTTGCTACCATATCGCTTCTTTCGGCATTTTCAAGGAGTGCTTCCATTGTGGCAGAAGTGCAGCCGGTTAAATCCGGTGTCTGTTTGAAAGCATTATCTGCTTCTTCAAACCATTCCGTACCTACATCGGCAAGAGTTTGATTTGCGATACTGCCGAGATAATCAAAGAAGTCATCTGCCGATTTGTGGCTTTGTGCCGCTTCTCTAATTTCATCAAAAGAGAGTTCGTTAGTAACATACTGACCGCCGGCATTGCTGTCGGGGTTGAAGTACATCCAAGTAACGCTTTCTTGCTCTCGGTTAATGAAAAAGGCATCTTCATAATCTGTTTTCTGTTCGGTTTTGGTATCGTTTTGAGCGATATTTTCGCCTGTATCTGCTTTTTCTGCGGCAGGTAATACCATTACTCTCAGGTGTTCGTTCATTGGATTTTCACGCACTTTACGGTCAAATTCCGAACGCTCAAACTCTTTGTTAAATAACGGCATTTCGGTATCATAAAGCATTACTCTCTCATCATCAAAAGATAAGATTTCGTATTCCGAAGCACCGATATATACTGTATCGCCAAGATGATATTCATAGCGTGCTTCCGTTTCTACATCGTTGTTTTCAGTTTCGGGTGGGGCAGAAGAAAGTATTTCACGATTTCTTTGCTGCTCTGCAAGTTCTGCTCGCCGTTCTTCTTGTTTTTCAAGCCACTTTGGATACTGCTCCTTTTCTTTTGGATTGAGGTATCTGTCCATACGGATAAGTTCTCCGATACGCTTTTCAACCTGATTCCATTTAAGAGTGAGTTTAGGTGCGCCGTTTCCAAATCCTTTTGAAAGGGTTATGCCTTTTCCGTCGTGGTTTTCATCAATACCTGCACCGATAATAACAGGATATGAACCGCCCCAACCGTATTCGTTTTTGAGAAAATCTGCATTTTCCTTTGCGGATAGGCTCTTTTCAAACTGCTCATAGATACGCATTTTGCCTTCCGATACTCCGCTTCCACGGGTTAGAACTGCGTCAATAATTTCCTGAGAAAAAGTAAAGGCAGAGGGTTTCTTTTCCTCTGCCTGACTGCTTTCTATTAAAGATAACTGACTGTCTGTTGACGGTAACGGCTTTATCTCATCGGACAATTCTCCTAAAAGCCTCATTGCCTCAAAATGCTGTGCAATTACACTCCAGTCGTAGTAGCTTTGAGCCGTTCTGTTGTTATAACTTCCTTCCCACAAATGAAGAACATTCTGAAATGTCTTATAGCCTACCGTTCTGCCGTCCTTTAATGTGAGTTCGGTATAGTCATTATTGAAAATACTCTTGATATATTCGGTACGGCTCTCACTATCTGTATTCAGTTCAAAGAAGTCTTTGATTTCTTTTTTTGAAGCCTTCAAATGCGGCGTAGTACCGAGTATCTCTCGGATTGTATCATCATTGCCAAAAAACGGTAGGCTTTTGTCCTCGTGTCGGCGGTCATAATATTCTAAGCGAAGATTATCTGTTCCTTCACGATTTCCTGTGCGGAGTTGCGGAAGTTGTTCATCAATCCTACCCACTTCATCATATCTTCCGCTTTCATCTGTTCGGTTAGACCTGCTTTCGCTGCCATCTGCTTGACTAAACTCTCCTCCAAGTCGGTCGCTCTCTCTTGAACTTCCGCCAAGTGCTGTGTCAGAATTCCCTTCGTCAGAAGATTGTAATATAGGATTTTGTGATGTTCTTTCAGATAAGTTCTCCTCATCTGCGACCATCTGCCGAGAGTCACCTCCGGCTGTTCCGGTAATGTCAAGTCGGGAATCAGGTAATCTCCCTGCTTCGTGTATGTGATTTCTTGCATCGTCAAAACTCCTTTCGTTTTTGTTTTCGTCTTTATTGTACTCAAAGCCATTCCTTCTATCAAATGTGCGATTTTCTCTGTCCAATGCCATTACGGTTTTGGATATTTCGGAAAGTCCCATTTCTGCAATATCGCTTGTGGCAATGCCGAGAGCATTAAGCGTGTCCTGTGTATTAAAGTTTGTTACATCACGAAAATCGTCGGCTTCAAAGTATTCTTCTGCATTGATACCGAGCCTTGACATCATCATATATGCCACGCTGTTTGTAACAACCTTTTTGTAAAGGCTTGCAATCATATCCTCGCTGAGTTCTTCAAGAAAACTGTCCTCACTGATATACACAAGGTCATTCAGATAGTCGGGAAGATTATCTTCGGCAGCATTTTGTGCGGCACTCATTACAGCATTACTCAAACTACTCTTGTTTTCAAGCTCACCGAATGTGCTTTCAAGCGTTTCAATAACACTTGCGTCATATTCATCTCTCATATTCCAAAGCGGAACAGGACGAGAGTATCTGCTTTCGTGTGTATCGGATATATCGAAGTAATGGGTAAGCCTTTGTCTGCTTCTGTCTGCGTCCTCAAACACGGCAATACCTTTTGCACCTTTATTTACCCAACGACCGAAAGAAGTATTCCATCTTTCAATTTCAAGTACAGCCGTTGCGTCTGGTCGCTGTGCAAAGATTAGCAACTGCTCGTCAAAGCGCAGTTTGTAGTTTCTGCAAGCCGACTCCAAAAACTTCTGCCAGCTTTGCGGATTTGAAACAACCGTCTTGCAAGTTCTGTCATACAGTTCGGATATGAGTTCGTATTTCCTCGCCATTTACTTACACCTCCTTATCGTGATTTTTCTTTGTCTTTGGCAGACTTCATATTTTCTTTTGCGGCTGGTTCTACGGTATGACCGTTTCTCTCGCAAAGCTCAGCAAATTCGCAGATGTGATAGAGATTTGTACCAACCTCTAAATGATAGTCGTCGATATATCTGCAAGTTCTCTCCATTGTTTTGCCATCGCTGAGTTTAATGGTTATTTTTTCGCCGTCCGCAATGCGAAACTGCTCTTTATAGTGGGAGTCAATAAAGCGGATACCACGCTCTTCGTCTTTCAAATGGCTGTTTAGCCACTCTTTATGATAGCAATAGCAGTACAGATTGTACTCGCCCCTGTTGGGGTTAAACCTCATAAGATAGCTGTATTTTTCCGTATCAAGACGAATGCCGTAATGGTTGCGGTCGTCATTAAAGGAGCTGTCGGGAGTGGAATAACAGTAAGAGGACATAGCCTTTCTGCCAGACAAAACATCTCCGTCACGCAATCCGTTTATAACGCCATCAAATTCAGCCTTAAATTCATCGGTTTTTAAGTCTTTTCTGAAATCGTTCCAAGTCGTCCAAAACTCGTTACCAGTAGAACCGAAGTCCGCTCGCAAATATCCGATAAGACCGGTCTGCATAGAGAGCTGCTGGCTTTGGCTGTATGTGTATTTACGCTCTGCTTCGGTCAATACTCTGTAATCCATTTTTCTCACCTCGCTTGTTCGTTTGATTGTCTTTGTTTTGAAATAGAAAAGCCATATACTTCGGCAATCTCATCGCCGAGCCTTTTGGTAACTCGTGTGATGTCGGCTCTTGTAACTTTTCCGTTATAGATTTTATCTTGCAGATTTTCAATCTGCGTATCGGTAACACCGTCTTTGAATACACGGTACAGATAATGGTTTGTGCCGTCGTGATGAACGGCATTGGCTCGAAGGTCGCCGTACTTGTCCACATACCATTCGGTATAATCGGTATCGGAATAAAGGCAATCCGTTATATTGCCGGAATCAATCATTTTGTATCCCGTCACTCTGCCGTTCCATCTGCCAAGGTCGCCGATAACGATAATCGGTTGTGAAAACTGAATATCGAGATTTCGCCTTTCATCGGAAAGGTAATCGTCATTTGCTTCAACCATATACTCATATAGCTTGTTTTCGTCGTTAGGGTCATCATCTAAACCGTTGATTTCAAGGTATTCTTTATAACTGTCACGCCAGTCATCAGCTTCAAGGTTCATATTGCTCCAAATAATATGACGGTCACTCTGTTCCCGTCTGCTCATCAGCACCACCTCCCAAATAAGAGAACAGCTTATTAACTTTGGTCTGCTTCTGAAGCTCAATAATCAAGCTCATATCCGGAATGGTGATACCCGGAATTTTAAGTATGCTTTCCATATCAAGCTGCTGCAATTTCTTTTCCGTATTGCAACCTGCGTCAAACAGTTTCGTAAGAAGCTTTGTTTTCTGCTGAAAAGTGAATTTCTCTTTCATTATTTGTCCTCCTTATCGTTATTTACGATTTTGCATAGGTTCGATACATATGCTCACAACGCTTTCGTCCTCTCTGAACTTCGGGACTGGGCGCAAGTTCGGGGTGTGAAGCCTGAAGCTTTGCTCGTGACCTTCTGACACTCTCGAAATGTGGTAAATGCAGTTCTTTATAGCAATTCATAATCACCGCAAAAGGCAAACCGCCTATATCTTGATTTTCATACCGTTGATAACAACGATTACAAACGAGAAGATAAAGTTTCATATCGTCGTTTCGTGCGTCTGTATTCTCTTTGAGAATAGTTAGCACTTGGTTTTCTATCGTATTGGGATTATTCATTTCATTCCTCCAAAAAAATATGGGCGGAGTTTTTTACGCTCCGCCCACTGTGTTTTTCCTTATTTCTTTCTGTTTTTAATCTGCAAGAAGATAAAGCCGCCGACAATAAAGGCGACCAATATAACTGCTACGATTGTTTTAGCGTCCATTACTCATCGTCCTCCTTTTTCTTTTTTCTGAGTGCAGCAAAGACTGTTCCCGCAATTCCGAGAGCAGAAAGCCCTGCAAGCACAGTCCACAAGCCGACCTTGCTGTTATCTCCGGTCTTAGGTGTATCCCTGAGAACATTATGCATTTCCACAACGGTGGTAGAGCCAACCTTTACGCTTGCTTTTTTATCGGCAGGTAAAACATATCCGGCAGAAACATTGTCGCCGACTTCCGATACGGTATATTCGCCGATACGAAGTCCCTCAATAAAAATTTCGCCGTTTTTATCGGTTGTGAAGCTGCGGTCATAACCGTTTTCTCCGGTTACTCTGAAAGTGAAGCCCTCAACCTTACCGTCAGAAGATGTCTTTTTGATTTTAAGGTTGCCTTTCATTGCCTGATTGATAAAGCCGACTCCTGCTTTGTTTTCAACATTGTAGGTGGTTTCATCATTCTCAATAAAGACGGAATAAACACCCTTATCAAGTTCAAAACCGTCCGGTGCTTTGGTTTCTCTTACAAGATATTTTCCGTAGAGAAGTTCTTTCATCTCGTAGATACCTGTTGAGGTTTCTTTAAGATTTCCGATAAGTTCATCGCCGTCGTCAAGTTTGCCATCGCCGTTTACATCTCTGTAAACTTCAAAGGTTGCACCTGTAAGTTTGTTATCGGGATAATCTGCGTCAACTTTGGTAAGCTGAATGTTACCGTGAATATACTCATTGGCGATTTCAACTTCAATGACCTGTTCGTTTTTAGAAATATTGACCTCGTAGGAAGTATCGTCAAGGACAAATCCTGTCGGAGCTTCAATCTCTCTTACAATCCACTGTCCATAAGGAACTTTTGCAAAAGAAAAACTGCCGTCCTTTTCAGATGTGGCAGTCATAATAGCGTGTTCTTTTGTAAATTCGGTTTCATCTGCTTTGAAGATGCCGATTAAAGCACCTCCAAGTGCTTCTCCATTCTCGTCAATCTTCTTACCGGATACAGAACCGTAGATAAGTTTATTCTCAATCGGCTTACCGTCATTCACATTGATTTCAACCGTTTCGGTATCCTGACCGGCATACTCGAATGTGAACGGATATTGTGTAGCGGAGAGGATATAATGCTCATCTGTGGCAATTTCCTTGATATAGTAGCTGCCAAACGGAAGGTCTGTATTCGCAATCGCTGTTCCGTTTTCATCAAGCGTGATAATCTCAATCAAACCATCTGCCGGAATGACTGTGCCGCTTGAAGATACAATATCTTCTTTTGCGTATAGTCCGAAGCTGATGTTTTTGATTTCATCATTCTTGCCGATACCAAAGATGTCATTCTGTTCAAGCACCTTTTCAAGAGAAATCTTTACTTTCTGTCTCTCGTTATAGAAGCTGGTTACGGTTTCTGTTACGGCTACATCCTGACCTGCATAAGTGAGTTCAACCGAATGTTTTTCGTTATTGATAACCATACCGTTAGGTGCTTTGATTTCTACTACCGTGTATTTTCCGAGATAGAGTTCCTTGCTCTTGGCAAAACCTTCATCATCGGTTGTCACGGTATCAACCACATCACCCTTGTGATAACGAAGTGTGCCGTCCGGTGTGATAATATCTTCATCGGCTGTGATTTCATAAACCGCACCTGCAAGTCCTTTGACCTTATATACCGGCTGATAAATCACATCTTTATCTTTCTCGCCAAAAACATTCACACCAAAGAACACCTCGCCGGTTTTCTCAACGGAAATTGTGCCTTTCTGAGCCATATTCGGCTTATCCACCTTAATCAATGTGATACCGCCTTCCTGTGTGGAGTTTTCTTCCGTTACATCAAAAGGAACAGGAGTACTGTCGAGTACATACCCATAGGGCGCTTGAACCTCAACAAGTGAATAACCTTTGCCGTATTCAAGTTTTTCGGGAGTTACAAGCTGTCCGTCTGCGTCGGTGTAGAAAGTGTCGATAGTTGTCGGTGTAGGATAAGTAAATGTCATACTTACTTTGTTTCCGGCAGGGTCATAGATTTGGAAGCCTGCACCTGCATACGGAATTGTCTTGCCTGTTTCTGCATCAACCTTTACCACCTTGATATAGCTTTCAAAGTTTGCGTTGTTGATGAGATAACGGTAGGTCTGTCCGTCCTGAGAAATGAAAACATCAAAGTCTTTCATAAACTCACGACCTTCCCAACCTTTGGTCTGATGAACGGTATATACGCCGTAAGGCATATCCTTTGTCTGAGCAAAACCGTTTTCATCACAGACAACAGTATCTCGTTCATCTTCTTCTGCTGCTTCAAAACTTCCGGAAGATTTAAGATAGATTTCAAAAGTTGCACCGCTTTCAGGTGTTTCAATCTTTGTTTCACCGTCATCGGTGTGTTTGATGATAGCGATATTTCCTTTCATAACCTGTTCGGTAACATCGTTAGAAACAAGGTTGTGTTCAATCGTAAAGAGCTTTGGTTCTGCACCTACCTTGTGTACTGTCTTATCAAGAAGATAGCCCTCGGACGGTGTGATTTCTCTTACTGTCCAATCGCTGTCGCAGACATATTCTTTTGTGGTGAACTGTCCGTCGCTGTCGGTTACATACTTATCCACAAGTGTTTCGCCTTTGTAGATACCGTAAACAGCACCGGAAAGTTTAGCGTCACCCTGAGCAGTGCCTTTTTCTCGGTCGCTCTTTGTTACAGTTACGCTGAACTTTTTAAGAATATTGGTAAAGTCTCGGTTTGTAACCTCATTCCATTTAATCGGTGCAGTCTGCTTTTCCGGAACAACATAACGGATTGCTGTATCCACTTCTTCGAGCGTATATGGTGTGCTTCCGCTAATAAGTACATCTTTGAATGTTGCAACACCATTTTTGTCAGTAACTGCATATTCATCAACGGCAATGCCTGCAAGGGAAGTACCGTAAAGGTGGAATTTCACACCCTCCACAAGATTATCTTCCGATGACTTGATGACCTGAAGATTACCTCTTTTGAGAACATTATTGAAGTTTACGGTTGCCACCTGACCGGCAACAACGGTTACTCTGTGAACCTCCTGCGGGACATATTTATCAATGGACTGTTCCGTTACGGTATATACGCCGGGCATAAGATTATCAAGCTGAAACTTACCACCGTTTGCTGTGGTAACAGTCTGATTAACTCCGTTGCCTGTGATAGTGAATTTGATACCGTCAACCTTTCCGTCCTCGCTGGTTTTTACAATCTTGCAAGAACCGTAGCTGACTTTCATTTTTACAAAGCCGCTGACAGGGTCGCTGACATTCTGACTGTACGAAATGACATCTTGAATACCGTTACCGGGAGAGTTTTTACCGTCCGTCCAAACAACAATGCCCTTGCGAGTGCCGTTTGTTTTGGTTGCGGTAATTGTAAATTCCTTACTCGGAGCTTTTGTCATTGAAACTATCAACTTGTTTCCGCTTTTAGAAAAAGTCACGCCGTCAATATTGGCAGAAAACTCATAATTGCCAAGCACACCGTTTGAGTCTGTAAGAGTAGTAACATACTTGCTTCCGTCCCATTTAAGTTCATTCACCTTTGCAGAGCCGCTTGACTTAGTACAAAAACTTGGCACTTTTGTGTGCTTCTGTACGCTTTCCGACATACTGTTGTAGTAAGCCATAATACGGCTATAAAGGGGATGACCCTTTTGAATATGGTCGAGAATAGCATCATAACTGCCGGGCGACTTATGATTAAAACTTTCATCTCTTTCACCAACAATGGTTTCCCAAATAAGGAGCTGTGTTGCGATTGCGTGTGAAAGTTTATCTGCGTCATCGCTGTTCTGCGACTTCCAACTTGTGCTAATGTTGCCGCAGTATCCGTACTGCAAAATACGACCGATATTAAGTCGAATATCATCGCCGGAAATTGTGCCGTTAGAGCCGAGATTATTGAAATAGTCCTCGTTTTTCTCGGTAAGAGTATCTCCGGTATGCTGACCAGTACCCGGCTCGATACAGTAAGCAATATTGCCCGAATACGAACCCATTGCTCTGAGTGAATCGGTGCTTATTGCGTGAGAGTACCAACCGTTCATAAATTTGAGTTCACCGTGACCCCACTTACCGTTGTTGTTTGTATCTCCGCTACGGGGAAGTTGCATAATATACACATCGGACTTCGTACCCGAAGCGGCATAAGCAGTTGTCCCGATATTTGTAAATACACCGAGACTGAGAACCGCCGCCATTACAAGCGATACAGCTCTCTTGAATTTCGTTTTTACCATTTGGTTTTCCTCCTTAAAGTGAAAGAACGCACCGATTATCAGTGCGTTCAATTCTGTGTTTGATTTAGTTTTAGCAATATCCGATGTAGATTTCGTATTCCGTATCGGATACCTTTTCAGCCCATATCCATACTGCCGTAAAGCCCTCAACATTTTTGTATCTGTTCAGCCTACTTTTAATGTCGTCTTTAATGCCTGTTCGTCTGCTGTTCGCTGTAATAGGATTATCCCAACATTCCGTTGCTGTACTGTCCAGTTCTAAACCGATACTTTGAGCATAGCTCTTTGCGTAACTCACATATTCGCTCACATCAAAAGTCTGCTTTGGCGACTCTGTGGGTTTCGGCTCTTTTGGCTTTTCAGTCGGCTTTGGTGTAGCGGATGTTGGTTCTTTTAATTGTTCCGTGTGCTTTTCGGAAACAGTCGGTGTGTTTGTCCGCTTTGACGGTTCTGCTTTCGGCTTTTCAGAACTTTTTTCTTCCGCCGGTTTTGACTGAACATTGCTGATAGCCTTACTTTCATCAACTTTTCTGCTTTCGTCAGTCGTATTCGGTGTTTTTTCCTGAATAACTGCACTTTCCTGTTCGGTTGATGTTTCTTCTTGAGATTGCGTTTCAGTATTACCAGCCGGAAAAGAAGTCTCTGTATTCGTTTCATTTTTTGCGGCTTCTTTGACTGTGTTACTGCTGCAACCTACGAGCAAAATCATTAGGCAAGCAAGCATATAAGCGGTTAATCTCTTTTTCATAGCATAACGCTCCTTTCGCCTTAATCGTACTCAATTAGGCAAAAAACATCAAAGGTGCGAATAGCCGAACTTTTTATCGTAGCAGACATTTTGCTTTCGTTTCAAATGTGCGAACCCTTTATTAGATAGCTATATGTTAGTTGAGATAGATATATTTAAGGGAGATAGAATATATCTTTTCAGCCGGTAAACAGTAGGTATATATAGGGGTAGAGTGTGAGAAGGGGAAAGGCTATCGGCTGTCACGGTCGGCTCTCTGTTTGAGAAACTTGTTGTAATGCTCCAAAGCCTTGCATACGAACTCCTCGGTTTGACTTACCGGGATATTCTTCGGGATAAGCTGTCGAACCCTGTCGCCTCTTAACACAATTTTCTCTTTTTGATTTGGCTTTTCCTCCGACATAATAGCTTGGATAGCCTCGGTTGTGAGTTTGCCCTCGTCAAAAAACTTTCGCATACGGATAGTTTGGTCGTGAGACGGTGTAGCATCATTCATATCAATTTCGTCCACCACATCACGCTGACTGTCCTCATCAAGATACGAGAGTTCAACGGCAGGTCGCATTTTAATTCGTCCCTCATCAACAAATTCAAGCAGTTCTGGGACAAGATTTGTCAAGCGGACATATCGGTAAATTTGATTTTTACTTTCGCCCGTCTTATCGGCGAGTTCATCACTTGACTTCGCAAATTCTAAATTGTTCCCCACTGGGGAATTATTTTTTGCTGGTCTGCCTGCTTGTCTTTTCATTGCTTCCAAACGCATTTTGTAGGCATAGGCTTTTTCACTTGGCAGTATCTGCGACCTTTGAAAGTTGCTCTCAACCATTAGGATTGTGGCTTCATCACGATTAAGGTCAACAACCTCACAACGGAGCGTATCAAAACCGGCAAGTTCACTTGCTCGTTTTCGTCTGTGTCCCGATATGAGTTCATATCTGCCGTCCTCTTTCTGCCTTACCGTAGCCGGAGTAATTACTCCACGCTCCTTGATACTCTCAACAAGCTGTTGCATATCTTCATCGTCCCTGACCTTGAATGGATGGTCTGGGAAATCATCAATCAGCTCTAACGGAATATCTCGGATTTTTGAAAGTTTTTCTTCATCTCTCTGCTCTTGAGTTGAAAACAAGTCATCGAGCCTCGTGAGAGTGAAGTCGCTCTTTCTTCCTGCCATCGGCTAACACCTCCTTTGTAAATTCGGCATACGCCTTTGACACCGTACTGTTCGGTTCATAGGCAAAAATGCTCTTGCCTTTGGAAGAAGTTTCTGCGGCTTTTACGGCAATCGGGATATATGTTCGATACATCTTGATTTGATTACCGAAGTTCTCTCTCAGAGCTTCTACCGTGCTTTTGGCGAGGTTGGTACGGCTATCCACCAAAGTGAGAAGCATACCGTCAATCTTTAAGTTCGGATTGATACGCTTCTTAACTCGTGAAATGGTCTGAACAAGTTGCGTCATACCCTTAGCCGGCAAATACTGAGCCTGCACAGGAATGATAACGCTGTCGGCAGCAGACAAAGCATTGATTGTTACCATACCCAGTGAGGGCATACAATCTATAAGGATATAGTCGTATTTGTCCCTTACTTCGGTTAGGTAATTTCTTAATGCCGTTTCTCTGCTCATTGCATTAACAAGGTTAAATTCCATTGCCGAGAGTTCAAGATTTGCCGGAATAAGGTCAACACCTTCGTCGTGGTGTAAGATACCGACCATAGGGTCTTTCATCGTTTCGTTTATGACATCTGTGAGTTTCGTTGCAAGCGTGATACCCAAACTATCTGTATCCTGCCAACCGAGACAAGTGGTCAAGTCGCCTTGTGGGTCTGCGTCTATGAGCAAGACTTTCTTACCCTGCATAGCAAGACCGACGCCGAGGTTTACCGTAGTGGTTGTCTTTCCAACTCCGCCTTTTTGATTGCATAT
>ULXJ01018181.1_pt1 | contig 12462 bp, 10 predicted proteins | sample 1960981 | NCBI WGS metagenome assembly ULXJ01 (sample SAMEA4835830, study PRJEB28245) | human gut metagenome | biome: gut microbiome; material: fecal sample | place: Denmark | collected 2008 | reverse complement strand
GGAGAGCGGCGCTCTGCGGCCGGGACAGATCTCCCTGGGACGGGATGGGGAGACGGGAAATGGGCTTGGCGCTTGACATTCTGAAATTCAGACTCTATAATACAACTCTATGATATTATAGAATAAGTATGTTCAGGGAGATGGAGGGTCATTTTCCCGGGAAAATAGAATGCGGAAAGGAACTTTGGACATGGAAAAAGAATACAAAATGAGTGCGGCCCGGGCCCAGGAGCTGCAGGAGGAACTGAACTATCTCAAGACCACCCGGTCCGACGAGGTGGCTGAGCAGATCAAGGTGGCCCGCGGCTTCGGCGACCTGAGCGAGAACAGCGAGTACGATGAGGCCAAGAACGAGCAGGGCAAGCTGTATTCCCGCATTGCCGAGCTGGAAGAGATCCTCCAGCACGTAGTCATCGTGGATGAAGCCAACGCGCCCACCAACGTGGTCACTATCGGCTGCAAGGTGACGGTGGCCGGCAAGGACGGCAAGGAGCTGCCGGCCTATAAGATCGTGGGCTCTCAGGAGGCGGACCCCATGCACGGTATCATTTCCGAGGAATCCCCTTTCGGCAAGGCCCTGGTGGGCGCCAAAGAGGGTGACACCGTTATCGTGGAGGCCCCCCAGGGCGCCATTGTCTATACGGTGTGCAAGATTGAGCGGTAAGGAGCGGAAGAGATGTCTGAACAAAAGACCAATCAGCAGCCGGAGCAGGACTTAAGCCAGCAGAGCAAGGTCCGCCGGGAAAAGCTGACGGCCCTCCAGGCGGAGGGAAAGAACCCCTTCCAGATCACCCGTTTTGTCTGGGACCACACCTCCGCTCAGATCAAGGAGAACTTTGATGCCCTGGAGGGCCAGAGTGTGAAGGTGGCCGGCCGCCTGATGAGCAAGCGGGGCATGGGCAAGGTCAGCTTCTGCGACCTCCAGGACCGGGATGGCCGCATCCAGCTCTACGCCCGCCAGGACGAGATGGACGAGGACGTCTATAAGCAGTTCAAGAAGTACGACATTGGCGACATCGTGGGCGTGGACGGTGAGGTGTTCCGCACCCAGCGGGGCGAGATGAGCGTCCGGGCCAGGAATATCACCCTGCTGAGCAAGTCCCTGCTGCCCCTGCCGGAGAAGTTCCACGGCCTGACCAATACGGAGCTGCGCTATCGCCAGCGCTATGTGGACCTGATCGTCAACCCGGAGGTCAAGCGCAATTTCCTGATTCGCTCCCGTTTTATTAAGTTCATGCGGGATTATCTGGACAACATGGGCTATATCGAGGTGGAGACGCCGGTTCTGAATACCATTGCCGGCGGTGCCGCCGCCCGGCCCTTCATCACCCACCACAACACCCTGGACATCGACATGTATATGCGCATCGCCACGGAGCTGCCCCTGAAGCGGCTGATCGTGGGCGGCATGGACCGGGTGTATGAGATCGGCCGCATTTTCCGCAACGAGGGCATGGACCCCAAGCACAACCCGGAATTTACCACGGTGGAGCTGTACCAGGCCTATACGGACTTCCACGGTATGATGGACATTGCCGAAGGTATCCTCTCCGGCGCCGCCCAGGCCATTCTGGGGACCTATCAGATCCACTGGCTGGGTGAGGATGTGGACCTGACGCCCGGCTGGCGCCGTCTGACCATGGTGGACGCCGTGAAGGAGTACACCGGTATCGACTTCGGCGCCATCACCGATGACGCCGAGGCCGTGGCTGCTGCCAAGGCCATCGGCGTAGAGCTGGCGGAGGCCGCTGAAAAGACCTGGGGCAATGCCCTGTATGAGGTCTTTGACCAGCGGGTGGAGGAGAAGCTGGTCCAGCCCACCTTCATCACCATGTATCCGGTGGAGGTGAGCCCCCTGACCAAGCGGAGCCCGGCGGACCCCCGCCTTACCGAGCGGTTTGAGCTGTTTATCTGCCGCAGTGAGTTGGCCAACGCCTACTCCGAGCTCAATGACCCCATCGATCAGCGGTTCCGCTTCGAAAAGCAGGTGGAACAGCGGGAACGGGGTGATGAGGAGACGGAGATGCTGGATGAGGACTTCCTCACTGCCCTGGAGTACGGCATGCCCCCCACCGGCGGCATGGGCATGGGCATCGACCGGTGCGTCATGCTGCTGACCGGAGCTGAGACCATTCGGGAAGTGATTCTCTTCCCCACCATGAAGCCGTTGGATACACCCAAAGCCGACGCACCCAAGGCGGAACCGGCTTCGGCGGCCCTCCCGGCCATCGATTTTTCCAAGGTGGAGATCGAGCCTTTGTTCCAGGATATGGTGGACTTTGAGACCTTCAGCCGGTCCGATTTCCGGGCGGTGAAGGTGAAGGCGTGCTCGGCGGTGCCCAAGAGCAAGAAGCTCCTGAAATTCGTCCTGGACGACGGCTCCGGCACTGACCGGGTGATCCTCAGTGGCATCCACGGGTATTATGAGCCCGAGGAACTGGTGGGCAAGACCCTGATCGCCATTACGAATCTGCCGCCCCGGAAGATGATGGGCATCGATTCCTGCGGCATGATCATCTCTGCCATCCACCACGAAGAGGGCGCGGAAAAGCTCCGCTGCCTGATGGTGGACGACGGTATCCCCGCGGGCACCAAGCTCTATTAAAACGTTTCCCGTCCCCGGCCCTTTTGGGGCCGGGGACGCACCCGCCTCACCCCGAAGCAGGACAACGCCGGAAAGGAGCAGCCATGGAGATCATTACCAGTCGGACCAATCCTCTGTGTACCCATTTCCGCAAGCTGGCTTCCTCCCGGTCTTACCGGGAGAAGACCGGGGAGTGCCTGTGTGATAGCCCCAAGCTGCTGCGGGAGGCAGAGCTGTGGGGCCAGACCGTCACGGCGGTGCTGTACACGGAGGGGACAGTTCTGCCGCCCCTGTCCGCACCTGCCCGGGTAGTGCAGGTGACGGAGAGCGTCATGCGCTCCGTCAGCCCCATGGAGACCCCCCAGGGAGTGGTGTTCTCCTGCCTGAAGGGAAAAACCGACCCACCGGACCATCTGGCACCCGGTCGTTACCTGCTGCTGGACGGCGTCCAGGACCCGGGCAACGTGGGCACCATCCTCCGCACCGCCGACGCCTTTGGCTGGACGGTGGTGCTGCTTCCCGGCTGCGCCGACCTGTATAACCCAAAGACCATCCGGGCTGGCATGGGAGTCCACTTCCGCCAGGTCATCTACTGCTGCGCATTGGAGCGGGCGGCGGAGCTGGTCCGGGCAGCGGGACTGCCTCTGTACGCCACGGCTCTGTCGGAAAACACGGCAGATGTGCGGGATGTGGATTTGTCCCGCTGCGCCGTGGTCATCGGCAGCGAGGGGCGGGGCATCTCACCGGAGGCCCTGGCCCTGTGTGACAAAACCTTGAAGATCCCCATGAACAGCACCTGCGAATCCCTGAACGCCGCGGTGGCCGCCGCTGTGGTGCTGTGGGAGGGTGCCCGGGAAGATGGGAGGGAAAGGCCATGCTGAAGTATTGGCTGTGGCTGACAGAGCTGACGGGACTGACCAATCAGACCCGGCTGGCCCTGCTGCGCCATTTTCCCTCTCCCGAGGACGTGTACTACGCCGACCCGGAGGAGGTGCTGTTGACCGAGGGCATCACCCGCCAGCAGGCGGCGCTCCTGAAAAACAAGGACCTCTCCACCGCCGACCGGATTCTGGCGGACTGCCAGCGGCTGAACATCCGCATCCTGACCCTCCAGGACGCGGCATACCCCGGCCGTCTGAAGAACATCTATGACCCGCCTTGCCTGCTGTACGTCCAGGGCCGCCTGCCGGTCTTTGACGAGGAGGTGGCGGTGGCTGTGGTGGGCACCCGGGATTGTACGCCCTACGGCGTCACCTGTGCGGAGAAGTTGGGCTATGGTCTCACCCGCGGCGGCGCTGTGGTAGTGACCGGGTTGGCCAAGGGCATTGACGCCGCCGCTACCCGGGGCGCCCTTCGGGCAGGCGGCGTGACCGCGGCAGTGGTGGGCAACGGACTGGATGTCCTTTACCCGCCGGAGAGCCGCTACCTCTATGAGGACGTGGCTGCCGCCGGCGCAATTTTAAGCGAGTACCCGCCGGGCACGGAGCCCGCCGGATGGCACTTCCCTGTCCGCAACCGCATTCTCTCCGGGCTGTGCCTGGCCACGCTGGTGGTGGAGGCCCCGGAGCGCAGCGGCGCACTGATCACCGCCGGAACTGCGTTGGAGCAGGGCCGGGAGGTGTTCGCCGTCCCCGGCCCCATCGACGCGCCTACCAGCGTGGGCTGCAACCGGCTGATTCGGGACGGCGCGGGCCTGGTGTCCGAGGCCTGGGACCTCCTGCAGGAATACGAGGCCCGGTTCCCGGACAAGCTGCGGCCGGAGGAATCCAGGCATCAGCCCTCCATATTGGGCTATCAGGCCCGGCAGAAGACGGAGCCCAGACCGGTGCCGCCCTCTGTGAGCCTCTCCCACAATGATTTGAGCCTGACTGACGATCAGATCACTCTGCTGAAGGCCCTCCCGGAGGAGGAGCCCATGCTGGTGGACGACCTGATCGAGTTGACGGACCTCCCCACCCGCCGGGTTCTTTCCGCCCTGACGGTGCTGGAGATCGAGCATCTGATTGAACAGCACAGCGGCAAGCGGTACACCCGCGCCGTGACACTGACGGAGTGAGTCCGTCCGCCTCCGGGAAATTCCCCGCCCCGGAGACGCCGTCCCATACGGGCCTTTCAGGGGAAACAGCGGGCGGGACGGTCCCGCCCGAATTCGGAGGTAACTATGGCAAAGCACAGCCTGGTCATCGTGGAGTCTCCTGCGAAGGCCAAAACCATCGGGAAATATCTGGGCAAGGATTTCGAGGTCACCGCCTGCATGGGCCATCTGCGGGATCTGCCCAAGAGCGTGCTGGGCGTGGACCTGGAGCACGATTTCGAGCCGGTCTATCAGCCCATCAAGGGCAAGGAGGACATCATCTCCGCCCTGAAAAAATCCGCCAAGAGCGCCGACATGGTCTACCTTGCCACTGACCCGGACCGGGAGGGCGAGGCCATTTCCTGGCATCTGAAACAGCTTTTGGACCTGCCGGACGAGAAGACCCGGCGGGTGACCTTTAACGAGATCACCAAGAAGGTGGTTCAGGAGAGCATCCAGGAGCCCCGGGACATCGACCAGAACCTGGTGGATGCCCAGCAGGCCCGCCGCATCCTGGACCGGATCGTGGGCTATGAGCTCAGCCCCCTGCTGTGGAAGAAGATCCGCCGCGGGCTCTCCGCCGGGCGGGTCCAGTCCGTGGCTACTCGGATGGTGGATGACCGGGACCGGGAGATCGAGGCCTTCCAGCCGGAGGAGTACTGGACCCTGGACGCAAACCTCCTGGGCAACGACCTGAAGAAGATCCCCTTTGCCGCCCGCTATCATGGTAAGGATGGCAAAAAGGCGGAGCTGAAATCCGCAGAAGAGGTGGATGCGGTGGTTCGGGAGACGGAGAACGCCGCCTTCACTGTCAAGAGCGTCAAGCGCACCGATAAGCAGCGCAGTCCCTCACCCCCCTTCACCACCTCCACCATGCAGCAGGAGGCGTCCCGGAAGCTCTCCATGACGCCCCGGCGGACCATGGCCATCGCCCAGCAGCTCTATGAGGGCGTGGATATCGAGGGGGAGGGCGCTGTGGGTCTGATCACCTACATGCGTACCGACTCCCTGCGGATCTCCGAGGAGGCCATTGCGGCTACCAAGAGTTTCATTCTCAGCCGCTACGGCAAGGACTACTATCCGCCCCAGACCCACCGCTACAAGGCCAAGGCCAACGCCCAGGATGCCCACGAGGCCATTCGTCCCAGCAATGTGGAATGGACGCCGGAGCAGCTCAAAAAAGACCTGACCGGAGAGCAGTACCGGCTCTACAAGCTGATCTGGAGCCGCTACGTGGCCTGCCAGATGGCCAACGCCGTGTATGACAGCGTCTCGGTGGAGATCGACGCCGCCGGACACAGCTTCCGCTCCAGCTCCTCCAGCCTGAAATTCTCCGGCTACACCGCTGTGTACGAGGAGGGCAAGGACGAGGAGAAGGAGGAAAAGGAATCTCCCCTGCCGGCGTTGCGGGAGGGGGAGATCCTGACACTGAAGGACTTCTCCCGGGACCAGCACTTTACCCAGCCCCCGGCCCACTATACCGACGCCACGCTGATTCGGGCTATGGAGGAGCAGGGTATTGGCCGGCCCTCCACCTACGCCCCCACCGTGTCCACCATCCTGGACCGGGAGTATGTGATGAAAGAGGGCAAGTACCTCCACATCACCAATCTGGGCCGGGTAGTGACGGCGCTGATGAAGGAGAAGTTCCCCGACATCGCCGATTTGAAATTCACCGCCCACATGGAGCAAAAGCTGGACTCCGTGGAGGAGGGCACCACGCCCTGGAAGAGCGTGCTGCGGGAATTTTACGGAGACTTTGCCCAGAACCTGAAGCAGGCGGAAAAAGATCTGGAGGGTACCCGCATCAAGGTGCCCGACGAGGTCAGCGAGGAGATCTGCCCGGAGTGCGGGCGGAACCTGGTGGTCAAGTCCGGCCGGTTCGGCCGCTTCCTGGCCTGCCCGGGCTACCCCGAGTGCAGCTTCACCATGCCGCTGGTGGTGGAAATGCCCGGCCGCTGTCCCAAGTGCGGCGGGCGGCTGATGAAGCGTACCGGCACCAGCAAGAAGACCAACAAGCAGTACACTTACTACTGCTGCGAGCATATGAACAGCCGGGACGAGAGCACCAAGTGTGACTTCATGACCTGGGATGTGCCAGTGAAGGACGACTGCCCGGTCTGTGGCCAGACCATGTTCAAAAAGGCGGGCCGGGGCTTCAAGCGGCCCTTCTGCATCAATCCCGCTTGCAGCAACTTCCTGCCGGAGGAGAAGCGGGGCTATCCCAAGAAAAAGCCCGAGGGGGAGGAGACGGCTCCGGCAGAAGAGACCGCCGGAGAGGCGGAGAAGCCGACGGCAGAAAAGGCATCTTCCAAGACCGCGACGGCGAAAAAGACCGCTTCCAAGAGCGCAGCGGCCAAAAAGACCACCGCCAAGGCCGCCGGAACCAAGACTACCACCAAGAAAACGGCCACGAAAGCCGCGGCGGCGAAGAAGACGGCCGCGGCCAAGAAGACCACAGCGGCGAAGAAACCCGCTGTGAAATCCACCGCTAAGAAAGCCGCCCCGGAGGCGTGAGCCTCCGTCGGGCGGAAATCCGAGAGAGGGGGACAAGCCAATGGAAGTGACAGTGATCGGCGCGGGCCTTGCCGGCTGCGAGTGCGCCTGGCAACTGGCAAAACGGGGCGTTCATGTGACGCTGCGGGAGATGAAGCCGGCGAAAAAGACCCCCGCCCATACCACGGCGGATTTCGCAGAGCTATGCTGCTCCAACTCTCTGCGCAGCGACCAACTGGAAAACGCCGTGGGCCTCTTGAAAGAGGAGCTGCGGCGGCTGGACAGCCTGATCCTCTCCTGCGCCGATGCCACCCGGGTAGAAGCCGGCGGCGCCCTGGCGGTGGACCGCCACGGATTTGCCGCCTTGGTGACGGAGCGTATCCGCTCCCATCCCAACATCACCGTGGTGGAGGGTGAGGTGACCCAGCTCCCGGAGGGGGAGGTGGTGGTGGCCTCCGGCCCCCTGACCTCCGACGCTCTGGCGCAGCGCCTGACGGAGCTGCTGGGAGAGGACAGCGCCCTCCATTTCTATGACGCCGCCGCCCCCCTGGTTTCCGCCGACAGTGTGGACATGGACAAGGCCTGGATGGGTTCCCGGTACGACAAGGGTACGGAGGATTATGTAAACTGCCCTATGGATGAGGCGGAATATGACGCCTTCTGGCAGGCCCTGACCACCGCCGAGGAGGCTCCGGTCCATGGCTTTGAGGACAAGCGGGTCTTTGAGGGCTGCATGCCGGTGGAGGTCATGGCCCGTCGGGGCCACGACACCCTCTGCTACGGTCCGCTGAAGCCCCGGGGGCTGAAGGATCCCCGCACCGGGCGGGAGCCTTACGCCGTGGTACAGCTCCGGCGGGACAATGCCCAGGGCAGCGTCTATAACCTGGTGGGCTTCCAGACCCACCTGCGGTTCCCGGAGCAGCGGCGGGTGTTCTCCATGATTCCTGCCCTTCACGACGCGGAGTTCCTGCGCTACGGGGTCATGCACCGCAACACTTTCCTGAACTCTCCCCGGCTGCTGGACCGGTACTACCGGCTGAAAAAGGAGCCCCGGATCTCCTTCGCCGGGCAGATGACCGGCGTGGAGGGATACGTGGAGTCCGCTGCCTCCGGCTTTTTGGTGGGGGTGGAGACCGCCCGGCGCCTGCGGGGCCTACCTCCGGTGGATTTCCCCCGGGAGACTGCCGTCGGCGCATTGGGGCTGTATGTATCAGATACGTCCGTCACAGTTTTTCAGCCTATGAACATCAACTTCGGCATTATGCCCCCTCTGGACCACCGGGTCCGGGGCAAGCGCAACAAGAACGCGGAGCTGTCGAAGCGGTCCCTGGATATCATCGAGCAGATAAAGGAGGAGGTCCTCGCATGAAGATCATCGTAGACGCCATGGGCGGCGACAACGCCCCCCAGGCCATTGTTCGGGGCGCGCTGGACGCCCACCGGACCCATGGAGTGGACATCATCCTGGTGGGTCGGGCGGCGGAGGTGCTGCGGGCCGTGGAGGCCTGCGGCGAGAAGAGCCTGCCCACCGGCGTGGAGATCAAGGACGCCAAGGAAGTGGTGGAGATCGCCGACGATCCCGCCATGGCCTTCAAGCTCAAGCCCGATTCCTCCCTGACCGTGGGGCTGAACCTGCTGAAATCCGGCGCTGGGGATGCCTTTGTCTCCGCTGGTTCCACCGGGGCGCTGCTTGCCGGCGCCACGCTGGTGGTCAAGCGTATCCGGGGCATCCGCCGGGCGGCCATGGGCCCCCTGGTGCCCACGGCTACAGGCCGGGCGGTGCTGTGCGACTGCGGCGCCAACGCCCAGTGCACGGCGGAGTACCTGCTGCAATTTGCGTATCTGGGCAGCTTTTACGCCCAGCGGGTCTGCGGCGTGGAGCGGCCCAAGGTGGGCCTTTTGAACATCGGTGCCGAGGAGGAGAAGGGCGACGAGCTGCGCCACGAGGCCTTTGCCCTGCTGCGCCAGGCGGCGGACCAGGGGCGCATTCACTTCATCGGTAACGTGGAGGCCAACGACGCCATCATGGGCGCCGCCGACGTACTGGTGGCCGACGGCTTCACCGGAAACGTGATGCTCAAGACCATGGAGGGCACCGGAAAGTTTTTGATGAAGGAGCTGAAAAAGGCCCTGACTGCCGGGACCCTCAACAAGCTGGCTGCCGGGATGCTGAAGCGGGACCTGATGGAGATGAAAAAGCTGCTGGATCCCTCCGAGGTGGGCGGCACCGCCTTCCTGGGCATCACCCGCCCGGTGATCAAGGCCCACGGCTCCTCCGATGCCCGGGCCATCTGCAGCGCAGTGCTGCGGGCCAAGGAATACGCCGAGAGCGGCTTCATCGCCGATGTGGAGGCCAACATCGAGTATATGCGGGTGCAGGCCACGCCGGAAAAAATTTGATTTTCTATTGACACCGGCAAGGGTGTTGCCGTATGATTACCCCAGAAAGAACCCACCATTATCCATGAGGAGTGATCTGCATGTCCAACGAAGATATTTTCCAGACGATGAGGGACCTGGTGGCCGAACAGTTTGGCATGGAGCCCGACGAGGTGACCATGGATACCGCCTTTGAATACGATCTGGGGGCCGATTCCGTGGACCTGGTGGAGCTGGTAATGGCCATGGAAGAGGAGTTCGAGCTGGGGATGGCCCAGGAGGACGAGGTGAAATCCCTCAAGACCGTGGGCGACGCCGTCAACTATGTGGCGTCCAAGCTGAACAACTGACGAAGCTGGAAACCCCGCTGACAGGCGGGGTTTCTGTTTGAAGGAGACCGCCATGGAGGAACTGGAGAAAAAACTGAATTATACCTTTCACCGCCGGGAACTGCTGGAGGAGGCTCTGAACCACAGCTCCTACGCCAATGAGCACCGTGCCGCCGGGCTGCACAGCAACGAGCGGCTAGAGTTTTTGGGAGACTCGGTGCTGGGTTTTGTGACGGCGGAGTTCCTGTTCCGCCTGCACCCGGAGGCGCCGGAGGGGGACCTGACCCGGATCCGGGCGGCATTGGTGTGTGAGCAGAGCCTGTACGAGGCGGCCCAGCGGCTGGACCTGGGCCGGTATCTGAAGCTGGGCCGGGGTGAGGAGAGCGGCGGCGGACGGCAGCGGCCCTCCATCCTGGCGGACGCCATGGAGGCGGTCTTCGCCGCTGTGTACCTGGACGGCGGGATTGATGCCGCCAAGGATCTGATCCACCGGCTGCTGCTGGACGCGGAGCGGGAGGAGGCGGTGGAGGAGCGCCGCCGGGACTACAAGACCGCCCTGCAGGAGCTGGTCCAGCGGACCCCGGGCACCGCCGTCACTTACCAACTGGTGGAGGAGTCCGGTCCCGACCACTGCCGGGTCTTTGTCATGGAGGCCTCCGTGGGCGGAGAGCCCGCTGGCCGGGGCGAGGGCCGCAGCAAGAAAGAGGCCGAGCAGGCCGCCGCCAGGGCGGCGCTGGAGGCCATGGGCGAGGAATAATCTGCGCGTAAGGCACGGAGACAAAGTGCTCCGTGCCTTTGATTTTGCGGACCGCGACCCCTGAAATATGACTGGAATTCGCAGCCGGTCCGTGCTATACTGTACTCCATATGAGAGATTTAGGAGCGTGATTGATTTGTCACTGCTGTCTGCTGTTTTGCTGGGACTGGTCCAGGGCGTGGCGGAGTTTTTGCCCATCTCCAGCTCCGGCCACCTGGCCATCGCGGAGCATTTGCTCTCCTCCGGCTCCATAGAGGTGCCGGATTTTTACGACGTGCTGTTGCATCTGGGCACTTTGATTGCCGTGTTCATCGCCTACTGGCAGGACATCAAGGACATGATTCGGGAGCTGTTCGACGGTGTCCGGGACCTGGCCCACGGAACCACCCCCAACCCGGTGCCGCCGGCCCGGCGGATGATCCTGTTGATCATCGTGGGCACACTGCCGCTGTTTGCGGTGCTGCCGGTACATGAGTTGGTGGAGGGCCTGGGGGATAACCTGTACTTTGTGGCGGCGGCCCTGGTGGTCACGGGCCTGCTGCTCTTTGCCAGCGACCGGGTCCGCAAGGGCCGCAAGACCGAGCGCAGCGCCACGCTGATAGATGTGCTGCTGGTGGGCGTGGCCCAGGCCATCGCCACCTGCCCCGGCATCTCCCGCTCCGGCACCACCATCACCGCCGGGTGCTTTGTGGGCTTTGAGCGGAAGTTCGCCGTGCGCTTTTCCTTCCTGCTGTCCATTCCCGCTATTCTGGGCGCCAACATCCTCAGCCTGAAAAACGCGCTGGAGGGGGAGATCATCTGGGCCGACGTGCCGGTGTATCTGGTGGGTGTGGCCGTGGCGGCTGGGGTCGGGTACCTGTGCATCCGCCTGCTGCGGATGATCGCCGACAAGGGCCGCTTCGGCTGGTTCGCCTACTACTGCTGGGCTGCCGGCGCGCTGACGCTGGTGCTGGCGCTGTTGGGCAAATAAACAACTTCCCTGGAGGTATTACCGTGGCATCCACGACACGAAAGAAGTCCACAACCACAAAGAAGAGCGGCGGTACGTCCTCCCGCTCCGCCAAGAGCCGCCAAAGCCAGAAGCGCCCCGTCCGCCGGGAGGTGGGAGGCGCCGTGCTGCTGGTGCTGGCCCTGTGCGCGGCGGTCAGCTATTTCGGCGTCCAGGCGATCTTCATCGACTGGCTGGCCCTGGTTCTGAAGGGCCTGTTCGGGTACGGGTACTGGCTGTCCTGCCCGGCGCTGCTGATGGGGGCGCTGATCTTGCTGCTGCACCGGGGCCGTCCGGTGCGGCTGCGGCTCACCTGCGCCCTGCTGCTGCCGCTACTGGCCGGGTCGCTGTTCCATATGCTGCTGGCCCAGGGAGAGTACACCTCCGGTTTCGGTGTGCTCAAGGCTCTGTGGACCGACGGCGTGGCCCTCCACGGCGGCGGCGCTGTGTCCGGCGCTCTGGCGGTGGGATTTGTGGCGGTGTTCTCCAAGTATGCTTCGGTCATCATCTTTGCCCTGGCCCTAATAGCGGCACTGATGGGTGCCCTGCGCCTGACCCCGGCTGCCCTGTGGGAGAAGCTGCGGGAGCGGCCTGCGTATGAGCCGGAGCCGGAGGAAAAGACTCCGGCCATCCGGGTGGTACAGCAGGAGCCCCCTCGGCGGCAGTCGCCGGAGCGGCCCAAGCCTCAGATCGACTTTCCCCTGGATGACGTGCCCACCGCTGAAAGTGCTCCGGCCGCGGAGCCGGAGCAGAAGGAGGGACGCTTTACCAGCTTCTTCCGCCACAAGTCCGACCAGCAGAAGACGCCGGATCAGGTCCTGGGCGGGGGAGAGGAATCCTCTGCCCGGAAGGTGG
>ULXJ01057731.1_pt1 | contig 12528 bp, 12 predicted proteins | sample 1960981 | NCBI WGS metagenome assembly ULXJ01 (sample SAMEA4835830, study PRJEB28245) | human gut metagenome | biome: gut microbiome; material: fecal sample | place: Denmark | collected 2008 | reverse complement strand
CCGCCGATATCGGCATTGCCGGCGGCAAGGGAGAGGGTCTGATCTTCCGAAAAGGAGAAATCCTTTACAAGGTGCCCCAGGAGCAGCTTGTGGACAAGCTGATGGAGGAGATTGAAAAGCTCTGACCGAGTCTATGGGACTTTTTTGGGGAGAGAACATATACAAGAGAGGCAAGCATGTCAAGAGATATCCCGTTTTTTGAAATGTTCACAGAGCTGCAGCTTTCGGGAGAATTGCGGCTGGCTCTGGCCGGTGCCGTCATCAACAGCGCCCGCATCGATCAGGCCGCCATGGCCCTGGCGCTGCATCTGACGACCCAGATCGAGCTGGGAGAGGCGGAGGCTGCGGAGTTGCGGCGACTGCTGTCCGGGGTCTACGGCTTTCAGTCCGTGGAGCTGGAGGTGGTTTGCAAGCAGGCGGTGCCCCGGTCGGAACATTCGGCCCCGGTGGCTGCGGCACCTGCCGCTTCCGGCGGCGAAAAGAAAGAGGCTTCCAAGCCTGGTAAGGTCTTGATGGGGAAACCCATCAAGACCCGTCCCGGTCCCATGAAGGATTTGGATTTGAAGATGGGCACCGCCACCGTGGAGGGCAAGGTGTTCGCCTTCGAGTGCCGGGAGACCCGGCGGCCCGGTATGTGGCGGCTCAGCTTCGACATGACCGACTACACCAACTCCGTCACTGTCCAGAAAAACCTGACGGAGAAGGAGGCTCAGCAACTGGAGGGGGCCATCAAGCCCGGCATGTGGCTGCTGGTCCAGGGAAAGATGGAGCCTACCTGGGACGGCAAGGACATCCAACTGAACCCCTACCACATCAACGTGGTGGACCATCCCAAGCGGGAGGATACCGCCCCGGTAAAGCGGGTGGAGCTGCATCTGCACACCAAGATGAGCAACATGGACGCTCTGACGGATACCAAGGAGGCGGTGGAGACTGCCATTCGCTGGGGCCATCCGGCCATTGCCATCACAGACCACGGCGTGGCCCAGTCCTTCCCGGATGCTTGGCACGCCGCCGGAGACAAGATCAAGCTGCTCTACGGCGTGGAGGGTTACTTCGTCAACAACCTGGATGACCGGGTGGTGGTCCATGGTAAGGCGGACTGCCCCCTGGACGGGGAGTTCGTGTGCTTTGATATCGAGACCACCGGATTGAAGGTGGACCGGGAGGCCATCACCGAGATCGGCGCCGTGGTGCTGCGCAACGGAGAGGTAGCCGAGCGGTTTCAGACCTTCGTGGACCCCAACCGGCACCTGACGCCGGAGATCATCGGCCTCACCGGCATTACCGATGAGATGCTCAAGGGCGCCCCCCAGTTAAAGGAAGCACTGACTGCCTTCCTGAAATTTGTGGATGGGCGGCCCCTGGCGGCCCACAACGCGGAGTTCGACATCGGCTTCATCCGGGCAGGCTGCAGGAAGGTGGGGCTGCCCTTCGAGCCCACCTATGTGGACTCTTTGATCCTTGCCCAGAACCTGCTGCCGGATCTGGGCAAGTACAAGCTGGACATCGTGGCGGACCGGCTGGAGTTGCCGGCCTTCAATCACCACCGGGCCAGTGACGACGCTGCCACGGTAGCGTACATGTTGATTCCCTTTTGGAGAATGCTCCACGAGCGAGGGGTGGACACGCTTCAGGCCGTCAACAAGGAGATGGAGAAGCTCCGGCCTCTGGGCGGCAAGACCAACCGCTTCCCCAAGCACATTATTCTGATTGCCAAAAACAAGGTGGGGCTGAAGAACCTCTACCAGATGATCTCCGCTTCCAACCTGAAATATTTCAAGCGGGTGCCCACCATCCCCAAGACGCTGCTGAACGAGCACCGGGAGGGCATCATCGTGGGCTCCGCCTGCGAGGCCGGCGAGCTGTTCCGGGCCGTGGCGGATCACAAGGACTGGGAGGAGCTCAAGCGCATCGCCTCCTATTACGACTACCTGGAAATCCAGCCCATCTGCAACAACGCCTTCATGCTGCGCAACGGCGACGCCCAGTCGGAGGAGGACCTGCGGGAGTTCAACCGGGTCATCGTCCGTCTGGGCGAGGAGCTGGGCAAGCCTGTCTGTGCCACCGGCGACGTCCACTTTCTGGACCCGGAGGATGAGGTCTATCGCCGCATCCTGTTGGCCTCCAAAAAATTCCCGGACGCCAACGCACCGCTGCCCATCTACTTCAAGACCACCGACGAAATGCTGGAGGAGTTCTCCTACCTGGGGGCGGAGAAGGCCTTTGAGGTGGTGGTCACCAACCCCCGCGCCATCGCCGACATGGTGGAGACCTTCCCGCTGCTACCGAAAGATCTGTTCCCGCCCCGCCTGGCCAATTCCGAGCAGGAGCTGAATACCCTGGTGTGGGACAAGGTCCACCGACTCTACGGCGACAACCCGCCCCAACTGATCGTGGACCGGCTGAACGTGGAACTGAGCGGCATTCTGGGCAAATACGACGTGGTGTATATGTCCGCCCAGAAGCTGGTACAGCGGAGCCTGGAAAACGGCTACCTGGTGGGCTCCCGAGGCTCCGTGGGCTCGTCGCTGGTGGCCTACATGTCCGGCATCACGGAGGTCAACTCCCTGCCGCCCCACTACCGCTGCCCCAACTGCAAGCACACGGAGTTCATCACCGACGGCTCCTATGGCTGTGGCGCCGACATGCCGGACAAGATCTGCCCGGAGTGCGGCACGAAATACATCAAAGACGGCTTCGACATCCCCTTTGAGACCTTCCTGGGCTTCGGCGGCGGCAAGGTGCCGGACATCGACCTGAACTTCTCCGGCGAGTACCAGGCCCGGGCCCACCGACACGCCATCGAGATGTTTGGCGAGACCCAGGTGTTCCGGGCCGGCACCATCGGCACTCTGGCGGAGAAGACCGCCTATGGCTTCGTGAAGAAGTACCTGGAGGAGAACGGAATCACCGCCTGCCGGGCGGAGGAGAACCGTCTGACGCAAGGATGCGTGGGCGTCCGGCGGACCACCGGCCAGCACCCCGGTGGCCTGGTGGTGGTCCCGGATGACATGGACGTGGAGGACTTCTGCCCGGTCCAGCACCCGGCGGACGCCGACGATTCCGACACCATTACCACCCATTTTGAATATCACTCCATGGAGGCCAACCTCCTGAAGCTGGACATGCTGGGACACGATGACCCCACCATGGTCCGCATGATGCAGGACCTGACCGGCGTGGACCCCCACGACATCCCTCTGGATGATCCGGACACCATGTCCATCTTCACCTCCAGCAAGGTGCTGGGCTATGAGAACGACGAGATCCTGGGCCCCACCGGGGCCGTGGCCATCCCGGAATTCAACACCCGCTTCACCCGGCAGATGCTGGTAGATACCCAGCCCAAGGACTTCAACACGTTGGTGCGATTGTCCGGTTTCTCCCACGGCACGGACGTGTGGCTGGGCAACGCCCGGGACCTGATCGTCAGCGGCACCGCCTCCGTTCTGGAGACCGTGGGCTGCCGTGATGACATCATGCTGTATCTGATCTCCAAGGGCCTGGACCCCAAGATGAGCTTTAAGATCATGGAGAAGGTTCGAAAGGGCAAGGTGAAAAAGGGCGGCTTCGACGAGGGCTGGGTGGAGGCCATGCGGGAGCACGACGTGCCGGAGTGGTACATCGAGTCCCTGGCCAAGATCGGCTACCTGTTTCCAAAGGCCCACGCGGTGGCCTACGTCATGATGGCCTTCCGCATCGCCTGGTACAAGGTCCACGAGCCCCTGGCCTTCTACGCCACCTTTTTCTCCGTCCGGGCCAAGGCCTTCGACGCGGAGTACTGCTGCGCCGGCAAGGACGCAGTGAAGCGGAAGATCCGGGAGATCGAGAACAACAAGGACGCCACCGCCGTGGAGCAGAACCTGCTGACCACGCTGGAGGTGTGCTATGAGTTCTACTTGCGGGGGTTCCACTTCGACACCATCAACATCTACGAGTCTGACGCCACCAAGTTCAAGGTGACGGAGAACGGTCTGCTGCCGCCCTTCACCTCGGTCCACGGACTGGGAGAGGCCGCCGCCATTGACACGGTGGAAAAGCGCAAGGGCAAGGAGTTTATCTCCATCGAGGAGTTCTCCATGTGCTGCAACAAACTGTCCAAGACCCATATCGAGCAGCTCAAGGCCCTGGGCGCTTTCGCCGGTATGGCGGAGACCAGCCAGATGACCCTGTTTTAAACCCTGCGGCGCGGGGGGCGCCGCTTCCCATCCATCATTTCATTTTTTCAGGAGGAAACTATGCTGAATGAAACGGTCAGAGACCTGCTGAACCAGCAGGTCAACAAGGAGTTCTACTCCGCCTACCTGTATCTGGATTTCTCCAACTACTTTGAGGCCAAGGGGCTGGATGGCTTTGCCAACTGGTACAAGGTCCAGGCCCAGGAGGAGCGAGACCACGCCATGCTCTTCTACCAGTACCTTCACAACAACAGCGCCTCCGTGACACTGGAGGCCATTGCCAAGCCGGATGTACCGCTGGAGAGCGATATGGGCGTGCTGAAGGCGGGCCTGGAGCACGAGTTGTACGTCACCAGTCTCATCAACGACATTTACGCCGCCGCCTATCAGGTGAAGGACTTCCGCACCATGCAGTTCCTGGACTGGTTCGTCAAGGAACAGGGGGAGGAGGAGACCAACGCCAACGACCTGATCTCCAAGATGGAGCTGTTCGGTTCCGACCCCAAGAGCCTGTATATGCTCAACAGCGAGCTGGCCGCCCGGGTCTACACCGCACCGTCCCTGGTGCTGTAAGAACTGGAAAAATCAAAAAGAAGAGCCGCACCCTTGAGGGCGCGGCTCTTCTTTTTGATTGCTTACTTTTCCAGCTTGGCGTTGCACTTGGCCAGAAACTTCTCATTTTTGATGATAGCCCTGGTGTGGGTTCCGCTGCTGATGGGGCCCTTTTCGTCCCAGGCCTTCACGGCGAAGTCCACCATCTTGCCATTTTCCGAAACGGCGGTGATCTCAGCCTCCGCCCAGACGGTCATACCGATGGGGGTGGGGGCGTCGTGGGAGATGTCCAGGTGGGTGCCTACGCTGCCCTGGCCCTCTTCCAGAAAGCTCTGGAGACAGGTCATGGCTGCGTTTTCCATCAGAGCGCACAGGAAGGGCGTACCGAACACCGGCAGGGCACCGGAGCCCACGGCAGAGGCAGTGAGAGATTCCGTAACGGTTTCCTGCAACTGACATTTTGCTCCAATCAGGATCATAAAATCTTCCTTTCCTCAGTCGGCGGCGGACTTGAGCCGGGTCCACTCACTGTCATACAGGTCCAGGGTGGCCTGGGGAAGTCCGGCATAGCTTTCGCATTTGGCCATGATGCTCTCATCAGGATAGGCGTAGGGATCGGAGGAGACCTCCGGGTCCAGGGCCTCCCGGACGCTCAGCAGGGGAGAGGAGTACCAGATGGCCTCGCAGTTCTTGAGCCCTGCTTCGGTGGAGCACATGTAGTTGATGAAGGCCTCGGCGTTGGCCTTGTTCTTGGCGCCCTTCAAAATGCACATGGCATCCACATAGATGTTGGTGCCTTCCTCGGGAATATAGAAGCCCAGGTCCGGGTTGACCTCCTGCATGGACAGGAAGTCGCCGTAGTAGTAGGCGCCCACGGCGGCGTTGCCGCCCTCCATCTTGCCGAAGATCTCATCCATGACATAAGCCTGGACAATGGGCTTCTGCTCCATCAGCAGGTCCACGGCCTCCTTGATCTGGGCTTCGTCCGTGGTATTGTAGGAGTAGCCCAGCATCTTCAGGGCGATGCCGATGGTATCCCGGGAGTTGTCGAACATCAGGATGTCGTCGGCATACTTCTCGTTCCACATCAGGTCCCAACTGCCCAGGTCCGCTTCATCCACCATGGTGGTGTTGTAGATGATGCCCAGCAGGCCCCACATATAGGGCACGGAGTACTGGTTCTCCGGGTCATAGGCGGGGTTCAGCAGCTCCGGGTCGATGTCGGCGAAGTTGGGGATATTGTCAAAATTCAAGGGCTCCAGCATATCCTCCTCGATCATCCGGGAAATCATATAGTCGGAGGGGATGACAACGTCGTATTCCGCTCCGCCACCGGCGATCTTGGAGTACATGGTCTCATTGGAATCGTACATCTGGTAGTTGACGGTGATGCCCGTGGCCTCTTCGAAGTCGGTGAGGACGGACTCGTCGATATACTCGCCCCAGTTGTAGACGTTGACGACGCCGCCGGAGGTGCTTTCCGAGGAGGTGTTGCCAGAAGTGGTGTCCCCATCCTCAGTGGAGGCGTAGGTGGTGTCGTCCCGGGTGCTGACGCAGCCGGACAGGAGCCCGATGGACAGGATCAGGCTCAAGATGAGTGCCAGAGTCTTTTTCAATTTCTTTCTTTTTCTCCTTTCAGGTTTGGAAAATTACTCTATGACCGGGCCTGTAAGGCCGGATCACCAAAAGGGGGATCAGGGCTGCCGGGCGGCGGCTCTGCGCCGGGCGGCAGCGGCTGAATCCTGCCGGGCCTGGCGGAGGTTGATGATGATCAGCAGGAGCAGTACCGCCACAAACATCAACGTGGACAGTGCGTTGATCTCCGGACTTACCTTCCGGCGGACCATGGAGTAGACCTCCATGGACAAGGTGGACACCTGGCTGCCGGCGGTAAAGTAGCTGATGACAAAGTCGTCCACGCTCATGGTGAAGGCGATCAGCATCCCGTTGACGATGCCGGGCATCAGCTCCGGCAGTACCACCTTGCGGAAGGCTGTCATGGGCGTGGCGCCCAGATCCTGGGCCGCCTCTGCCAGGTTGGGGTCCAACTGCCGGATCTTGGGCATTACCGAGAGGATCACATAGGGGATGTCAAAAGTGATATGGGCGATCAGCAACGTGGGAAAGCCCAGGCTGAAGCCGAAATCAAACCACAGGTTTTGATCCACAGCCCACTGGGTGTGGTTCAGCCAGTCGGAGAGGCCACTGAGGGCCTGACCCGCAAAGACGAACAGCAGCATCATGGACACGCCGGTGATGATGTCCGCGTTGGTCAGGGGAATGTTGTTGACCGTCAACAGGAAGTTCCTGCTGCGGCGGCGCATCTTGGAAAAGCCGATGGCCGCGGCGGTGCCGGCCACAGTGGCGATCAGCGTGGCCAGGACAGATACCAGGATGGTGGTCTGAAGAGCGCCCAGCACCGACCGGTTCTGGAACAGTTCCGCATACCAGTTCAAAGTGAAGCCGCCCCAGACGGCGTTGGACTTTGACTCGTTGAAGGAGAAGACGATCAACACAAAGATGGGGGCGTACAAAAACAAAAACAGAACCAGCAAAAAAAGCCGGGAGACGATACCGTTCTTTTTCACAGGACCACCGCCTCCCCTTCACCCTCGCCGAAGCGGTTCATGATCCCCATGCATACCAGCACGATCACCATCATCACCAACGAGATGGCGCTGCCCAGATGAGGATTGTAGGCGCTGCCCAGGAACTGCATCTCAATGAGGTCGCCCAGCAGCAGGCTCTTGCCGCCGCCCAGCAGGCGGGAGATGACAAAGGTGGATACCGACGGGATAAACACCATAGTGACGCCGGAGAGAACGCCCGGCAGGGACAGCGGAAAGATCACCCGGCGGAATACCTGGGCGCTGTTGGCCCCCAGGTCCTGGGCCGCCTCGATCACACGGTAGTCGATCTTCTCGATGACGGAGTAGATGGGCAGCACCATGAAGGGCAGAAAGTTATACACCATGCCCAGGACCACCGCGGCGGGCGTATCGATGATGTCCAGCTTGGGCAGGCCGATGGAACTGAGCAGGGAGTTGAAAAAGCCGTTGCGCTCCAGCAGGAACACCCAGGAATAGGTCCGCAGCAGGAAGTTCATCCACATGGGCAGCATGATCAGCATGGTGGACATGCGCCGCAGCCAGCCCCGCTCCCGGGCCAGATAGTAGGCCATGGGGTAGCCCAGCAGGATACAGATGAGCGTGGCGATCAGGGCCAGCAGAAAGGACCGGCCGAACACAGGGGCGTACTGGAGCATGGAGGCGAAGTTGTCCAGGGTAAAGCCGCCGTCCCGGGTGGTGACGGCATAGACCACCACCAGCACCAAAGGTGCCACCACAAACAGGGCCATCCACCCCACGTAGGGGTAGGCCACGTACTTATTCCGCATAGCCGTCCTCCCGGCGCTCGGCCTCCGGCTCCTCCTCCTGGTCCAGAGCCTCCGCATCGGAGAGCTCGTCGTATTCTTCACTGTACGAGCTGTAGTCGCCGAACATACCGGAATATTGGCTCTTTTTCATAATGTGGAAGCCATCGGGGTCGATCTTCACGCCGATCCGGGCGCCCACGGGGGAGTGGTCCGTGGTCTGGATCAGCCACTTGAAGCCCCGGAAATCCACAATGATATCGTACTGCATTCCCTTGAAGGTAACGGAGGTGACGGTGCCCACCAGTTGGCCCTGCTCCACGGGAACGATGTCGATGTCCTCGGGGCGGATGACCACGTCCACGGGCTCGTTCTCTCCAAAGCCGCCGTCCAGACAGGCGAACTCCCGGCCGTACATCTTCACCACTTTGTCCCGGACCATGATGCCGTCAATGATGTTGGACTCGCCGATGAAGTCCGCCACAAAGGCGTTCTTCGGCTCGTTATAGATGTCCTCAGGGGTGCCGATCTGCTGGATGCAGCCCTTGTCCATGACCACGATGGTGTCGGACATGGTCAGGGCCTCCTCCTGATCGTGGGTGACATAGATAAAGGTGATGCCCACCTGCTGCTGGATGCGCTTGAGCTCGATCTGCATATCCTTGCGCAGCTTCAGGTCCAGGGCCCCCAGGGGCTCATCCAGCAACAGCACCTTGGGCCGGTTCACCAGGGCCCGGGCGATGGCCACCCGCTGTTGCTGGCCGCCGGAGAGGGCGTCGGGCTTGCGGTGCTCAAAGCCCTTCAGGCTGACGATCTCCAGCATCTCCATGACGGCGGTGCGGATCTCCTCCTCGCTGAGCTTGATCATGTGCTTGCCGGAGGGGTCTGCCGGATCCGGAATCTTCTTCAGCCGCAGGCCGAAGGCCACGTTCTCAAACACGTTCAGGTGGGGGAACAGGGCATACTTCTGGAAAACGGTGTTGATCTGGCGTTTATAGGGCGGAACGTCATTAATCCTCACACCGTCAAAGAGGACGTCTCCGGACGTAGGTGTCACGAAGCCGCCAATAATCCGCAGCGTGGTGGTTTTGCCGCACCCGCTGGGCCCTAGCAGTGTGAGGAATTCTTTGTCGTTAAAATAGAGATTTAAGTGATCGAGAACCAGCTCGTCGTCGAAGGCCATGCAGACATCCCGCAGGCGAATCAACTCTTTGGACATGTATCCTCCCCCATTTCATCATTTATATTTTATGGAACGATCAGCCTCTTTTCTCTGTTGAGGGGGAACCTTTCTCGTCGAAATTCAGCAATAAAGAATAATATCGGAAAGAGCAGGAAAAGTCAAGTAAATTGGCGGATTTCCCCGGCTTTTTACGAAGATTTTTCACGGGGGAAATAGCGGTCCCGGAAGGGCACCTCTTCCACCGTGAAGGTGTGGCCCCGCAGGTACTCCAAAATCCCCGCGTCCGTAGGGAAGGAGAAAGTGAGCTTATAGGAATACAGCGCCTGGCGGGTCTCCCCGTAGCGGCGGTTCACATCGCCCCGACCGTATTTGCCGTCCCCAAGCAGAGGGCAGCCCAGATGGGCCATGGAGACGCGGATCTGGTGGGTGCGACCGGTCAGCAGGCGGCATTCCACCAAAGACAGTTCTCCCCGGGTCTCCAGGGTTTGATACAGTGTCACGGCGGTTTTTCCGCCGGGAATAGGCCGGGTGTGGAAGGAGACCTGCTTTTTCGCCTCATCCTTGAGGAGGAACCCCTCGATTTTCCCCTTCGCCGGGGAGGGCCGTCCAACCGTGATGCACAGGTAGGACTTGTCCACTTCGTGGGCGCGGATCTTCTCATTGAGGATGCGCAGCGTCTCGGCGTTCTTGGCGGCGATGACCATGCCGCCGGTGTTCCGGTCGATCCGGTTGCACAGGGCCGGAGCGAAGGCGTTTTCCCATTTGGGATTCCACTCTTTTTTCTGATAAAGGTATGCCTGGATGTGGTTGATGAGGGTGTTGACCTTCTCCGTCTCATCGGCATGGACCACCACGCCGGGCCGCTTGTTCACCAGCAGCAGGTTCTCATCCTCGTAGACGATGTCCAACTGGGGGCGAAACAGAGTGAGAAAGATGTTTTCTTCGGAGGGCTTGTCAAAAAACTCGTCATTGATATATAATTGTAACGTATCGCCGGCAGCCAGTCGTGTGTCCCGCTTGGCTCCCTTCCCGTTGAGCTTGATCCGCTTGAGGCGGATGTACTTTTGCAGCAGGGCGGAGGGCAGCAGGGGCAGGCTTTTGGACACAAAGCGGTCCAGCCGTTGCCCGGCGTCGTTTTTTCCAATGGTGATCTCCCGCATGGTGGGCCTCCCGGTGTTGAGATTCTCTTTCCATCATACCCGGGCGGGCGGCGAATGTAAAGGTAGCGGGGCAAAGAATTTTTTCTGGAAGTTAGGAGAAACTGCGACTATGAGTGAAAAACAGGGAAAAAAGCCCACAGGCCGGGTGAACTATATCTGGGTCATGGCGGGGATGTATCTATTGTACCTGGCCTATAAGCTGTTCGGCGGCCTGTGGAAAGGGGATGCAGACCGGCCATGGGTCAATGTGGTCGGGGGCCTGGTGTTCGCAGGGTCAGCGGTGCTGATGTTTCTGCGGGAGTGGCGTGCCTATCAGTATGGCAAGGCCCACATCGACGACCCGGAGACCTGGTCTGACGAGTTTGAGGAGGAAGAACAGTCCGAAGAACAGTCCAAGGAGTCCCCGGAGGTTCCACCTCTGGAGGAGTCTCCAGCAGACCCCGATAAGGATGAGCGGAAGGAGGGGGGAGAATGAGTCCTGAACAGTTGGCCGCGGCCATCCGGGAGACAGATTATTTGAAGCGGTTTGACCGCCGGACGTATTCCAAGGCCTTCCAGGAGTATACAGACCGTTTCGCCCCGATGTATCTGGAGGCGGTCCGCTCGGCCGGGGAGGCGGGAATGGTGCCTTTGGCGGAAGCGCTCATAGACGAGCTGGAAAATGGTTGGCGCCGTCAGAAATTCTGGAACCGCTCCGCGGTCCAGGTCAATGAAAAGCAGATGATCGTCACGTATCTGTCCCCCATGCTGGTGGGACTGGAGGAGCCGCTGTGTACAGCCTTTGCCAAGGTGATGCGGGATACCTGGGGCGTCCGCAGACCCAAGGACCCCTACCGGATTGCCTCTTACCAGAAATTGTCCAAGGGCTTCCGCAATGTGATCATGGGCATTGATGTCACCGATTTTATGCGCAGACGGGAGAAGGAAGCGGAAGAGGAGGAGTTCTGAAACGCTTCCAACGGGGTTCATGGAAAGAAAGACAAAATTTTTGAAAAATTTGTTTGACAACGAGTGGCCAATCCCTTATAATACTACTCGTGTCATTGCGAGGTAGCCTATGCTGTTGGATGTAAGACCTATTCTGCACGAGCCTGGAAAACACCTGGACTTCCGGTTTCAACTGGATCTGTCCGATGTGGAGCTGGCCGGACGCCATCCCATTTCCCGTCCTGTGGCGGTAGAGGGGACGGTACGCAACACCGCCGGTATGCTGGAGCTGGAATTGACAGCCCGCAGCACGCTGGACGCCGTGTGCGACCGGTGCGGCAAGGCCTTTGACCAGGAAAAGGAGATCCCCTTCCGCTGCCTTTTGGCGGAGGAGCTCCAGAACGAGGACAACGACGAGATTGTCCTGCTGGAAAACGGACAGGTGGACGCGGAGGATCTGGCCCGAACGGCTTTCCTCCTCGGAATGGACACGAAAACTTTGTGTTCGGAAGATTGCAAGGGACTTTGCCCCCGGTGCGGCGCAGATTTGAATCTGGGCCCCTGCTCCTGCAAAAAGGAGATTGACCCCCGGCTGGCAGTTCTGGCCAAGCTTTTGGAGAACAAATAAGGAATACTAAGGACGGTAAAACTCCGGGCCTTTGAAGATCAAGGAGGTGTCACAATGGCAGTACCTAAGGGAAAAGTATCCAAGGCAAGACGCGACAAGCGCCGCAGCTCTCACTGGAAGCTGGCGGTTCCCGGCCTTGTCAAGTGCCCGAAATGCGGTGCGCTGCACCTGCCTCACAGAATGTGCCAGGAGTGCGGTACTTACAACGGCCGCCAAGTCAAGGCCGTGAAGTCCGTCGTCGCGAAATAAGGAACGCTGTGTGCGAGGAGGGAAGATGATTCCCTCCTCTTTTTTTGGTTGCGTATCATGAGTGGTTTCGCTTATAATATTGTTGTGTGTAAAGAGAAAGGAAGTGAGCGCCTGTGAAACCGATCGTCGCCATTGTGGGCCGCCCCAACGTGGGCAAATCCATGCTGTTCAACAAGCTGATCGGACGGAGGCTCTCCATTGTGGAGGATACGCCGGGCGTTACCCGGGACCGGATCTACGGGGAGACGGACTGGAACGGCCGGTCCTTCACCCTG
>ULXJ01023657.1_pt1 | contig 12583 bp, 11 predicted proteins | sample 1960981 | NCBI WGS metagenome assembly ULXJ01 (sample SAMEA4835830, study PRJEB28245) | human gut metagenome | biome: gut microbiome; material: fecal sample | place: Denmark | collected 2008 | reverse complement strand
ACTATCCCCACCGCCTCAGCGACGCCATCGCCGCCTTTGGCCTGACGGACGCGATCAACAGCCACCGGGCGGTGGATGATGCCCGGGCCGCCCTGGCGTTATTGGGAGCCATGGAGGCGGAGCGGGCGGACCTGGACCGGTATATCGACCTGTTTGGCACCCATCCCAAGTACGGCCTTTCCGGTAAGCCGATCTCCTCCGTCACCTACCGGACCCAGCCTTATCAGCGGCAGCGACCGCTGTATGAGGCCGGGGGAGTGTGAAAAAATTGTGAATTTTTTCGGAAGGGGTTGCAATGTGACAACCTGTCAGCTATGATAGGCGACAGGTTGTCACATTTCTTTTTGCCTGTTGAATGATTTTCCTTGACCTTCCCCCTGGTGGAAGGCGCACAATCACAGACGGGATGAAGAAAGGAACGCCGTCATATCGTAGTATTTGAGAGGAGGGAGTGCCGTGCCGAGCAGCACGTTTTTGAACCTGCCTCAGGAAAAGCAGGAGAAACTGCTGGAGGCGGCCACCCGGGAATTTTCCAGCCGGCCCTTCAATGAGGCCTCTATCAACCAGATCATCAAGGAAGCCGGTATCCCCCGGGGCAGCTTCTATATGTACTTCCAGGACAAAGAGGACTTGTTCCGGTACCTGCTGCGGGGTTATGTGGACCAGATGGTAATGGTCATCGAAGAGCTTCTGTTACGCCGAAAAGGGGATATCTTTCAGGCCCTGCTGGACCTGTATGACTACCTGGAGGCCAAGAGCGGTGCCCAGCACCTGGGGGAGATGGGGGCTATGGCCCGCATCCTCCACTGCAATCAGGGCATGCAGAAGACCGGACTGATGGGAATGCTGGACCCCTGCGCCATTTTGGAGCGGCTGAAGGGCGCGGTGAATCCGGATCTGCTGGATTTGCGGCAGGAACGGGACCTGGGAGACATCCTGGGGATTTTGCTGAGTACCACAGTGCCCATGGTCTATGCCGGCTTGCAGTCTGGCGCCGCTCCCGGTACCCGGGAACGGCTGGAAAATGTACTGAATATTCTGCGGCGGGGCATGGGCAAGACGCCGCCGGAAAACTGAGAGCAAGGAGATTGTTATGGAAAAGGAACTGATGAAGGAACCTGCGGAAGAGCTGGAGACGGCGCCGGTCCAGACGCCGGAGACAAAGAAAAAGTGGAAGCCCCATTTGCCCAAGAGCAAGAAGGGCAAGCGGTGGCTGAAGATTTTGGTGGCCCTGCTGGTGGTGGCCGCTATCGTGGCTGGCTGTGTGTCCAGCCTGAAGAAGAATGTCAACAGTCAGTTGGCCGGTACATATCTGGTCGCCACCGCCGCCCGGCAGGATCTGACGGTCAGCGTGTCTGGCACCGCCACCCTGGAGCCTGCTGACTCGTATAATGTCACCACGCTGATTTCCGGCGAGATTCAGGAGTCTCCCTTCGAAGTGGGGGACCTGGTTGACAAGGGAGCGCTGCTTTACGCCATGGACAGCAGCGACGCCCAGGACTCCGTATCCCGGGCGGAGATCTCCGTGGAACAGGCCCGGCTCAGCTATCAGCAGGCCCAGGAGGCCCTGCATCCCACGGCGCCGCTCAGCGGTGTGATCGGGGAGATCTATGTCCACAATGGCCAGAGCGTTACCGCAGGCACCCAGATCGCCAAGGTGGTGGCCAGCACGGAACTGACGATGGATTTCCTGTTTGCCTTCGCGGAGCCCAGCGACTTTTACATTGGGCAGCAGGCCACCATTTTCATTGACGGCTTTGACGGCACCCAGATGGGTACTGTGACCTATATTTCCGACTCCAGCGCCATTACCGCCAACGGCAAACAGGCGGTCTCCGTCCGGGTGCGGCTCAACAACCCAGGCGCGGTCTCCGACGCCTTCACCGCCACTGCCGTCATCGGCAACTATACCAGTTACGGCGACACGCCGGTGGCTATGCCGGCATCCTCTATTGTCTACGCCACTGCCGCCGGTACCATCAACGATCTGAACAAGCTGGCTGGTGCCACCGTCACCAAGGGGGATGTGCTGTGCACAGTGGAGTCCGAGACCATTCGGGACCAGATCGAAAGTGCCCGGCTGAATTTGGAGTCTGCCCAGCTCTCCGCCGGTACCGCCTCCGATTCTGTGGACGACTATAACATCACCGCCCCCATTGCCGGCACTGTCATCGAAAAGAACTTCAAGGCCGGCGACAAGGTGGACGGCGCCGCCTCCGGTACCCTGGCGGTGATCTACGACCTGAGCTACCTGAAGCTGGAAATGGCTGTGGATGAACTGGACATCGGCAAGGTGGAGGAGGGCCAGAAGGTGGAAATCACCGCCGACGCCCTGGAGGGGCAGACCTTCACCGGTGTGGTGGATACCATCAGTATCAGCGGCACCACCGTGGGCGGCGCCACCAGCTACCCTGTTACCATTATCCTGGAGGATTACGGCGACCTGCGCCCCGGCATGAATGTCTCCGCCAAGATCATCGGCGAGGAGATCCCCGATGCCCTGTGCATCCCTGTGGACGCGGTGGGCCGTGGGAATGTGGTCACCGTACCCGGTCCCGGCGCCATGAATGAAGACAATACCGCCGTGGTGGACATCACCAAGCTGGAAACCCGGGAGGTGACGCTGGGCCGCAACGACGATATGTACATCGAGGTGACCGACGGCCTGGAGGAGGGCGACATCGTCCTGATCGAGAACCAGGCCTCCAGCCTGATGGATCTGATGACATCAGGAGGCTGATCCCATGGAGCACCTCATTGAGCTGAAAGACGTCTATAAGATCTACCAGATGGGCGAGGAGACCGTGCACGCCCTGGACGGGATCAATCTGACCGTGGACCGGGGGGAGTTCGTAGCCATCGTAGGTTCCTCCGGTTCCGGCAAGTCCACCGCCATGAACATCATCGGCTGCCTGGATGTGCCCACCTCCGGTACCTACCATCTTGGCGGTATCGATGTATCTACCATGGAGGACGACCAGCAGGCGGAGATCCGCAATAAAATGCTGGGCTTCATTTTCCAGCAGTATAATTTGATCCCCAAGCTGACGGTCCAGGAAAATGTGGAGCTGCCGCTGCTGTACGCCGGCGTCAGTGCCGAGGAGCGTCATACCCGGGCCCTGCAGTCTCTGGAGCGAGTGGGTTTGGCCGACAAGCGCCGGAATCTACCCAGTCAGCTCTCTGGCGGCCAGCAGCAGCGGGTGTCCATCGCCCGGGCGCTGGCGGGGAAGCCGTCCGTCATCCTGGCCGATGAGCCCACCGGCGCCCTGGATTCCCGCACTGGCCGGGAGGTATTGCGATTTCTCCAGCAGTTGAACCGGGAAGGAGACACCGTGGTCCTGATCACCCATGACAACTCCATTGCCGTGAAGGCCCGGCGGATTGTGCGGCTCCAGGACGGAAAGATCATCTACGACGGAGACGCCAGTGATCCCCAAGCCGTAGTCCAGCCTCACGAGGACGACGAGGAGGTGGGCCTGTGAATTTCGGACAATCCTTCAAGCTGGCCCTCAACTCTCTGCGCACCAGCAAAATGCGGGCTTTCCTCACCATGCTGGGCATCATCATCGGCGTCGGTGCCGTCATTGTGATCCTGTCCCTGGGCAACGGCATGACCAACATGATGAACGAGCAGTTTGAGACCCTGGGTTCCAATCTGATTCAGGTCATGGTCTGGCCCCGGGGCGAGGGCGGTACCCGGGATGTAGACGCCGACGATCTGTATGAGCTGGTGGACCAGTATCCCCAGTACCTCTTCGGCGTTTCCCCCTATGTCTCCGCCAGCGCCAAGGTCCGCAGCGGCACAGATACCTTTGACCGGACCAGTGTGTATGGCGTCAGTGAATCCTTTTTTAAATCCGACACCCAGAAGACCATGCAGGGTGAGACTCTGGAAGAGGGCCGGTTCCTGCGATACATCGACGTGGACCGCCGCCAGAACGTCTGTGTGATCGGCTCTTATCTGGAGCAGGAGGCCTTCCGGGGGGATGCCTTGGGCAAGAGCCTATCGATCAGTGGCGTTCCCTATACAGTGGTGGGCATTCTGGAACAAAGCGCCGATAACACCGAGGGCAGCGGGGACGACAAGGTCTATATCCCCTATGAGAATGCCCAGCGCCTTCTGGGCGGCGCAGCTTATCAGGACATGTATCTGATGACCAGTACCAACCGGGACACGGCAGCCACCGCCAAGGGCATCATAGAAAACCGGCTGCTGAAGACCTATCAGTCCACGGATTACTACATGGTCATGACCTCCGCGGAGATGATGGATGCCATGAACACCATGATGAACACCATGATGATCGTGCTGGTGGCCATCGCCGCCATCTCGCTGCTGGTGGGTGGCATCGGCATCATGAACATCATGCTGGTGTCCGTCACGGAGCGGACGAGGGAGATCGGCATCCGCAAGTCCCTGGGCGCCAAGCAGAGGGATATCCGCAGTCAGTTCGTCATCGAGGCCGGAACCACCTCCGCTGTGGGCGGCGTGCTGGGAATCCTCTTCGGCCTGGCATTGGCTGCTGTGGCTACGGCTTTGGTGGGCAGCTTGATGACTTCTGGTGTTAGCAATGTTACCTTCAGCGCTGTACCCAGTGTGGGGGATGTTGCCATCAGCTTTGGTGTATCCGTGGGTATCGGGATCCTGTTTGGTTACCTGCCCGCCAATAAAGCGGCAAGACTCAACCCCATCGACGCTCTGCGGTATGAATGATCTGACGCCCGCCTGAAAAGGCGGGCGTCTTTTTTAAAATTTTTTGTTCCTTCAAACTTTTTGCCGCCCCGCCACGTCTATTAGACAGAACGAAACAGAAAGGACCATGAACGTGACACATGTATCGGAACGACAACTGACCGATTTCCTTGTGGAAAATCAGGCGCGGTTCTATCGTCTGGCTTACAGCTATCTCCAAGACAGGGAAGAGGCTCTGGACGCGGTGCAGGCCGCTGTCTGCAGGGCACTGGAACGACAGGAAAGCCTTCGGGAAGCGGACGCCATGCGCACCTGGTTTTACCGCATTTTGGTCAACGTGTGCATGGATGCTCTGCGGCGGCGGAAGCTGGTGACTCTGGTGCCGCCGGAGGTCCTGGACGCCGGCAGCTATGAAGACCCGCTGCCGGCGGACGGGGATCTGGCCCGCCGGGTGGAGGCGCTGCCGCCGGAGGTGAGTACCATCATAAAGCTGCGGTTTTATGAGGAGCTGTCTCTGAAGGAGATCAGCGACATCACCGGCTGTAATCTCAACACGGTGAAGACGCGGCTGTACACGGGCCTGAAAAAGTTACGGGTATCAATGGAAGGAGCGAATGAAGCATGAAAGAATTCAATCAGGCAAAAAAGGACTATGAGAACATTCCCATCCCGGAGGAGCTGGACGACCGGGTGCAGGCCGGTATCCGCCAGGGGCAGGCGGCCCATCGCCGGGCGGTTCGGCGGCCCTTGTACCGTACAGTAGGTACCTGTGCGGCGTGCCTGGCGGTACTGGTGGGGGCGCTGAACCTGTCGTCCACCTTTGCCGCGGCGGCGGCAGATGTTCCGGTGCTGGGCGGACTATTCCAGGTTCTGACAGTCCGCAACTTTGAGACGGTGGAGGACGGCATTGACTACGATGTCTCCGTTCCCGAGGTAGAGGCCGACAGCGACGTGGCGGATCGGATCAACGCGGAAATCCAGGAGCGGGTGGACGCCCACATGGCCAAGGCCCAGCAGGACTGGGACGACTATAAGGAGGCTTTCTTTGCCACCGGCGGCACGGAGGAGCAGTGGGGTGACCGGAAGATGGACGTGATCATCAACTATGAGATCAAGAGCCAGACCGACACCACCGTCTCCTTTGTGGTGAACTTTGCGGAGTGCTGGGTCAGCGCCAATGAGCAGCGGTACTGCTACAATCTGGACCTGGAGAACGACCGGGACATTACCCTGGAAGACGTGCTGGGTGAGAACTGGGTGGAGATCTGCAATGACGCCGTGAAGGCGGGCATGGCCGCTCAGATCGAGGCTGACGGCTTCGACTACTTCTTCCCGGCGGACCAGGGCGGTTTCACCACCGTGGATGAAACCACCAGCTTCTATATCAATGCGGACGGTGATCCCGTCCTGGTGTTCCCGGAGTACTCCATTGCCGCCGGCGCTGCCGGGATTCTGGAGTTCCCCGTCGAGCAGTAAATAGATCAATCCTCTCTTCAAACAGCAAGGCCCCATCCCAAAAGGGACGGGGCCTTGCTGTATTCCGAAATAAGGCGACTCACATGTCGAACACGCCCATGATGACGATGCCGATCACCACCAGGGCGATCATGGCGTAGTGCTTCCAGGACAGCTTTTCCTTCAGGAACAGCCGGCTCCACAGCACGGAGGCCGCGCAGTAGGCGGAGATGATGGGGGCGGACATGGCCAGGTGCTCTGTGTCGGCGATGGCGTAGATGTAGGCGAACTGGCCGGCTGTTTCGAAGATGGCACCGGTGTACTTGGGGGCTTCCATTTTAGGTACCAGCCGGTCCTTCTTGATGAGAACCACGTACACGAAGGAGACAATGGCCGCCAGCAGGAAGGTCAGCTCATAGGCCACGTTGGCGCTGTCCTCGTTCAGGGTCTCCAGTACCCGGTTGTCGGCGAAGGTACCGGCGGCGTCCAGCACGCAGTAGGCCACCGGCAGAGCCAGGGCGATCCAGCTCTTGGCGTACTTGTAATTCCCCAGTTCCTGACGCTGAGCTCGTAGTTCTTCGTCCTCACAGGCATCCACCACGCCCAAGCCGATGGCGCCCACACACACCAGCGCCACGGCAAACAGGGCTAGGGGAGAGTAGCCCTCCGACCCCACGAACAGCAATGTCAGCACTGCCACCAGGGCCCCGGAGGAATTGCAGATCGGGGAGGAGATGGACAGCTCAATGTACCGCAGGCCCAGGTACCCCAGGGTCATGGAGCCAATATACAGCAGGGAAACCGGCAGGTAGGTCAGCAGGATGGAGAGATTGATCTCTGTGCCGCCGATAAAAATCTCGATGGCAGCGTGAAGACCCATCACCACGCCCACAGCCATCACCATCTTCAGATGGCTGTATTTATCGGAGGCATCCCGACAGCCGATCTTGGAAAAGAGGTCGGAGCCGCTCCAGCACAGCAGCGCGATCAAAGAAAGCCAAAACCACATGATTTATTTTCTCCCAACACAACAGATTTTTGAGTTATTCCGGCAGACGGGTCAGCCCCGCCTCTACCAGTTTTTGCAGGCTCATGAGAATGCCCAGCTTGGCGTGATACCAGGTGAGTCCGCCCTGGAAGTACACGGCGTAGGGGGGGCGGATGGGGCCGTCGGCGGAGAGCTCAATGGAGCTGCCCTGGACGAAGGCACCCGCCGCCATGATGACGTCCGAGTCGTAGCCGGGCATGGCCCAGGGCTCCGGCGTCACGTAGCTGTCCACCGGCGCCGCCGCCTGGATGCCCTTGCAGAAGGCCACCATGGCTTCGGCGCTGCCCAGAGTCACCGCCTGGATGATATCATGGCGGCTCTCCGTGGCGTTGGGCACACAGGGATAGCCCAGCTTCTCGTAGATATTGGCGGCGAAGATGGCACCCTTCAGCGCGCCGGAGACCACTGTGGGAGACAGGAACAGACCCTGATACAGGGCGGGCATCAGCCCCAGGTTGGCGCCCACTTCCTGTCCCAGGCCTGGGGCAGAGAGCCGGTAGGCGCACCGTTCCACGCACTCCTTGGTGCCGCAGATGTAGCCGCCGATGGGGGCAAGGCCGCCGCCGGGGTTTTTGATCAGGCTGCCCACTACCATGTCGGCGCCCAGGTCCGAGGGCTCCAGGATCTCCACGAACTCGCCGTAGCAGTTGTCCACCATGACCTTCACATCCGGCTTCACGCTCTTGCAGAAGGCGATCAGATCCCCGATCTGCGCCACGGAGAAGGAGGGCCGGGTGGCGTAGCCCTTGGAGCGCTGGATGGTGATGAGCTTGGTCCGCTCATTGATCTTGGAGCGGATGGCGTCGTAGTCAAAGGTGCCGTCGGCCTTCAGCTCCGCCTGCTGGTAGGTGACACCGTACTCCTTCAGGGAGCACTTGCTCTCCCGGATGCCGATGACCTCCTCCAGGGTGTCGTAGGGGGCGCCCACGGGAGAGAGCAGCTCGTCTCCCGGCAGGAGGTTGGCGGAGAGGGCCACGGTCAGGGCATGGGTGCCGCAGGTGATCTGGGGCCGCACCAGGGCCGCCTCCGTGTGGAACACGTCGGCGTAGACCCGCTCCAGATTGTCCCGGCCGTCGTCGTTGTAGCCGTAGCCGGTGGTGGCGGCGAAGTGGGTGGCATTGACCCGGTTTTTCTGCATGGCGTGAATGACCTTGCCCTGGTTGTACTCTGCTACGGCGTCGATGGCATCGAACCGCTCCCGCAGCTCCTTCAGCACTGCCTCTCCATATTCATACACAGCCTGGCTGACACCAAGCTGCTCATACATCTTTTCAAGTTCCATCGGTTTCGTCCTTCTCTCCCAGAATTTTGTCCGCCAGATCGTGGAGGACCTCCGGCTTGGTGACCACCAGGCCGCTTCGCTCGTTGCCCAGGATCAGCAGCGTGTCCCCCGGAGAGATGCCGAAGAACCGGCGGGCCTCCTGGGGGATGACGATCTGTCCCCGGTCGCCTACCTTGGCAGTGCCGAAGACCCGGTTTTTTCCCATCCCCAGCATGTGTTTGCCGCCAGGCATGGAACCACCCCTTTCAGAAATCATATTTTTCACACAAGTATGAATCATAGCACGGCAGGTGATGATTGGCAAGAAAAACTTTAGGAATCCCGCATGGATATCATTTTTTGCACGGGAAGGCCCAGCGCCATTCTCATGGCGCCGGGCCTTCCTGAGGATTTCTCTGAAAACTGCCCCGGCCATTTGAGGCGGGGAATGTCGGGAGAGCAGAAAAAGAGAGGGCCGCACCGGAAATGCCGGTGCGGCCCGCGGTTTCAGTCAGTTCAAAAAGTCCTTCAGTTTTTTGCTGCGGCTGGGATGGCGCAGCTTGCGCAGGGCCTTGGCCTCGATCTGACGGATGCGCTCACGAGTGACGTTGAACTCCTTGCCCACTTCCTCCAGGGTGCGGGTGCGGCCGTCCTCAATGCCGAAGCGCAGCTTCAGTACCTTTTCCTCCCGAGGGGTCAGGGTGGACAGCACGTCCATGAGCTGCTCTTTCAGCAGTGTGAAGCTGGCGGCTTCGCTGGGCTCGCTGGCGCCCTCGTCGGGAATGAAGTCTCCCAAGTGGGAATCCTCCTCCTCGCCGATGGGGGTCTCCAGGGAGACCGGCTCCTGGGCGATCTTCAGGATCTCCCGCACCTTCTCCACAGGCATGCCCATTTCGGCACTGATCTCGTTGGGGGAGGGATCGTGGCCCAGCTCCTGCAGGAGCTGACGGCTGACCCGGATGACCTTGTTGATGGTCTCCACCATGTGGACCGGGATGCGGATGGTCCGGGCCTGGTCGGCAATGGCACGGGTGATGGCCTGGCGGATCCACCAGGTGGCATAGGTGGAGAACTTGTAGCCCTTGGTGTAATCAAACTTTTCAACAGCCTTGATCAGACCCAGATTGCCCTCCTGGATCAGATCCAGGAACAGCATGCCCCGGCCCACATACCGCTTGGCGATGGACACCACCAGACGGAGGTTGGCCTCCGCCAGCTTCTGCTTGGCGGCTTCGCCGTGCTTTTCCGCCTCCTTCCAGGCGGCAATCTGCTCATCAGTGTAGGGAACCGGCTCTCCGGCGTCCTGCAGGCGGCGGACCTCCCGGAGATTGGCCTGTGCCTCATTGCCCTCGCCCATGACCTGGGCCAGGGCGATCTCCTCGTCCGGGGACAGCAGGGGCACCTTGCCGATCTCCTTGAGGTACATGCGGACGGGATCGTCGATGGAGAAGTTGTTGACCAGGGTGTTGGGGTCCACCAGCTCCTCTTCCTCCACGTCGGCGATCTCTTCGGCGGGAGGCTCGTCGTCCGGCAGATCCGTCAGCAGAGGCTCCTCGGTGCTGATGTCAATGTTCAGCGCCTCCAGGGAGTCGTAGAGCTGGTCCATCTGTTCGCCTTCCAGGTTCAGGTCGTCCACAGCGTCCATCAGCTCGGCGGATTCCAGCTTGCCCTTTTTCTTGCCCCGGGCCAGCAGTTCCCGCAGCTTTTCGTTGCCCATGAGCCAACTGGCGGCGGGCAGAGCGGCTACCTGCTTGTCGTCCAGCCGCAGGATACCGGCTTTCTTGGCCTCTTCATCGGTCAGCAGGCGGGGAGGTTCCTGCGCTTCCTCACCGGCCTTCTTTTTTGCGGACTTTTTCCCGGACCTGGCAGCCGGCTCCCCGTCCGCTTTTGAGCTCTTCGCGGTCTCCTCGTCGGCCGCCAGCAGTGCGTCCGCCTGCTGTTCCAGCTCCTCGGGGGTGAATTCCTGTTTCTTAGCCATGCTGCTTTCCTCCAATACCCTTTTTGTCTTTGTATTTTTCCGTGGCCGCCAAAAGGGGGTCCACGGCGTCTTTGCCGGAGCGCTTGTCCCACTCCGACCGGATGATGCGTATGTAATCCGCCAGCGCCTGCCGGGCGTTGCTGAGGGATTCCGGCTGCTGGGTGACGGCGATCAGGTGGCTGATCTCCTCCTGGGAGAAGGACTCCGACAGAAGGGGGATGGACGGGTCACGGCCCGCCTCACGCTGTTGCCACAACAGTGTGAATGCCCGCCCCAGCAGGGGGGAGGAGAACTGCTCCTCCGTCAGAGGCGGCGTGTCGGGAAACACCGCGGCGTCCTTGATCAGAAGCCGCAACACGCCTTCCTCCGCCCGGGCGGAGCGGATGTTGTCATACCGCAGGGTCCGCTCGTGAGGTTGGAGAGCTGCCGCCGGATTCAGATCCCGGCGCAGTTCCGCCCGCTTTTCCTGCCGGGTCCGCTGGCGAAAAGCCCGCTGCACCTCCAGCTTCATAGCCTCCGGTGTAATCTTTGCGGCTTCGGCGGCCCGGGTGGTGTAAATCTCCCGTTCTACCGCGTTTTCCAGGGTGGACAGCAGCCCGCTGATCTCCTCACAGTAGGCCACCCGGCCCTCGTCGCTGGAGAGATCATGCTTGGCAGCCACCTGGGCCATGCGGAATTCCATGCCGTTTTCGCTGCCGCTCAGCAGCCGCTCAAAGGCGTCGGGGCCCTGAAATTTGATGAAGTCGTCGGCGTCCTGTTTCACGTACTCCCCATCCACCAGCCGTCGGGGGAGCTGGAGGACCTTCACGGAGAATTCCGAATTGTTGAGAATTTGCAGTGCCCGCTCCGTGGCGATCTTGCCGGCGTTGTCGTTGTCATAGCACAGGACGATTTCCTTGGTGAACCGGGACAGGAGCCGGGTCTGCTCCACTGTCAGGGCCGTGCCCATGGAGGCCACGGCGTTGTCGAACCCCGCCTGATGCAGCGTCACGATATCCAGATTTCCCTCGCACAGGATGATATTGGGCCGCTTGGTCTTTTTTGCCAGGTTCAGGCCGTACAGCACCCGCCGCTTGGAATACACCGGCGTCTCCGAGGAGTTCATATATTTGGGCTCCGACTTGTCCAGCACCCGGCTGCCGAATGCCACCACGTCGCCCCGGGTGTCCACCACCGGCAGCATCAGGCGGTTTCGGAATTTGTCGTAGAGGCGGCCGTTTTTGTTCTGGACCACCAGTCCCGCGTCCAGCAGTTCCCGCTTGGTGTAGCCTCGCTGGGTCATGGCGGTCAGCAGGGTGTCCCAACTGTCGGGAGAGGCCCCCATGCCGAATTTCACGGCGGTGGAGCGCTTGATCTGCCGCCGGGCCAGGTATTCCCGGACCGCTGCGCCTTCTGGCTGCTGGAGGAGCTGGTAGTAAAAACGGGCAGCCTCCCGGTTCAGGTCCAGAAGCCGCTGGCGGCGCCGCCCGGCCTCCCGGTCACCCTCCTCCTCCGGCACCTCCAGCCCGGCCCGCTTGGCCAGGAACCGCACCGCGTCGGGGAAGGTCAGGTTCTCTTCTTCCATAATGAAGTTGATGACGCCTCCGCCCCGTTTGCAACCGAAGCAATAGTAGATCTGCTTATCGGGAGAGACGGAGAAGGAGCCGGTCTTCTCACTGTGGAAGGGACAAAGGCCAAAGAGGTTAGCGCCCTTCCGGGTCAACTGCACGTAGCTGCCCACCACGTCCACAATGTCGCTGCGGGCCAGCAGCTCGTCCAGAAAAGCCTGGGGAAACGCCATCTTCTGTCCTTCCTTTCGCACAGTTTTGCCATTTTTCCCCCGGACCATACCGGGAAAAACAGCGGTTTTTTTGAGAGACAATTTAGATATACCCCGTCGGCGCCGGATTTCCTCTTTTTTTCTCAAAATTTTTTGAAAAAGTTTTTGCAGAGAGAAATTTTCTGCCTTTACATGAGGACGTCCAGTGCGTAAAATGAAGAAAAGCGCCGCGGCGCCGGGAGCAGTCCTGCCGCCCGCGGCTAACTGTGAAGGGGGGAGCGGGATTGTCCATCGAACTCTGGGCCGCCCGGCTGGAGCGGCCGCTGACGGAGGCGGAAGAGACGGCCATGCTGGCGCTGCTTCCTCCGGCCCGACGGGAGCGGCTGGAG
>ULXJ01069300.1_pt1 | contig 12714 bp, 9 predicted proteins | sample 1960981 | NCBI WGS metagenome assembly ULXJ01 (sample SAMEA4835830, study PRJEB28245) | human gut metagenome | biome: gut microbiome; material: fecal sample | place: Denmark | collected 2008 | reverse complement strand
ATTTCTACACCTGTAACAACAGTTTTTCTTCTTTCTGTTGTAAGACCGATAATTTCAACTTCGTCTTGTAATTTTACTTGACCTCTTTCTACTCTACCTGTTGCAACTGTTCCACGTCCTGTAATTGTGAATACGTCTTCAACTGGCATTAAGAATGGTTGATCAATTGGTCTTTCTGGTGTTGGGATGTAACTATCAATTGCATCCATTAATTCTTTCATAGGTGCATATACAGGATCGTTAGGATCTGTAGATGTACTTTCTAGAACTTTTAGTGAAGAACCTTTTACAATTGGAACTTCATCTCCTGGGAAACCATATTCAGAAAGTAAGTCTCTTACTTCCATTTCAACTAATTCTAATAATTCTGGATCATCAACCATATCACATTTGTTTAAGTAAACAACGATATATTTAACACCTACTTGTCTAGCAAGTAAGATATGCTCTCTTGTTTGAGGCATTGGTCCATCAGCTGCTGATACAACTAGTACAGCACCATCCATTTGTGCAGCACCTGTAATCATGTTTTTTACATAGTCAGCGTGACCTGGACAGTCAACGTGTGCATAGTGTCTTGCATCTGTTTCATATTCAACGTGAGCTGTATTAATTGTGATTCCTCTTGCTTTTTCTTCTGGAGCACTGTCGATTTGATCATATGCTTCATATTTAGCTTTTCCTAGTAATCCTAGGTATTTTGTAATAGCTGCTGTTGTTGTTGTTTTACCATGGTCAACGTGACCAATTGTTCCGATATTAACGTGTGGTTTGTTTCTTTCAAATTTTGCTTTTGCCATTTTAAAATTCCTCCTTATTTTTGAGATTTCTCTCTTTTATTTTTATGGTATATACAACTCAGCTTATTGCTTAGCTGTATAAGTTAACTTTACACTATTTTTTCGTTACAAAGCTAACCAAAAATTTAATAACTATTTATTACACAGGCATTTTATAACATTTTTTATAAAAAAGCAAGTGTTTTTGTTTTTCTTATTTGAAATTTAATATAAAATTAATATGTTATACATTTTAATTTAAATTTAATCTTTTTTTGCTCTTGATGATACAATAGCTTCAAAAACTGATTTTGGTACTTCTTCATAATGAGAAGGTTCCATAGAGTATGTTCCTCTACCTTGTGTTCTAGAACGTAATTCAGTTGCATAACCAAACATTTCTGAAAGTGGAATAAATGCATGAATTTCTTGTACTCCATCATTACCATCCATACCTTCCATTCTTCCACGTCTAGAGTTTACATCTCCAATAACATCTCCCATGTATTCTTCTGGAACTGTTATATCAACTTTCATTATTGGTTCTAAGATAACTGATTTAGCTTGTCTCATACCTTCTTTAAATGCCATAGATGCTGCTATTTTGAAGGCCATTTCTGAAGAGTCAACTTCATGGTATGAACCATCAACTAATGTTACCTTAAAGTCTGTAACTGGGTATCCTGCAAGGATTCCGCTTTCAGCAGCTTCTCTCATTCCTTGTTCAATTGGTTTAATATATTCTTTTGGAACTGCTCCTCCGACAATTTTGCTTTCGAATTCAATTCCTTTTCCTGGTTCTAATGGTTCCATTTCGAACCATACATCACCGTATTGTCCTTTACCACCTGATTGACGAATAAATTTACCTTGAACTTTTACTGCATTTCTGATTGTTTCTTTGTAAGCAACTTGTGGTTTACCTACATTACATTCTACTTTGAATTCTCTTTTTAATCTATCAACTATGATATCTAAGTGTAATTCACCCATACCAGCAATAATTGTTTGACCTGTTTCTTGGTTTGTATAAGCTTTAAATGTTGGATCTTCTTCAGCAAGTTTTGCTAAAGCAATTCCCATTTTTTCTTGAGCAGCTTTATCTTTTGGCTCAATAGCTATATCAATAACTGGTTCAGGGAATTCCATTGATTCAAGTATTATTGGATGATCTGGATCACATAAAGTATTTCCAGTTGTAACATCTTTTAAACCTACTGCTGCAGCAATATCTCCTGAATAAACTTTGTCAATATCTTCTCTATGATTTGAATGCATTTGAAGAATTCTTCCAACTCTTTCTTTTTTATCTTTACTAGAGTTTAATATTGTAGAACCTGATTCTAGTGTTCCAGAATAAACTCTAAAGAAACATAATTTTCCAACAAATGGATCAGTAGCAATTTTAAATGCTAATGCTGCAAATGGAGCATCATCTGAAGTTTTAGCCTCTGTTTCTTCTCCTTCTAATGTTTCACCTTTAATATGTGGTATATCTAATGGTGATGGCATATAATCAACTACTGCATCTAATAATTCTTGAACACCTTTGTTTTTGTATGAAGAACCACATGTAACTGGAACTATTTTATTTGCTATTGTTCCAATTCTTAAACCTTTTTTGATTTCTTCTTCTGTCAATTCTTCACCATCTAAATACTTCATCATTAACTCTTCATCTTGATCAGCAACTGCTTCAATCATGTTTGCTCTCCATTTTTCAGCATCTGCTTTCATATCTTCTGGTATTTCTTTTTCAACAATATGTTCACCTAATTTATCATCTTGAATAAATGCTTTCATTTTAATAAGATCAACTATACCTTGGAAATTATCTTCTGCTCCAACTGGTAATTGAATTGGAACTGCATTTGCTTTTAATCTGTTTTTTAATTGATCAACACAAAGCATAAAGTTAGCTCCAACAATATCCATCTTATTTACATATACCATTCTTGGTACACTATACTTGTCAGCTTGTCTCCAAACTGTTTCTGTTTGTGGTTGTACTCCACCTTTTGCAGCTAAAACTGTAACAGCTCCATCAAGTACTTTTAAAGATCTTTGTACTTCTACTGTAAAGTCAACGTGTCCTGGTGTATCAATAATATTAATTCTATTATTTTTCCAGAAGCATGTTGTACATGCTGAAGTAATTGTAATACCTCTTTCTTGTTCTTGCGCCATCCAGTCCATTGTTGCTGCACCTTCATGAACTTCTCCTATTTTATGTGTTTTTCCTGTATAAAATAAGATTCTTTCTGTTGTTGTTGTTTTTCCGGCATCTATATGTGCCATTATTCCTATATTTCTAGTTCTTTCTAGTGGGTATGCTCTTCCTGCCATTTCCTATATTTCCCCCTTTCAAATACTCTGATTCTCTTTGAATTTATATTTTTATAACATTAATTTCAAATTTTACCATTTATAGTGTGCAAAAGCTTTATTAGCTTCAGCCATTCTATGTGTATCTTCTTTCTTCTTAAATGCTCCACCGTTTCCAGCTACTGCATCCATTATTTCACCTGCTAATTTTTCAGCCATTGTTTTTTCATGTCTGTTTCTAGCATAAGTTACTAACCATCTTAATCCTAAAGTTTGTCTTCTTTCTGGTCTAATTTCTAATGGAACTTGATAAGTTGCTCCACCTACTCTTCTTGCTTTAACTTCAAGAACTGGCATAATATTTTCTAAAGCTGCTTCAAAAACTTCTAAAGGATTTTTTCCTTCTTTTTCTTTAATAATGTCAAATGCATCATATACTATTTTTTGAGCAACTGATTTTTTACCATCTAACATAATATTGTTAACTAATTTTGTAACAACTTTGCTATTATATATTGGATCTGGTAATACTTCTCTTTTTGCTATATATCCTTTTCTTGGCACTATTCTTCCCTCCTTAAATTTTATTTGATATTTTATTTATAAAATATCTAGGTACTCTCAAGAAAGTCTTTCTTTCTTGCGCACAGTGCTATATAAATCTATTCTAAATTTAAATGCCTTAATTTAGTAAGAATTACAAGCACTAATTTTTAAATTTTGTAGCTAATTTTTTTATTTTTTAGGTTTTTTAGCTCCATATTTAGAACGCGCTTGCATTCTATCTTTAACACCTGCTGTATCTAATGTTCCTCTGATAATATGGTATCTAACACCTGGAAGGTCTTTTACCCTACCACCTCTTATTAGAACAACACTGTGTTCTTGTAGGTTATGTCCTATACCTGGGATATAAGATGTTACTTCATAACCATTTGAAAGTCTAACTCTGGCAACTTTTCTTAAAGCTGAGTTTGGCTTTTTAGGTGTAACTGTTTTAACAACTGTACATACTCCTCTTTTTTGTGGAGCTCTATTGTTTGTTAATTTTTTGTTTTTTGAGTTCCATCCATGTTGAAGTGCTGGCGCTGTTGATTTTGTTACTCCTGTTTTTCTTCCTTTTCTTACTAATTGATTAATTGTTGGCACTTAAATTTCACCTCCTGTTTAATTATTTATTCAAAATTTGCCTAATTTGGTAATATATTCGAACATATGTTATTATAGCATCTTTGATACATAAAGTCAATAGAAAAAGGCAAGTTTTCACTTGCCTAGTTTAATAGCATCAACATATTCAATAGCTTTCTTTGAAACATCTTTTATCTTCATTATTTCTTGTTCATTTATTAAATAAATATTTACAAGCCCAAACATTCTTTGCAATAATGACTGAGTATAGTATATATTTTTATACTGAATCTTTTTTTCTCTTTTTGTGCATGTTTTATTCTCTATATTTATATTGTATATCGCTTTCTTACTTTTTATTAATATTCCAATAAATATTAATAAAAAGATTATTACAACTACTACTACAGAAATTATACTACTTCTTTGCCAAACATCTTTTACTGTATACTTAGCAAATTTAATATAAAATTCCCAAAATATAAATAGTCCTGCCAAAGCTATAAAAGTTAAATATGTAATTAATTTTCTAGGATGCCACCGAACTTTTATTTTTTCTATCTTTTTCATTTGTATATTCCTCCTTATTTTTAGGAACAAACGACCTCTCAAATATTTATTTGAAAGGTCTTTTTATTTCTTTACATTTTTATAATACTACTTTTTTTTAATTTGTCAATACTATATTTGAATTTCGTCATCTTCTTTTGTTGTAGATTCTTGGGTTACTTTCTTGTCTTCTTTTGTTGTAGATTCTTTTGTCATTTCACTTAATGCAACAGCTGTATTATAATCAAATCCTAATCTTTGAATATTGCTAACATCCATAGTTGCTAATTTTGCTTTTTGTTCATCTGTTAACTTTTCATAAGCTTCATTATATTTATTTTTTTGTTCTAATTCTATATCATTTGCATTTTGCTCTTCTGGAGTATATTCTATAGATTCATAAAACCTCTCTTTTCTGCTTTTTGTGTCTTCTTGTCTTTCATTTTTCTCATTAATCATTTTAGGTTCTTCTTTTTTATTAAACTTCGCTAGAGCTTTATTTTTTATTTTTCCAAAGAAAGATTTGATTGTATATAACTTTTTAGCTCCTATCACTTCATTGCCATCTATTTTGCTTTCTTTTAAAGCTACTCTATTCATTAAAGCCATGTCTTTAAATGATAAGTTTGAATTTTCTAAATCATGTTTATATTCAAAAGGAAATTCTTTTTTTTCTATCAAACTATAAATGTATTCTTCTGTCATTTTTTCATTTTTATTTATAGCTTCTAATATTACTGGATTAATTTTTCTTTTTAACATAAATTGATTTATTCTTGATTCTACTCCTGCCTTTTCCATAATTTCTTTAAGATTAATTCTTTTATATAATCCTTTTCTATTCTCAATTGCTTCTTTTATATCTATCTCTTTTTTATTATTTTTAAATGTATCAATGTATGCTTTTCCTGTAGCAGCTTCAATATGAATAGCCTTAACAAAATCTTGTGAATTAGAATATATGTCCTCATATTCCTCTTCCGGATCATTTGCTTTATTATCTTCTTGTTGCCCTTCTGGCTTATCTGTTTTATTATCTTCTTGTTGTTCTTCTGGCTTGTCTGTTTTATTATTTTCTTGTTGTTCTTCTGGCTTGTCTGTTTTATTATTTTCTTGTTGTTCTTCTGGCTTGTCTGTTTTATTATTTTCTTGTTGTTCTTCTGGCTTGTCTGTTTTATTATTTTCTTGTTGCTCTTCCGACTTGTCTGTTTTATTATTTTCTTGTTGCTCTTCCGGCTTGTCTGTTTTATTATTTTCTCTTTCACGCATTTTATTAAAATCAATAGCTGTAAATGTACTAAGTTGTTGATTTAGTTCTCCCTTAAACTTTGAATATTCCTCTATTTTTTTATTCATAGCATTAATTTCTTTATTTATTTTTCCAATTTCCTGTTCTTTTTTTTCGCTTTCTTTCCTTAATTCTAACCACTTAAGAGGATTTTCTTTATCAGGTTTTGCACTAAATTCTTGTTCTTTGAGTTCGTTGCCCTTAATTTCATATTCTTTTCTTTTTATTTCTAGTTTTCCATCTTCAACTTCTCTTTTCATAGCTTCAATTTCCATTGTAATGGTTTTGAAGTTTTTATCTGTACAGAAAAACTTTTTATCTTCTTTCGCTTTATTAATTTCTTCTTTAATTTTGCCATTTTCTTCTTCCAGATTTTTTTCCTCTTGTTCTATTTGCTTTCCGTATTCAGCTTCTACTGCAGCCCTATCTAATTTATATTCAATATCTTCTTTATTTTCTTGCATATCCCTTTTAAATTTTTCTTTTTTTGCTTCTGTTCTCTTTTTGTTTTGTTCCATTTGTGCTTCTAATTTAGGAACCTTATTTTTAAGCTTATTGTACTCATCAATTAAAGCTTGTGTTTTTGTAAATTCACTAACATTTTTCATATCAAATCCCCCTATTATTTATATTTTCATTATAATAAATTATTTCTTTCCTTCAAATTAATTTTTTATTTAAAATAAGTATACATATTTATTATACTTTTTTTAATGCTCTTTTTCAACCTTTTTATCCAATTTTATACATTTGTAAACTAATTGTAATAACTTTGTAAAATGCATTATTTATATCTTTAATTAAAATACCCTAAACTTCTTTCAGCTAATTTAGCATATCGTTCTTTTTTATCTTTTATCTTTTTTCCCTCTAACTCTGGCAATATTCCAAAATTAGCATTCATTGGCTGAAATCTTTCATTTGGAGTTGATATATATTTAGATAAAGCCCCTATTACCGTATTTTCCGAAAAAATAACTTTTTCTTCTTTTCCTTTTACTTGATTAACAGCATTAATGGCTACTACCATTCCAGAAGATATCGACTCAACATAGCCCTCAACACCAGTTATCTGGCCTGCAAAATAAACATTATTATTGTTTTTAAGATTATATGTTTCATCTAATAATTTACTTGAATTTATATATGTATTTCTATGCATTACTCCATATTTTATAAACTCTGCTTCTTCTAATCCTGGTATCATTTGAAAAACTCTCTTTTGCTCTCCAAATTTCAAATTAGTTTGAAATCCAACAATATTATATATACTTGCTTGTTTATTATCTTGTCTTAGTTGTACTAATGCATATGGCCTTCTTCCTGTTCTTGGATCATCAAACCCTACTGGTTTTAATGGTCCAAATCTCAAAGTATCAATTCCCCTTTTGGCCATTATTTCAACTGGCATACAACCTTCAAAGATTTCTCTCTTTTCAAATTCATGAAGTGTAACTACTTCTGCTTTTACAAGTTCATTCCAAAATTTCTCATATTCATCCTGATTCATTGGAAGATTAATATAACTCTGTTCGTCTTTTTCTTGAATTGCTAATCTTTTTTTCCATTCTTCTATACTTTCATCTTTTTTCTTTTCTTGGCTGTACCTGTCTCCATAAAATGCAATTTTAAAATTTATACTATCTTTATTTACAATTGGCGCAGCCGCATCATAAAAATAAAGCTTGTCTTCTCCTGTTATTTTACCTATATTTTTTGCTAACCCTTCTGAAGTAAGAGGTCCTGTTGCTATTATCACAATTCCTTCTTTTGCTAAAGATTCTATATCAACAATTTCTTTACGAATAATTTCAATAAATTCATTTTTTTCTAATTCACAAGTTACTTTTTTAGAAAAACTTTCTCTATCTACTGCTAAAGCCTGTCCTGCTGGAACTCTTGTTTCATCTGCAATTTTAATTAATAATGAATCTAATCTTCTTAATTCTTCTTTCAATAAACCACATGCATTTGTTAGCAAATTTGATTTAAAAGAATTGCTACATACAATTTCAGCAAAATTTTCATTTGAATGTGCTTCTGAATATTTTATTGGCTTCATTTCATATAATTTTACTTTTATTCCTCTTTTAGCAATTTGATAAGCTGCCTCACATCCAGCTAATCCTGCTCCTATTACAGTTATATAATCTTTCATTATCTTTCTTCTACCTCGGTAACATAATTTCTTTGTACATTTATTTCTTTATCTTGAGTTTTATATTCTAATTCTGATGCTAGCATCCATCCATATATACTTTTACCATCAACAGACATAGTAGATAAAACCTCTTGTATATTTTCATTATTCTCTATATATGTTTTAAACTCATTATAATCAATTCCTTGTTCTTCTGCATATTGTTTCCAAGTTTGCCCTACTTTTGTGGCCTTTAATATTGATTTGCTTCCATCTTTATTAGTTCTAATTAAAGCTCTATTATATATCGAAACTTCAGTATCTTCAGTAAAAATACCATAATTTCCTCTACCATCAGACACTTCTGTGTATTTGCTCTGTGCTGGAGCTATAATATGTACAAGTGTATCATCTTCCTTCTTATCATTTGTATTTTCTTCTTTAACTGCTTCTTCTGATTTTATATTTTCGTCCATATTCAAAGAATTTTCTTTTTTAAAATCTTCTGCCATTTTTATTAATTCATGCTCATTTACAGGTGTTTGTTTTACAGTATCTATATAGCTGTTTTTTGTACTTTTACTTTCAGTATTATTTTCATTCTGATTAGCAGAAATTGTTCCAGGAAGTAGCATTAATGATCCCATTCCAAAAGCTGCTATCCTTTTTAATAATTTCTTTCCATTAATTTCCCTGAAAAATTCTTTCATCTTTCCGAATCTGTTTTTGTTTCTTTGCTTTTTTATTATCTCTTTATTTCTCTTCTTTTTTCCCATCATTTGCTTAATTTTCTGCCATCTTCCAATAGGTCTCTCTTCTTTAATATATATGTACTCTAAACTACCATCTGGACCATAAACTCTTTTTATTTTTTCATTTTCATCATCATCAATCTTATTATAAATTTCTGATTTACTTTCATTGTTAACAACTTCGTCTAGTTGTATATTTTGTTTTGAAACGTCCTTGCTTCCTTTATAACAAACATCTTTTACTTGTTTACGTATTTCTAATACTTTTTCCTGTAGTTCTCTTTTTTCTTCTCTAGATATATTTACTAATTCCTGTCTTTTTTGATTTAACATTTTATAATTATTAACTAATCTATCAATTCTTTTTTCAATATAACTTTGTTTCTTATCTTTTTTTATATCTTGGTTTATACTATTTATTTGATATTGAATATTTCTTATGTCCTCATTTAATTTTTCTAAATGTTTGTTCAAAACTTTTTTATCCATTTCAATTCTCCTTATACAACATATTTTTATTATCTGTTCTTTACATAATGTAAAATATGGTTCTTTCTAAGTTTAACATAAAATGGCAAAAAAATCAACCTTGTTATTATTTATAAATCATAACAATATTATTCGAATAATTTCATAATCTCATCTTGAGATAATTTATTAACAAATGTAGTTTTTGTATCCAGCATATTATTAGCTAACTCTTCCTTTTTCTCTTGTAATTCATATATTTTTTCTTCAATTGAATTCTTAGTAATTAATTTATACACTTGAACATTATTTTTTTGACCTATTCTATAAGCCCTATCAGTAGCCTGATTTTCTGTTGATATATTCCACCATGGATCATAATGAATAACCATATCTGCTCCAGTTAAATTAAGACCTGTTCCACCTGCTTTTAAAGAAATCAAAAACACCTTAATATCAGAATTATTATTAAATTCATCAACCAATTTTATCCTATCTTCTACTTTAGTAGCACCTGTTAATTTAAAATATCTTATGTTTCTTTTTTTTAATTCTTTTTCTATGAAATCAAACATTGATGTATATCCCGAAAAAAGTAGTATTTTATGTCCTGCATTTGTACCCTCTTGAATAATTTCCATACATTGTTCCAATTTGCTACTTCCCTCATTATATCCATTTATAAACAAACTTGGATGACAACAAATCTGCCTTAATCTTGTTAGCGCTGCCAATATTTGCATTTTGTTTTTCTCATAGCCACTGTATTTAATTTTTTCTGATATATCCTGTTTTGCTTGTAATAAATAATTTATATATATTTTTCTTTGTTCTTCTCCCATTTCATTATTTAAAACCGTTACTGTCTTATCTGGAAGCTCTGTTAACACTTCTTTTTTACTTCTTCTTAAAATAAATGGTTCTATTAGCATTTTTAGCTTTCCAACAACTGATTCATTAGATTCCCTTACAATTGGAGTTTCATACATATTTTTAAATTTTCGATATGTAAACAAATATCCTGGCATAATAAAGTCAAAAATCGACCATAATTCTGCTAAAGAATTTTCAATTGGAGTTCCAGTTAAAGCATATTTTGTATCTCCTTTTATTTTTTTTATTGCTTTTGCATTTTGAGTATTACTATTTTTTAAATATTGAGCTTCATCTGCTATTATAAATCTAAATTTATAATTTTTTTCTTGATATAGTTCAATATCTCTCTTTAATAAATCATATGAAGTAATAACTAAATCAAACTTATCTATTTGCTCAATTTGATGTTTTCTCTCTTCTAGCGTCCCTCTTATAACTATTGTTTTTAACCCATTAGCAAATTTAGTTGCTTCATTCTGCCAATTTAATGTTAACGAACTTGGTGAAATTACAATACTTGCTCTATTGTTTTCCTTTTTATTATCTTTACAATTTTGAACATAATCAACTATTACTGATAACATTTGAATAGTTTTTCCGTAATCCCATATCATCTGCCAATATTCCACCAAAGTGATATCTATCTAGTATCTTTAACCACTTAAAACCTGTTTTTTGATAATATCTTAAAACTGAATTTAAATTTTCTGGTACTTTAATTTCTTCTTCTAATTGCTCTTTATCTAATTGATTTATAATATTTTTATATTCATCATTTTTAGTTATTTCAGTTCCTTTTATTTCTTTTAATAGTTGATTAAAATATGAAATTCTATAAACAGGTAATTTTAATTCTTCTTTTTCCAAATCTTTATAAGAAATATCCATACCTGTTACTAATTTCTCTAAAAATTTTGCTTCTTTATTATTTTCTAAGTCAATAAAACTACCATCTTTTAATCTATGATATTTTTTCTTTAAAGAGTATTTAGACATGATTTCTTCTAATTCTTCTATATCAATATCTAAATTTTTGAAATCAATTGATAATAAATTATTTTCGACTTTTACTCCTATTCCTCCAATTTTTTTTTCCTTAATCTGTTTTCTTTTAAAATTATCTGTTGCTAAAACTTCAAAATGTTGCATATAATAGTTTATATCTTCTGTTAAAAACTCATATATTTTATCATTATCTGGTAAAATAAATCTCAAATTTTTAGTTTCTAACATAAATCCAGTCTGTCTAAAAATATTTAAAGCATTAGTTTCTTCTAACATATTTCTTGGAAATTTAATTTTTTTATTTTCTTCTAATGGGTTAAATTCATTACCTTCATAATCAAACCTTACATCTGCAATTAAATAATCATTTGAGTCGAAATCTAAAAACACTTTAACTATCAATTCTTTTGGCATGTATTTTTTTATACTATCTTCTGTCATATTTTTTAAATTTATGGCATTCTTTACTCTTGGTATAATAATAGAAAATAATTGTGTTAATTCTTTTTCTCCTAATTTTACCTCATTTATATAATTTTTTCTAAAAAGTTCTAATAACTTTAAATTAGAATTTTCAAACTCTTTTGTGCATCTATATAATTTTTGATCATCTAAAATATATTTGTATTCTTTTCCCTTAATAATATTTACTTTATAAATTTCTATATTAGGTACTATTATATAATCTTTATTTTCTGTTTTCTTTAATTCAAATTCTATTTCTGGTTGTTCTTCTGTAAATTCTATTTCTTCAGTATTACAATCTTTTTGAAATATAATTTTTCTTCCTTTTAATACATCAAATAAATCATCAATAGCACTATTACCTACTATAATACTTGTTTCACTTAGTGCTTTTCCATAGTATTTATAATTACTATTTGAATTAGAATTCGCATATTTTATAACTTCTGCATATTTCATAACAAACTCTAACAATTGTCTACTATTATTTTCAAATGCTTCTTCTGTGTGGATAAATTGCAACTTTTCACCATAACGATAAAATTCTTTATTAAGCATTCTTGTATAAAATTCTGATAAATTTTTTATTTTATACATTTTTTTATTTCCAATTTTAAATTCGATTTTCATGTCACCAGAAAATTTGTCATAAAAAATCCTAGGCTCAATTTTTATTGTTCCTTCTTTTTTTATTTTTTCTTTATCTTCATTAATTCCTTCTATTTCTTCATTGTAAAAAATATTAACAATTTGTTTAAAATTTTTATATTCTTCCTTGTTTAATTGCATTTTATTTCCCTCACTTGGCATATTATTATACAATATCTTAGGTAAAAATGCAAGCAATCTTTAAGCCTCAAATATACAATTAGGTTACAGTTCGGTGAGAAATAACTATGATGTTGATGCTCTGGCTCCAACTATAATACTTAAATT
>ULXJ01068384.1_pt1 | contig 12740 bp, 19 predicted proteins | sample 1960981 | NCBI WGS metagenome assembly ULXJ01 (sample SAMEA4835830, study PRJEB28245) | human gut metagenome | biome: gut microbiome; material: fecal sample | place: Denmark | collected 2008 | reverse complement strand
ATCCCGTATTTCTATTTACACAAAATATTTTATAGTGCCGATTGATAGGTTAAACCCACCCTAATGAAATCAAAAAAGCATGAGAAGATATATTCTCATGCTTTTTTGTATAAATAATCAACAGTTATCCAATATGGTTTGATTTTTCCCTATTACACTTTTGACATAGTAATTGTAAATTTCTTGCAGAGTTGGATCCTCCTTTTGAGAATGGTATTATATGATCGAATTCGAGATTTTCACGACTTCCGCACCTGACGCAGCGTCCGCCATCCCTATTCCATACAATATCTTGTACTTCTTGTGGTATAGGTTCTCGTTTCTTTATGTTTTCGATAATTCCTTCGTTTTTAAGTTCCTCTATTACGGCTTTATGTAGCTCTTTCTTTTTCTGTTTCTCTATAATCTTTTCACGTATTTTCTCTTTTTCCTCTTGTAATTGTTTAAGATATTCTATTCTTTCAAATTCTTCTCTTAGTACATTTATCTCTGTTTTATTTTTATAGATGAAATCATCTATAAAATTTGTTTTTATGACAAGTTTCAATAATGATGTATTGGGTATGATTACTTCTCTGGGCTTGCTTCCTTGAAAAGTTCCAACAACACCAATATTTTCTAATTGGTCAAGTATTTTTGATGCTCGATTATACCCTATATTTAATTTTTTCTGTATCAAAGAAGTCGAGCCTTGTTGGTTTTCTATAAAAATATTTGCGGCTTCTTCTAAAAAGGGATCTTTATCAATATATTTATCTCTATGTGGAGATAAATTTTTTGCAATATTATAGATGAGCGTTTCTTTCAATGAATTGTCAATGTCTATTATCATTTCTTCTTGAAGAGAATCATTATTTCCAATCTTATTGCAATCCGAATTGTTTCTTTTTTTTAATATCTTCCAAAACATAATTTCAAATTACAAAATAAGTGCCTATAAAACAAATAAAAAACATTAAGAAGCATATTGTTAAATATGTAAATCCTATTTTTGCTGCTTATATAATTCTTCTTGACTTCCATGTTACTTACTACCTTACTCATATCTATACCTACTTGATTTACAGCTGAGTGAATAAATCCACTAAATAAACTTTTTCCTATGATATTATTTTTTTAGGTTTTGCTATTGCCTATTTTAATAAAATGTTTTATTTTTCAATGTGAATTTATTATATTGTAAAATCTTTTTTAGGTATTTTATTCATTTTTCCAATAATGATATTATTTTATCTTTTGACGCAAGTAGATTTTCTAAATATGTTACACGGGTTTTTAGTTGCTCAATCTTATCTAAATTTTGGATAAGATCAAAAGAATACGTCTCGACCGATCCATCTGGCATTATTATTTTTACATTTCCTTCTTTGGGTACACTGATATTTATATTTTGAGAAACATTTCCAATAGTTACATGGTTATTATTCCCTTTGAAATTATTTGAATTATCGCCAGAAACAACACAATCATTATAGGATTCATTTATCATAGCTTCTTTTAGCATACTGCCTTTTCCGGTCAAAAGCCATTCTATTTTACCCCCGACTTATATCAAGACGGTATCGGTCTTACGTTTACAAAAAGGTTTTGATTTTAGATCATTTATTGTGATTACCGATGAGGTGAAGGATAACATGTATTCGTACCGGGTAGAAAATGTCGAGTATGATTTTTTCCTCATTGATATAATACCTAAAAAAATTGCTCTTTTCGGTTGATTTACTTATATTTGTATCGTTATTTCTGTTGCGATATGATTCTTAGTTTTAAAAGAGACCCATTGTGAAATGGCTCTCTTTTTTTTGTGTGTACAACTCTTGTACAGACCTATTACCGCGTTACTCAATTTTGGCCTGCTCTCGCATATTCTCCCGTCGTGTATACATCTATGCCATACGACACAGAAAAACCCCGCTACGGCCTCGAAATAAAGCGATGCGGGCATTATGTGATTTGCCATGCACCCGGAAATAAGCCTCATCGGTACGACAGCCGAAAATCCGGCACTCCGCTATTCGGGCGACCCTTGCACGTATTTACGCAAATTAACGCCCTATCCGTTTGATTTTTTGAGGGTTGTTTACGAAATTAGCAACGTTAAGAAATATTTCGGAGTGAAAAATAGGCAAACTGTTTGAGATATGACGCTATACGAGACATTTACGGCTATTCACCCTATCCTGCTATCAATTCGGAAAAGCGGGCGCACACTCGGCGATTTGGACTACCTACCTATATACGAGGCTTATTTGACCGCCCTAAAAAAAGAGGACGGCAACAGTGAAGCCGCAACACATCGAGCCGCCCTCGCATTCCAAACCACCGAGAGAAAGGTGCGGAACATCGCAAGAATCATGCAAACAGAAATAAAACTCATGCCGCAGCGCACACCCGACCCCCCGAAAACTCCCGATCCGGAAAAGCCCCAAGAACCGGCGGAGCCGCAAATACCGAAAGCGATAATTATCAACGGGAGAAAGTTTAAAATCGAATAACCCTATGAATGTACAAAAACAACCGCCGCCTCATCGGGACAATGCCACCCCGAGATTGCCGGTATATTGCTCCCCATTTTGGGGGAGAATTTGATAAACAGCACTTTGATAAACTCTTTTTATAACTTTTAGCCGGCTAACAAGTTAGCCGACCTTTTTTATGACAGTGCAATTTTGCTCCGTCCTCTATCCCAAAGACGAAAAAGACGATACCACACCCTCGTAGCTTTTTAATTTCGTAAATCTTCACCCTCTTTTCGTCAATCTTCGCGCAAGCATATACGATTATCTTCTTTATCGTCTTTCTATACACTGTAACATATTGATATATAGATGTGTATAAAAATAATCGATGAGGGACATATAAAATATATCATCTTCCCGTACCGCCGTCCGTGTGAAATTACATCGATTTGTAGTATGTTAGACCCCTCCGCCCATGCACGAGTGCCCCAAAATACGGAAAACAAAAAAAATTTTTACGTGAGGCGACATCCTCACTCTCGCACTAATCATAGAGGGGGGTGCCCCCACCCCTGCGTAGTGTCTACTTAATAATCTAAATGTTAAATAGTTACAAGGATAAAACAAAAGGAGAGGACACGCCCCGCCCATTCATTGAAAGGTAGGGTCAAACAGGGGACAACAAGGACAAACACAAGGAACACACCACACGCGACACGACCCCGCAGACGAATCCACCCGATAATTGTCTGTAAGCCGTTAAGCAGGACACAAAAAAGGTGAGGAAAATTTTCCTCACCTCGCTTTCTATTTCAGGGTTTGATGTTATTCTTTGGGCTTAATAAAGCCGACGGGATTTCGCGGCTTGTCCTGTTGCCGCTTTTGCGCTTGCAGTTCGGCAAGTGTCTGGTTAATGAGTTCAAGTTGTGTACGGGTGTCTTCGTTAATGTCGTTTTGGTCGGAAAATACTTCCTCCATGTAATCTTGCAGCTCTTTAATTTTACTTTGCAACTTGACGATCTCATTTGAAGGAGAAGCTGCAAGTATTTTTCGCATGGTGGCGAATGCCCGCATGATGCCCCTGTTTATCTCTATGGCAGTCCTTGAATTGAGAACGCTACTGAGCATGGCTACACCCAATTCTGTAAAAGCGAATGGTAGATACTTGATATTACTACCCCTTCCTTTGTTCAAGGTGCCAATTTGGTATCTTGAAAGTTCCTCGCGTGTTACTTCAAACATGAAATCCTCCCCTTCAAAGCGTTCTATGTTACGCCTTACAGCCCGTTTAAGCTGGGCTGTTTCCGTTCCGTACATTTCCGCCAAGTCGAAATCCAGCATTACCTTCTGTCCGCGTATCTCGTAGATTTTGCTTTGTATTAATTCTAATTGGTTCATGGCTATTCTGATTTTTTCAGCTCCAACTTCGCCCCGCAATTCGGGCAATGTATAATGTCCTCTTTCGGGGTGTCAAATAATTCTGTTATATCGCACCCTATTGCTTTGGCAATACGTTCGAGGACTTCAACAGACGGGTTGCCATTTATGTGCTGACTTAATCCGGTAGGTGTTATCTCCATTCTTTTTGCTACTTCGCGGACTTCTAATCCATGCTTTTTAATTGCTTTCTTGATATTTAAACTCATGGCTTCTTTTTTAGTTTGTGCAAATATATATATCAATAAAAAAATAAAGCTATTGCTTTGATTAATTAGTGTTAAATATAAGTTAAAACTTTGATTCGATGTTTTGTAATTAAACTTATAGCTTTATATTTGCATCATAAAAACAAAGCGATATATATAAGTTAAAATAATATGAAAAGTCTCGAAGTAAAAGCCGCCGAATATGTTTACGCTTCAATCGCCGACGGATATTTCAGCAAGGAAGTGAAGAACGGCAACGAAGTGATCTTCGTAAGCGGGCGATATGACAAGTACGACAATGAGGTAGTCATCGACGAGGCTTATCTGCTGAACCTCGAAACGGAGGAAAGTACCGAGCTTGACACCTGCATGATCGAGGAATATTTGAACGGTGTTTTGGCCGCATAAAAAGGACTTTAAAATATAGACGATATGGAAACAATGAAGAACGAAAACAATGCCTTACGCATGATTATGACAACGGCATGGCAATTTGTAAAAAGAAACGGTTACAACCTCTCGAAAGCATTAAAATGCGCATGGGCAAATTACCGTCTCCAACAGTCGATGAAGATTGGGATCGTCCGATTCTGTTTCCGCAAGATTGACGGGACGATAAGAGAGTCCGTAGGCACATTGCTCGATAATGTCGTACCAACCCCGAAAGGAAGCGCACAAGGCAAGAAAACAAACGATGAGATACAAGTGTACTTCGACACGGAGAGAAGCGAATACAGGAGCTTCAAAAAGGCCAATTTGATAAGTTTCACGTAAATTACCACTAACCACACATAGAAACGCCGAAAGGCCGGGGAAAGGGGCAACGGGCGAAAGCCCGTCCCCTTTGAAAGGCAAAAGAACCACACAAAAATAACATAGCCATGAATATAGAAAATATAGAAAAAGCAAACGCATATTTAAAAGATATAGAATTGTTGAAAGGTGAACTGCACAAAACAGAAGAAGCAATAAAAGTCCTCGGCTACGGCATTAACGGGATTAAGATCAACTATATCGCCCTCAAACCATCGTTTGAGAAATTTGCTTCGGAGGTTTACATCAGAGAGGATCTTGTAGAAGAAGATATAAGAAATGCCCTACTCAAATACAGGCAGTATCTCAAAGAGCGCATAACCAAATACGAGAAACGAATCGAAGAATTGTAAGGAGATAAAATATAAAAACAATAATTATGATTACTTTAATTGGAATATTAGCCGTCGCAACGGTCTCTATTTTTATAATCAAGTATTTTACCGGGAAAAAGAAATCACACAGCGAAAAATCCGGTTTGGAAAAAATAAACGATACTTATTCATCGGAATATAAAGAAGGATTATATAAGATTGTAGAAGTACTGCATCCAGAGTTAGAATGTGAAATAGTGAAAGCTCTGTATGTCAATGATCTGACCGACAAAGAGATACAAAAAGCCTTACCATGTGCAATAAAAAATTTGAACGTTAGACAGCAAACCGTACTTCTCAATCGCCTATACATGGAAAGGCCGTCGCTTAGACAATGTATTGATAATATCAGAATTAAACAACTCGACGAGTAGGAATATGGGAGCCATGATTTTTATTATCGCCGTTTATTTTATAGGCGTTGCCGTAGGCATTTATATTTCCCGGAATTGGCGGAAAATCCTAAAAGACTGACAAAGGGACACCACCCGAAAAATAATCAAATACAGGGCACGAATTGCAGTTCTATGACGCAGGACGGCCAAAGCTATAACCCAAACGAAGCAAAAACAATGAAAGACGTAACAAAACCCGACGGCGAAGAGCTGTTTATTATCATTCAGTATTACGAGCCATATCCGCCGATCGGAGATTTTAGCAAAACCTATTTTGAAAAGGTTTTGCCCCCTCTTGGCGGCATACTCCGAACCGAACGAATAAGCAGACAGGAGGCGGAGGAATTTATACACCGCTACGGTATGGTACTCGTACAAAACAACCAATACGGCAAAGTATGGGAACTAAGCGAAAAAAGACCCTTTCAGCACTTTTTCAAAGGGCGTTGCCGATTCCCTCATGATAACGAATAAATACATAACAAAAAAAATTATGGAAACAGAAGATCGGTTAAAGCTGGCACGGAGATGCCAAGAAATGAACAAGTACGATTTAGAACCCCTTTTCGATCTATTGGCGTTTGAATATGATATACAGGAACTTGAAAGGGCGTTCGGCGATCTCATCTCAAAATTGGCGAAATTCTTAACAAATAATGAATATTACGATGAAAGTAAATGCGACTTACACCCTTATCCACCGGCTTATGAAAATAGCATCTATTTATTGACCCGATTCCGGGAGGTTTTCATTGAAATGCAGAAGAACGCAGAGAAGAAAAAATTTGAAATACAATTAGCTGTCAAATAAATACTTAAAACAACCATAACAGAACCCGACATGAACGAATTATTTAAAATCCTCAAACCGTTATCGCCCGACGAAGTAGCAGACTATAAAAAACTCATCGACAAGGCAAACAATACCAACCTCGAACCCCTTTTTAAATTCTTGTTCGACTATTTTAGCCCCGAAGATGTAGAACGGGCTATCAGCAACATTATCGCGCATCTTTTGAGCATTTGCACCCGAAGCGAATTTCAAGACGGCAGTAACCTCGAAAACCCTATTCGTCCAACGGATTACGAAGATAGCGTATTTTACTTGAACACGTTCCGAGAAGCCCTCATCGATATGCAAACGCAAGTTCCTAAACCCTTTTCCGTCGTATTGGAATATTGCCCAGACAGAAATAGACCAGCGGCAGCGGATAGTGTAGGGACAAGTGCAAAAAAGGATAGCGAAACCGATAGCGATAAACTCGGCGGAATGGGTTTTGAAGAAAATGTTTCGGCAAAATTTCAGTAACCACACGGGGGCAATGGTTTTATATGTTTGGTTTACAATTATTAACGTGTATTTATTTGTAGTATGAGCGGGAAATCGGGCAAATACTCTCGCGTTACCCACGCATCGTCGAAACACTATTCCCCAGAATCCTCGCCGACCGTCGTCGAAAAATATTAAAACTCAAAAGTTTATCAAAGCAATAAACAAAGTGGCAATGAATATAAGTATTTTTCAAAGTATATTGCTTTATCTATGAAATTCGCTATATTTGCCATATAGATACGCGATAATGCGTATTTGAAACAACTATAAGAGCGCATTTGCGCAACATTCATTTCAAAGCCTTATCTGGGAATAACCCGGATAGGGCTTTTTGTATTTAATTTTTAATTATGTTTTATGGTAAAGAAAGTAAGTATTCCATTATCTGCTCTTATTTCCAATGTCGGTCAAATAACGGGGCTACCGCCGAATCCGCGTTTGATTAAAGACGAAAAGTTCGAGGCGTTGAAAAAGAGCCTGACCGATGACCCGGAGATGCTCGACCTCTGGGAGTTGATCGTATATCCGAACCCGGACGAAAAAGGGACGTATGTCGTCATCGGCGGGAACATGCGCTACAATGCGGCCAAAGAACTGGGACTTTCGGAATTACCCTGCAAGATTCTTCCCGAATCCACGCCGGTGGAGAAGATGCGCTCATTCATTATCAAGGATAACATCGCCTATGGGGAATGGGACATGGATCTGTTGTCGGAAGATTGGGACACGGAGGAATTGTCCGACTGGGGACTGGACCTACCCGATTACTGTTGGGACGATGACGATGAGGAGCAGGAATCCGCCCCGGAGAATTATTCCCGGAAGATAGAAGCCCCGATATACGAGCCGAAAGGGGATTGCCCGTCCGTTATGGAATTGTACGACACGCGAAAGCGGGACGAACTCATTTCGGAAATCAACGCCCTCCTCCTTCCGAAAGAGGTGAAGGATTTCCTGACCCATGCGGCAGGCCGGCACACGGTATTCAACTATGAACGCATCGCCGACTATTACGCCCATTCCGATAAGCAGGTACAAGATTTAATGGAGAAGTCCGCTTTGGTTATCATCGACTTCGACAAGGCGATAGAAAACGGTTTTGTGAAAATGACCCGGGATTTGGCCGAATCCTATAAAATGGAGCAGGAAGATGATGAGGAATAATGATTTCGTGGTTTTTATCCTCACGCATGGTCGCGCAGACCGCGTGATAACCTACAATGCCCTCCGTAAAAGCGGCTATACGGGTCGCATCGTCCTTGTCATAGACAACGAGGACACACAGGCGCGAGAATATATCTCGCGTTACGGAGAGGAGAATGTACGTATATTCGACAAATCCGCCGTTTCGGAGACGTTCGACGAGGGAATGGAAGGCGACCGCCGGACGATCGTCTATGCCCGTAACGCCTGCTTCGGCATAGCGGAGGAATCGGGATTCCGTTATTTCATGGAGCTGGACGACGATTACGAATATTTCGCATGGCGTTTCGACGAAGGACTGAAATACCTTGTCTCGACCCCGAGGATAAAGAACCTTGACCGCTGTTTCGATATACTGCTGGACTATTACAAGGGCATACCGGCCAAATCGATAGCCATATCGCAAGGCGGGGACTTCATAGGCGGCTCCCAAAGCACCTCCTTGAAAAGCGTGAACATGAAGCGCAAGGCGATGAACACGTTTATCTGCGATGTACAACGCCCGTTCAAATTCCTCGGGCGAATCAACGAGGACGTGAACACCTATACCCGCAACACGAGCACGGGAGATCTGTTTTTTCAAACGAACCAGCTTTGTATCACGCAAAAGCAGACCCAATCCAATAGCGGCGGCATGACCGATGTCTATCTGGATTCGGGAACGTATGTTAAATCCTTTTTCTCGGTCATGTACATGCCTTCCTCCGTGAAGATAAGCACAATGGGGAATTGCTACAAGCGCATACACCATACCATACACTGGAAACACACCGCTCCCAAGATATTACGGGAGGAATGGAAAAAATAAGTCCGTTGGCCTATCATTTTGTCAGAAAATCGGGGCGGAAATGAGGGTATGCCAAGCGGACGGATAAAACAAAATGACAGCATTATGAGAAAAGAAGGCAGAAAAACGAAATACACACCGGAGTTGGTGAAGCGCATCTGCGGCCTTGTCGAAAAGGACACCTATACCGTATCAGAACTTTGCGAATCGGTCGGCATTGACGAATCGACCTTTTACCGTTGGAAAACCGATAAAAGCGAGTTTTGCGAGGCTATAAAAAAAGCGGAAGAAAGGCGGCTGGACAATTTCGTGGTGGAAGCGAAAAGAAGCCTGCTGAAAAAGATACAGGGCTACGAGGTGAAAGAGACGCATACTGTAACCATTCCGGGCAAAGAGAAGGACGAGGAAGGAAAACCCAAGCCGATTATCAAGGAGCAAAAGACGATCAAAAAACATATCCAGCCGGACACGGCGGCGATCATCTTCGCCCTTACCAACCTTGATCCGGAACACTGGAAGAACCGGCAGCAGCTCGACGGCAACATTCAGAGCGATGTGCGTTTTACCGGATTCCGGTCGGTATTGCCGAATGTCCCGGGTATAGAGGCTCTAACGAATAATGTCCGGGAACGAAGCCGGGAAAAGTTTCTGAACGAGGATAACGACGATGAATAAGGTGAATTACGCCCAACTGCTGGCCTACCGCTACCTCTCCGACCCGAAGATAAAGGTAGTCGGTTACGGAGGTGCTGCGGGCGGCGGGAAAACGGGTCTCGGTTGCGAATGGCTCATGCGTTGCGGCTGGGCATTCCCGGGCACCCGTTGGTTCGTCGGGCGTAACAACATCAAGGACAGCCGGGAAAGCGTGTTGGTAACATTCGACAAAGTGGCCTCGTATCACGGGTTCAAGGAATACCGTTTCTCGAACGACGGCATCGACTTCCGTAACGGCTCGCGCGTCTCGTTCCTCGACCTGACCTATTACCCGTACAAAGATCCGATGTTCACCCGGTTGGGATCAAAGGAGTACACCGGCGGCTGGGTGGAGGAAGCGGGGGAAGTCCACCGTTTGGCCGTCGAGGTTTTGAAGTCCCGTATCGGTCGGCACATGAACGACGTTTACCGGTTGGAGCCTAAACTATTGCTGACCTTCAACCCGGCGAAAGGTTATCTGTACGATACTTTCTACAAGCCCCACCGGGACGGACGTATGCCCGAAGATACGGCTTTCGTACAGGCGTATGTTTACGACAACCCTTTCATTACGAGGGAGTATGTCGAGGTGCTCAAAAACCTCAAAGACCCGGTCTTGCGGAAACGGCTGTTGTTGGGAGAATGGGAATACGAGGACGACCCGTCGGCCTTGTGCGGTTACGATGCCATAACGGACCTTTTTACGAATGACTTCATAGAGCCGGAGGGTGCAAAGAGTTGTTCGGCAGACATCGCGGGGAAAGGGCATGACCGCTTTATCGCCTTGTCGGGTGTGGGTAATGTTTTCCGTGTGGCGATCGATGAGGTCTATTCCCCGGGCCGACAAGTGGAAATGCAGCTCCGGGATTTAATGGTCCGGGACGGCATACCCCGTTCTCTTACGGTAGTAGATGCCGACGGTGTCGGGTCGTTCTTGGAAAGCTACCTCACGGGGATAAAGGAGTTCCACGGCGGCGGCAGGCCGCACGATTCCCGGTACAAGAACCTCAAAAGCGAATGCGCCTTCCTGCTGGCGGACATGGTGAACAACCGGAAGATAAAAATCATCTGCACACCGGAGCAGCGGGAACGCATCACGGAGGAGTTCGGGGTACTGAAACAAGCCCGCATCGACAATGACACGTCAAAGAAAGCGATTATAAGCAAGGAGGAAATGAAGGCGATATTGGGGCGTTCACCCGACTACCTCGATGCTTTCATCATGGCGATGTCTTTCCGCCTCGTGTCGGCAGGCAGCGTGCCGGAAACGAAGGTTTATACACTGCATGATTTACAACGATAAAAACGAAATATATGAAAGGACAAAAAAGAAAGAGCGGTTCAGGCTACACGTTCAAGGAACTTGTACTATTGACACCGGCCGTTCATAAGGGGAAATTTGAAGAAAGTTTGAAGCATCTGGGGCGTCCTGCGACGTTGTGCGGCGTACCCGTCCCGCAAGACCTCGGCACGGCCACTTACGGCATGATAGCCGACCTCGGAAACCTCGACGAAGGAAATGAAGTGCAGGGCATTCTCGACATCTGCCGTATCGTCCTCGGTGTCGATTCGGAAAGCGTGTACAGGGAGAGTGCCGATGCCGTCCTCGGCTTCGTGAATTTCGTAACCGGGGAAATGGATAAGATCAACAAGCTCTTTGAATCGGTCAGCATCAAGCCCACGCCGGAGGAAGAACGGGCGGGCGTGCATGACCTTTCTTTCGGCACGTTCGGGGTTATGGACTGGTACGCCCGGAGAATGGGAATAAAAGACCACGACGAGGTAAGGAAGGTATATTGGCCGATTGTGTTCCGCTGCCTCCAAATGGACAATGAAACCGCGCTTTACGAAAGGCGGCTGAACAAGATATATTCGGAAAATAAAAAGTGAAAAGAATATGACGGTACAGGAAAAAATCAAGTCGATAGCCTCCCGGATAGAGGGTACGGCCTATCTGTTTATGAACTGGGCGCAGACAAACGTCGCCCTCGACACGATCGATAAACCGACGATCGTCTATGTATTGCCGCCTTCGGGAACATTGAATGTGAAATACGCCTCGGTAACGGATTCCCCGTTGACGCAGATCGCCTTTCTCGACAAGACGGATTTCGATTTCGATTCGACGGAGAACGATGATGTCATCGAGCGCATGAAGGGTCTTTTCTACGAGTTCCTTCGGGAGTACAACAAAGGGGAGTATTTCGAGCCGATAGAGGGCGACATACCCTACCAAGTCGTTTATGACAAGCTCGACGTGAATGTAACGGGTATCGTGGTAACGCTAACCCTTGTAGAACTGGAAGGTTCGGAGATATGCTGAAAGAGATACGCGGGCATATCAGGGATTGTCTCGAATCCGTAAAGGAAAGGATAAAACGGAACATCGAAGATAAGGGCCGGACGGCCTCGGGAGGTACGGCGTCCTCGTTGTCGGTCTCTTTCGGGAACTTGGGCGGCACGCTCTACGGCAGCAGTTCATTTCTTGCCATACAGAGAGGACGCAAAGGCGGGAAAGTTCCCCGGGGATTTGTCGGGATAATCCGCCAATGGATCATCGACAAGGGTATATCGGTCCGTCCCGTACCCGTAAAAAGGAAGTCGAAATACAGCGATGAGGAACGGGCACAGCTTTCGGCGGCAAGGGCTATTGCCTACACGATCATGAAGAACGGGACGAGCCTCTACCGGCGTGGCGGTTACGATGACATCTACGACACGGCCATAGAGGAGGAGACGGATAAGCTGCGCCCGAAGTTGCTGGACGTATTTTGTATAACGATAAGGGACATTAATAAAAACATGAGAGAATATGAGAAACGGAACAATCGCAAATAACAGCGGGCAGGTGCTGGCACGGGTGGAATACCCGGCGCGGTATGCCTTTGCTTTCAATCCCCTTTTGATTACAGTCGTAGAAGAAACAGGGGACGTAATGAGAAGCGCATGGATTCAGATCGGGGACTTTTTAGACGAGAGATCACCCATAAACGGAGAAATAACATTCGATGTCGGCCCGTATAGTTGTGCTTTGTTC
>ULXJ01077308.1_pt1 | contig 12803 bp, 6 predicted proteins | sample 1960981 | NCBI WGS metagenome assembly ULXJ01 (sample SAMEA4835830, study PRJEB28245) | human gut metagenome | biome: gut microbiome; material: fecal sample | place: Denmark | collected 2008 | reverse complement strand
CTGTTTTTGATGGCTATTTTGGCGGCCGTTATTGCTAATTCGCCGATGGCTCCGCTGTATCAGGGCTTTCTTTTGCAGGAACTGCATCTGCGCATCGGAGACTTTAATTTGTTCTCCCATGGCGGTCATCCGTTGAAAATGATTGAGTTTATAAACGACTGCCTGATGACTGTTTTCTTTCTGGCTGTGGGGTTGGAGATAAAGCGGGAACTGCTGGTGGGTGAACTTTCTTCCTTTCGTAAAGCCTCTTTACCTTTTGTAGCGGCGTGTGGCGGTATGCTGGTGCCGGTCATTGTCTATTCACTTCTGGTCGTTCAGGGTACTCCGGAAACGCGCGGTATGGCTATACCGATGGCTACGGATATTGCTTTTTCATTGGGTGTACTCAGTCTGCTGGGTAAACGGGTGCCTTTGAGTCTGAAAATTTTCCTGACGGCATTTGCAGTGGTCGATGATATTGGCGGTATTCTGGTTATTGCCATTTTCTATAGTTCCGAAGTGGCATACGGATATCTTATTGTAGCTGCTGTCCTTTATTTCTTCCTTTACTATATGGGGAAATTCGGTATGACACAGAAGATATTCTTCCTGCTTATCGGGGTAATTATTTGGTATTTGTTCCTTCAGTCGGGCATTCACAGCACTATTTCCGGAGTGATACTGGCCTTTGTAATACCGGCCCGTCCCCGTTTGGATGCCGGGAAATACATTAAACGCATCCGCGACATTATCGGTGATTTTCCGGTTACCAAATCAGATAATATTATATTGACCAATGAGCAGATTGCCACTCTAAAACAAGTGGAGCGCGCTTCTGATCATGTAATTAGTCCTTTGCAATCCCTGGAAGACAATTTGCATGGTGCGGTAAACTTTGTGATACTGCCGCTCTTTGCCTTTGCCAATGCCGGTGTGGTGTTCAGTGGAGGCGGTGGCGTTGTTGGAGCTGTTAGTATAGCGGTGGCTGCAGGATTGCTTCTTGGCAAGTTTATCGGTATTTTTCTGTTTACCTGGCTGGCGGTCAAGAGTGGTTTGTCCTCAATGCCTCCGGGAATGAATTGGAGAAGTGTTGCCGGAGTATCCTTGTTGGGGGGTATTGGCTTTACGGTATCTTTATTTATTGCCAACCTTTCTTTTGCAGGAGAATATCCGGATCTGCTGAACCAGGCGAAGTTTGGTGTATTGCTGGGAACGATTGTTGCCGGTATGTTGGGATATATGGTACTGAATGCGGTGTTGCCGAAGGTTAAGAACAAATAGATCTCCACTTTGGAATACTGGACGAAGAATCGGTTCTTTAGGGATATTCGGTAAATCCTCTGAAAGATAAGTTGGGATGTGTCAATGATTTAAGAAAACGTATTCTTTGTTACAGAAACAGAAGAAATAGTCCATTATTCTTAAAAAACATTCGTATCTTTGCTGATACAAGTCGAAAAGGACCTTCCGGATATGAAGCACATAAAGGCAGTTGCCGGATACATATTGATTCTTTCTCTCTGCCTCGTGTGTGCACACCCTGCCCATGCGGAGACACGGCGTATTGCGCTGATACACTCTTTCGAGCCGGGCTATCCGCCTGCTGCGAAGGCTCTGGAACTGTTGCAAAAAGAGTTCAGCCTTCTCGGCTTGGACTGCGATGTACGCGAATACTATCTGGACTGCGACCGCTACATGGAGGAGGCAGAAAACCTCCGTATGGCCGGTTTCGTGGACGACCTCTCTGCCTGGGGAGCCGAGTTGATAGCCGTGCTCGACGACCAGGCTGCCTATGCGCTGATGGCATGCAGACACCCGTTGGCGCATGAAATACCCGTTGTGTTCAGCGGTGTGAACTATCCCAACATATCTCTGCTCCTGCAATACCCCAACATCACGGGCTATGCCGACACGCCCGATTACTTGCGTACCATACGCATGATAGAGAGTATCATGGGAAAGTCGCGCATCTGCCTGATGAACGGACAAGTGTTTCTGGACCGCAAGATATGGCATGCGTTGAATGAGCAGTGTCGTGGGCAGGGGTTCGCCATCGTGACCTCTACCGAGGGTGCTTACTTTGCCGGTTCCTCCTATCACCGTGTGCGAGAGGGAGACTATCAGCCCTATACTGAAACGGCAGAACATAGACGTGTTGCTGGACACCACGAAGATTGTGCGCATGACGAGCGACTCCATAGCGATACGCCATCTGATGTGGCTGGGACGCGGCGACAATACGTTGCTGCTCTACACCAAGCGAGACTATACCACCAAGCGTGTGGGCATGCTCTTCGACAATCCCACGTTTCAGACCATCAACGAGGGCTTCGGCTTTGCCGACTACTTGCTGGGAGGATATTTCACTCCACTGGAAAGCCAGATAAGATACATGGCGACCGGTATCAAGGAACGCCTCGAAGGGCGGATGCCCCGGCAGCAGGTGACGGAATGCGCCAAGCAGTACGTGCTGAACTGGCATGTGCTGCAGAAGTATGGCATCCCGCTCGAGAGCATTCCGGTGGAGTACACCGTGATGTACATCCCTTTCTCGGAGCGCTATCGTTACCATATACTCGTAGGCTCCATTCTGGGCGCTGTCTTCGTGCTGACGGTGATAGTCTTGCTCTCTTTCAGCCTACTGCACGAACGCAGGCGCAAGCGTGAGGCACTGCGAAACCTCCTCTACGAGCATGAGACCCTCTGCCTGGCCATCGAAGGAAATTCTACCTACGCCTGGCGACTGGAGGGAGATTCCGTGTCCTGCGACTCGCAGTTCTGCGAGCTTATTCACCACCGCTCCGGTCGTCTTCTGCTCAATGAAATCACTCCCTACATCCATCCCGGCGACTTACCCGTTTTCCGCAAGAACATAGCGTCAAGGCACGAACGTACGCACCACAAGGGACAGTACCGCTGTAACTTCACCGGCGAGTTCCAGTGGTGGGAGTTCAGCTACAATACCATCCACACCCCCGGACACGCACCCATCATAGCCGGACTGCTGCAGAACATCCAGGAACTGAAAGACCACGAGCAGGAGCTGATAGAATCCCGCGAGCTTGCGGAGCAAGCCGAACTGAAACAGTCGTTCCTCAATAACATGAGTCACGAAATACGCACTCCGCTCAATGCCATTGTCGGCTTCTCGGACATGCTGGCTAACGAGCCGGAGTTCTCCGACGAAGAGCGGCAGGAGTTTGTGGACATTATCAACACCAATACCAAACTGCTGCTGAAACTGGTGGGCGATGTGCTGGAACTGTCGCGCATCGAGTCGGGTAACCTCTCGTTCATCTTTCAGCGGGAGAGTGTGCGCCAGCTGCTCGATGACGTCTATCAGACGCATAGCCTGCTTATCCAGCCGCCGTTGCAGTTCCTCAAGGATTTCCCTCCCGAAGATGTGCAGGTGAATGTAGATCCCATGCGACTGACACAGGTACTCACCAACTTCCTGAACAATGCCAACAAGTTTACGAAAGAAGGCAGCATCCAGCTGGGGTATTGTTGTCCGTCCGGCATGAGCGAGGTACATCTTTATGTGGAAGATACCGGCATAGGCATTCCGCACAGCGAGCAGAAGATGATTTTTGAGCGTTTCTACAAGCGTAGCGAGTTTTCCCAAGGCGTCGGGCTAGGCTTGTCCATCTGTGTGCTCATCGTCGAAAAGATGGGAGGACGCATCGAACTCCGCTCCGAGGAAGCTCGTGGAAGCCGTTTCACGGTGGTGCTGCCTTGTATTGAATAAATCCTTAAAAAAATGTAATCATATTGTAATGTTCTTATATATAATTTTGCGTATCTTTGCCAGTGTTTTAAGAAATATAACGTTTTAGGAACTAATTTAAAAGACATTATGTTAAAGAGAGTAAGAATTGCACTGACAGCGTTACTGCTACTGGCTGCCGTAGGTGTAAATGCGCAGGTCACCACCGCCTCTATGGCAGGTAAGGTGACGGATGCAAGTAATGAGCCCATTATCGGCGCCACTGTACAGGCTGTTCATCAGCCTTCCGGTTCGCGCTACGGAACCGTGACCAACGTCGATGGACGCTATTCTATCCAGGGTATGCGCACTGGTGGTCCCTACCGGGTGGAGATTTCCTATATCGGCTATCAGACGGTTATTTATAAGGACATCACCCTTCAGCTGGGTGAGGTATACAACCTGAACGTAGAGATGAGTGAATCTTCCGAGTTGCTGAACGAAGTGATTGTGACGGCTGCCAAGACCAAGTTCACTGCTGAAAAGACGGGTGCCACTACCAACATCTCTTCTGCACAGATAACGCAGCTTCCCACCGTGAACCGCAGCATCAGTGACATTGCCCGCCTTTCTCCCTATGCCAACGGCATGAGTTTTGCCGGCGGTGACGGACGTTCCACGAACTTCACTATCGACGGTGCCAACTTCAACAATAACTTCGGACTTAGTTCCAACCTCCCCGGCGGCGGCAACCCCATCTCCATGGATGCCATCGAAGAGGTGCAGGTAGTGGTGGCTCCCTTCGACGTGCGCCAGACGAACTTCATAGGCGGCGGCATCAACGCCATTACCAAGAGTGGTACGAACACGTTCAGAGGTACTGCCTATACCTATTACCGCAACCAGGACATGCGCGGTAACCGCATCAACGGCGAGGACCTGGGAGCACGTTCCGACGAGTCCAAGACTACCTACGGCTTCACGCTGGGCGGTCCTATCATCAAGAACAAACTGTTCTTCTTCGTAAACTACGAAAAGGAGAAGACTCCGGGAGAGGTTATAAAGTATCGCGCGCGTGAGGACGGTGAAGAGGCAAAAGGTATGGTGTCCCGTACGCTGAAGTCGGATATGGAGAAGGTGTACAACCATCTGAAGGACAAGTACGGCTACGACGCAGGCTCTTACACAAGTTTTCCTGCTGACGAGGAGAACACCAAGATTCTGGCCCGCATCGACTGGAACATCACGGACCGCCATCGCTTGAGCCTCCGCTACAACAATACGAAGAATACGGCTTGGAATGCCCCGAACGGTAACTCTTCCGATACGGGATATCGCTTGAACAATACTTATCGCGTAGGTACGCAGTCTATGGCGTTTGCCAACAGCATGTATTCCATGGACAACAAGGTGCAGTCTTGGGCGACAGATTTGAACAGCCGCTTCACCGATAAGATTTCCAATCAGTTGCTGTTCACCTACACCAATATAGAGGACATGCGCGGCACCAATTCTTCTCCTTTCCCCTTCATCGACATCATGGCAGGCAAGGACGAGAATGGAAACCAGATTCTGGAACCGTACATGAGCGCCGGTTACGAGTTGTTCACCTACAACAACGGTGTGAAGAACAAGATTACGAACATTACCGATAACTTCACCTTCTTCACCGGTAACCACAAGCTGACGGCAGGTCTTAGCTATGAGCACCAGTTTGCCAACAACGCCTATATGCGTAACGGTACGGGATATTACCGCTATAACAGTCTGGAAGATTTCCTGAGTGGCGCAGCTCCCGAATCATTCGCTTTGACTTATGGCTTCAACGGTGTGGCCAACCCCAATGCTCAGGTTACCTTCAACCAGCTTGGTTTCTATGCCCAGGATGAATGGAACCTCGGCAACAGTCTGAAACTGACCTACGGTATCCGTTTCGACAACTTGATGTTCGACAACGACGACCTCCAGAGAAACGATGCCATCTATGAGCTTGACTTCGACGGGCAGCACATCGACACTGGCAAGTGGCCGGATTCCAGATGGCAGATTTCTCCCCGTATAGGTTTCGTTTGGGACGTGTTCAAGGACAAGTCGCTGAAAGTACGTGGAGGTACGGGTGTGTTTACCGGACGTCTGCCGTTGGTTTTCTTCACCAATATGCCGACCAATGCTTCTATGGTACAGAACTCCGTTACCTTTAAGACCCAATATGACAATGGAAAGGTGGTGGGCCATGATTCCCGTCTGGACCAGTTGGCAGGCGGCATGATTACGGACATGAACCAGATAATCGACAAGTTCAACCTCCCCACCACGATTGAGAAACACGTGGCGGGAAGCAAGATTTCCGGTGTGGCTCAGGACTTCAAGATGCCGCAGGTGTGGAAGTCGTCTATCGCGGTGGACTATCAGGTACCCGTATCTTTCCCCTTGACCGTGACGGGAGAGTTCATGTTCACGAAGAATGTGAATGCCGTTACCATCAACAACATCAATATCAAGAACCCCGACGAATGGAAGTACAATAAGCTGACCACCGTCAAGGGCGCTGATGGAAAAGACGTGACAACTACGGAACTGTTGCATACGGGTATGCAACGTTTCAATGGTGCGGATAACCGCATGGTGTACTCTTATTCTCTTTATGACAACCCCGACAAGAATGTGAAATATGCAGGCGACTTCGTGCATTACAATGGCAAGAATGCCGTGGTACTCGACAATACATCCAAAGGCTACGGCTATACGGCAAACATCACGGTGAATGCCCAGCCGGTGGATGACTTGATGCTGATGCTGGCCTATACGCACACGGAGTCCAAAGAAGTTTCCGGTCTTCCGGGCAGCGACCCTATCTCCACTTGGCAGGGATTGAACACGATTGATGGTTCCAATTATGTGGATGCACAACGGTCACAGTATGTGGTTCCCGATAAGGTGATTGCTTCTGTGGGCTACTACATCCCCTTCAGACACAAAGGCCTGCTTCGCGGCACACACCTGAATCTGTTCTATTCCGGCTATTCTTCCGGCGGTTACAGCTTCTGCTACACCAACGACATGAACGGCGATGGTATCAACAACGACTTGATGTACATTCCGAAGGACGATAGTGAAATCAACTTCAAGACAGAGGAAGACCGCGTTGCCTTCTGGAAATTCGTAGAGCAGGATTCGTACTTGAAGAATCACAAAGGACAGTATGCCGAGGCTTATGCTGCCCGCGCTCCGTGGGTGCACCGCTTTGACTTCCGTCTGCTGGAGGATTTCGAATTCAAGATTGGCAAGACCAAGCATTGCTTCCAGTTGAGTTTTGACATCATGAACGTGGGTAACCTCATCAACTCCAAATGGGGTATCTCCAAGACCAATACCGTTTCCAACAGCAACCGAATCCTGAAGTATGAAGGGGTGAAGAGCGCCACTGACCTGACTCCGGTATTCTCCATGTATAAGGTGAACGGTGAATATCCTACCAAGACTTACGACACCTATCAGAACTACAGCGAATGCTGGAAGTTGCAAGTCGGTATCCGTTACGTGTTCAACTAATCGGGTGCAGATAACCTCCGTTGAATGGCAGAATATGATAAGGCAAGGGCTGTTCCGGGATTTCCGGGACAGCCCTTATTATTTTTGGCTTTCTTTACTTTATTGTATTTCAACCTCCATAATCACTGGATTGTGGTCGCTGCACAAATCCAGGTCCGGAGAGTAGTATTCGATACCCTTCAAGCTAGGGGAGTGGAAGATGTAATCAATACGCAACATGCGTTTGGCATAGCGGTAGGTGTACATGTATCCGTTTCCGGCAGTGCGGAATCCGTCTTTGAGGGTTTTCCTCAAATGATGGTAGGTGTAGGAGGAAGGTATTGAGTTGAAGTCGCCGCATAGCAGCACGGGATAGGGGCTGGTCTTAGCGTAGTGGCTGATGACGTAAGTCTGCGTGGCCCGCTTCATGAAGTTTTCGTGCAGGGTGCCTGCGGCATCTTTGGCTGCCTGGACTTCGCGGCGGGTGTCGTCGGTGGCCAGCTCGCGTTCCCACTTCCTGCGCTTCTGGCTAACGCTGGTGGTCTGCAGGTGGTTGTTTATCAGACGTATGGTATCCGTACCCATCACTACATCGCACATCATGCTACAGTTGGAGCTGTGCTGGTAAGTGATGAAACGGTGGTTCGCCAATGGATAGCGGCTGAATACGGCGATAGGCAGTACGCCCTTGACGGAGTCTTCAGAAGGGATGAGCGCGTGTGACCAATGCGAGAGTACGCGCCGTATGCTGTCTGTGGGGAAGTCGCTGTTGTCTCCGAACTCCTGGAAGCACAGCACATCCACGCCTTCCTGCTGCATGTACCGGGCTATCTCCTTGCAGGAATAACCGGTAATCTCACCTCCGAAGTTGTGTATGTTGTAGGTGGCTATCTTCAGATACTTGCCTGCCGGGGTTTTGTCTTTCGGCAGGTGGAGCTGGAAGACAGACGTCAGATATCCCCAGTTGCAGAAGAATGCCACCAGCGGAACCAGTGCCCAGCGCTTACGGGCCAATGCCCAGCAGAGTGCCGTTATCAGATTGACAATCAGGAGTACGGGCACTGCCAGCCCCAGTAATGGCATGATGACGGAATCGACCGGAGCTACATTTCCTGAGAAGGCTGCCATTATGGTGATGGTGGCCAAGACGAATGTCGCTGCTATCAGACAGATGTAGAACAGACCTTTTACGGCGGACTTTCCCATGTTGTTTGCTTATTTATTCACTACGTTCACCGGCTTGCCGTCTTGGTAGGCCTTGATGTTCTCGAGCATAATCTGCATGAGGCGTTCGCGCGCGGCGGTGCTTGCCCAGGCAATGTGCGGAGTGATGTAGCAGTTGCGGGCGGAGAGCAACGGATTGTCGGCACGGGGAGGTTCTTGCGAGAGTACGTCTACGCCGGCGGCATAGATGGTACCGTTGTTAAGTGCGTCGGCAAGGTCTTGTTCGTTGATGAGCGGGCCGCGTCCGGTATTGATGAGAATGGCGGTGGGCTTCATCAACCGAAGCCGTTCTGCATTCACCATCTCGCGGGTGGAGTCGGTGAGGGGACAGTGCAGACTGATGATGTCACATTCGCGGAACAACTCGTCCAGCTCCATCTTGCGGATTTCGGGAGGAAGCTGGAAGTTGGTCTTGGAGGTGTAGGCACATACCTTCATACCGAAGCCGATGGCGATGCGGGCGGTGGTGAAGCCGGTGTGGCCCAGGCCTACGATTCCAAGCTTCTTTTCGCGCAGTTCGATGAGAGGCGTGTCCCAGAAGCAGAAGTCCTTGCTTGCTGTCCAGCGGCCCCGGTGCACCTCTTCAGAGTGGTGTTGCACTTGCTGGGTGATGTTCAGAATATGGGCAAAGACCATCTGGGCAACGGAGTCGGTGCTGTAGGCGGGAATATTGGTGACAATGATGCCGCGTTCTTTGGCAGCGGCGGTGTCTACGATGTTGTATCCGGTAGCCAGCACACCGATGTATTTCAGTTCGGGCAGTGCCGCCATGTGCTCGGCGGTGAGCACGGTTTTGTTGGTCAGCAGGATTTCTGCACCAGCGGCGCGTTCCAATACTTCCGCAGGGGCGGTGCGGTCGTAGATGGTGCACTCGCCCAAGGCTTGCAATTCGTCCCAGCAAAGGTCACCGGGGTTGGCGGCATAGCCGTCTAATACTACTATATTCATGGAGTTATGAGTTATAAGTTATTTGTTGTGGGGATTTTCTGTATCCGACTTTTAATCTCTAACTTTTAATTTTTAATTTTAATTGATAGTTTACCATTTCTTTTCCTCTCCCCAGAGTTGCTGCATCCGTTCCTTGTGCTTCTGCTCGGCAGGGTTGAGTTGTGGCTCCCAGATACGGCGGTCTTTCAATTCGTCGGGCAGGAATTGCTGCTTGACGAAGTTGCCGGGGTAGTCGTGGGCGTACTTGTACTTCTCGCCGTAGCCCAACTGCTTCATCAGCTTGGTGGGCGCATTGCGCAGGTGCAGGGGGACGGGGAGGTTGCCCGTTTCGCGTACCAGTTCCAGGGCATTGTTGATGGCCATATAGGCTGAATTACTCTTGGGGCTGGTGGCAAGGTATATGGTGGCTTCTGCCAGGGGGATACGTCCTTCGGGCCATCCCACTTTCATCAACGTGTCGAAGCAGGCGTTGGCAAGCAGCAGCGCGTTGGGGTTGGCCAGTCCGATGTCTTCGGAAGCGGAGATGACGAGGCGGCGAGCTATGAAGGCAGGGTCTTCACCGCCTTCTACCATGCGTGCCAGCCAGTAAATGGCGCCATCCGGGTCGCTGCCGCGAATGGATTTGATGAAGGCGGAGATGATGTCGTAGTGCATCTCGCCATCCTTATCGTAAGCAAGAGGGTTCTGTTGAAGGCGTTCGGTCACCATGTCATCCGTGATGAGGACAGGGTCGGTGGCTTCGGAATCTATCACCAGTTCGAGGATGTTGAGCAGCTTGCGGGCGTCTCCTCCGCTGAAGCGGAGCATGGCAGTGGTTTCTTTCAGTTCTATTTTCCGTTCCTTCAGCACGGTGTCCGTGGTGATGGCGCGTTGCAGCAGTTCCAGCAGGTCGTCCTTCTCCAGTGACTTCAGGGTATAGAGCTGGCAGCGGGATAGTAGCGGGCGGATGACCTCGAACGAAGGGTTCTCCGTGGTGGCGCCTATCAGCGTCACGGTGCCTTGCTCCACGGCTCCCAACAGCGAGTCTTGCTGCGACTTGCTGAAACGGTGTATCTCGTCGATGAAGAGGATGGGACTGGCTTGCGAGAAGAAGCGGTTGCTCTTGGCACGCTCTATCACGTCGCGTACATCCTTCACACCGCTGGTCACGGCACTAAGTGTATAGAAAGGGGTTTCCAGCTTGTTGGCGATAATCTGTGCCAGGGTTGTCTTTCCCACTCCCGGAGGGCCCCATAAGATAAACGAAGAGATACGTCCTGCATCAATCATCTTACGCAGCACTGCACCCGGTCCCACTAAATGTTTCTGACCGATATATTCATCTAATGTTCTTGGTCTAAGCCGTTCTGCTAATGGTTGCATAGTATGTAACTCTTAAAAAATCATTAATATCATGAAGCGTATACCGCCCTTCTTCACTCCCGGTATATCCGTATAGGTCAGTCGGCGTACATATTCTATGTGGAGCAGCTTGAAGATATTGTAGATACCTACACTGGCTTCCACATAGGGAGTCTTGCCCATGACGTGGCTGGTGGGTACACCGTCGCGCATGGGGAAGAGGAACAAGTCGGGATTGTTGCTCTTGTATGGGTTGTTCTTGTCCGTCAGCGTGCCCCACAGACCACGGATGCGGAACATCTCGCGCCACTTCAGCTTCTTGATGAGCGGGATGCGGTTGAAGAGTTTTCCGTTCATGTCGTAGCTTAGGTTGAGGGAGGCGTAACGGTCGTTCAGGAACTCCATGTTGTTGATGAGGTTGAAGGACTCGTTGTTCTGCGTAATGTACGAGAGGTTCGCCATCGGTAGGTTCAGCAGGGGGAAGGGAACGGTGTTCCATTGCGCACCGGCACGTGCCGTTACGTCCAGCTTGCCCCACGAGCCGAGCCAGAAGCGCTTCCGGATGCTGGCTTCCGTCAAGTTGAAGTTGTACTCTCCACCCAGCACGCCCTTGAATCCGGCGGTGTGGGAGAGGGTGAAGGTGGGCGCATCCAACGATACGGGCACGCGGCGCTGTTTGGTGTTGACGAAGGTTTCACCAGGAGCGTAACGCAGGGTCACACCCAGCTCGGTAGTGGTGATGTCGTGCACCAGCGTATTCTTTTCATCCCACTGTCCGGGTGTTTCTCCGTTGTTCTTCCAGTATTGCAGTTGCCCCGCAGGCTGGTCGTTGCGGTGGCGTGCCATGGCCTGTACGGAGAAGCCGGTATTGGTCTCCAGCTCGTAGGTCAGCGTGGCGTCGCGCATGTAGGACATTTGGTCTACCGTAGTCCATTTCCAACCGACAAACAAGTTGTCCTTGTCCGTGGCGAGGTACTTGTCCATGGGAGACATCACGTCGTAGGTGTACTTGAAGGCGATGTAGTGCTTCGGGAACTCCCACAATACGTATTCTCGTTTGTTGAAGGAATAGGCCACCTGCCCGGAGTAGAACCATTTCTTGTCCTTGGTTCCGTAGGCACCGTAACCGCTTAGGCTCCAATGCGGGTCGAGGTTACCGGTCGTCATGCCGCTCAGACGGAAGCGCGTGCCGTTGACGTAGTTGCTGGTTATCATTGTATTGATAGGGCCGAAGTCGAACTTGCTGGGATGGTTCTTGCTGCCCGTCTCCACGAAGTTCTCAATCAAGGCTTTCGCCCCGAAGATGACGTACTTGAAGCCGGGAATCTGTTCGATGCGGTTCATGAATACGTCCATCGTGCTCTCCTTCTTGGTGAGGGGCACTTGGCGCACTTTCGCCCAATACTCGTCGCTCTTGGCAAGCATGTTCGCCTCCTTGATGACATTTCCTTTCAGGCGGAAGAGGCGGGGTTCTATCTCCGTGAACTGATAGTCGCTGTATTTGGTGGTCCGTTGCACTTCCAGGCCTTGGATGCCTTTCACAAAGTGCAGTTCCACGGTCATGTCGTCATCGGTCAGCACCCAGTTTCCGTCGGGCAGTTGTTCGAACTGCTGCACGATGTCGAGGTTTTCCACGAAGTTGACACCCGTCTTCTTGGGCAGGTTCATGGTACATTTCTTCACGGCATAGGTGGAGTCCTTCACCACGTAGAGGTGCCCCGTGAAACCGAAGTCCTGTGGGTTCTGGGGAACGAAGGTGAGGTGCACGCACTCCTGCCTATCCACCATGAGCGTGTCCATCAAGTAGTATTTGTAGAAGCTGATGGCTCCGCGGCCGATGGGGCTGACGAAGCGGCGTTGCAGCAGGCGGATGTCGTCGTCATAGATGTTGATGTCGGAAAATACGTCCGTAAGGATGGTCCCCAGCATGTCTCCGGTGTTGAAGAACTCTTCGATACCGGTGGAGTTCATGCCTTCGATGATGGTCTTTTCGCTCTTGGGGCTTTTACGGAAAATGGTCTTGCTCGCCGTCTCCTTGATGGAGATGGGTAGAATCATCTTGTTGGTCTTGGGC
>ULXJ01074182.1_pt1 | contig 12911 bp, 13 predicted proteins | sample 1960981 | NCBI WGS metagenome assembly ULXJ01 (sample SAMEA4835830, study PRJEB28245) | human gut metagenome | biome: gut microbiome; material: fecal sample | place: Denmark | collected 2008 | reverse complement strand
CCGACGGCGTGAAGCAGGGCTTTGACCTGGAGATGCTGGACGCCCTGGCGGCGCGGGTCCACGTGCCCATCATCGCCAGCGGCGGTGCCGGGAATATGGAGCATTTCGCGGAGCTGTTCACCCATCCCGGCATCGACGCGGGGCTGGCGGCCTCTATCTTCCACACCCATCAGGTGGATATCAAGGAGCTGAAACGGTTCCTCCGGGGCCGGGGCGTGGAGATGCGGGTCTGATCCAGTACAGTCAGGAATACTTTTGGGGGAGATATACAACATGAAACTGAAATTTGATGAAAAAGGGTTAATCCCCGCCATCGTCCAGGACCACTACACCAAGGAGGTCCTGACCCTGGCCTACATGAACGCCGAGAGCCTGGCCATTACCATCGACGAGGGCCGCACCTGCTTTTGGAGCCGCAGCCGCCAGGAGCTGTGGCGCAAGGGCGAGACCAGCGGTAACGTGCAGCATGTGGTGTCCATCACCGCCGACTGCGACGCCGACGCCCTGGTGGTGGAGGTGGTCAAGGACGGTCCCGCCTGCCACACCGGCGCGGAGAGCTGCTTCTTCCAGCCGGTGTACTTGTCTGAAGAACTCAAACAGTTCAGCTACGAGGGCCTCTATCACCTGATTGAAGGCCGCAAGACCAATCCCAAGGAGGGCAGCTACACCTCCTACCTTTTTGAAAAGGGCCTGGACAAGATCTTGAAAAAGGTGGGCGAGGAGTGCACCGAGGTTATCATCGGCGGCCGCAAGGAGGACAAGGAGGAGACCATCTACGAGATCGCGGACCTAACCTACCATGTCATGGTGCTGATGGTCCAGATGGGCATTTCCGTGGAGGACATCACCCGGGAGCTGGAAAAGCGCCACGTGGTGGACCACAAGGTCAAGCAGGAGCGGATGCAATGAGATTTTGCACTGTCCACACCCACTCTTTGCTCTGCGACGGTAAGAACACGCTGGAAGAGATGGCCCGGGCGGCCTTTGCCGCCGGGGCCGTGTCCTTCGGCGCCTCGGGTCACAGCCACACCGACGTACCCTGGGACCAGGGCAACGTGCTGCCGGAGGAAGCGACCAACTACCGGGCGGAGGTTCTGCGGCTCCGGGAGATCTATCAGGGACGGATAGAGGTGCTGCTGGGTATCGAGCAGGACAGTCAGTCTGCCCAGCCGGTGCCGGACTGGGCGGAGTACTGGATCGGTTCGGTTCACAACCTGCACGACTCCCGGACCGGCTCATATTACTGCGTGGACTGGGATGCGGAGCACCTGAAAACCTGCCTTGGGGAGATGTTCGGTGGAGACGCTCTGGCTATGGTCCGGGGGTACTATGCCGACGTGGCCGCCATGGCGGAGCGGAAGCCCACCATCCTGGGTCACCTGGACCTGATCGTGAAGCTGAACGGGGATGGATGCTTCTTTAACGAGGAGGACCCCGCCTATCGGGCGGCGGCCCTGGAGGCCCTTCACGCCGCGGACCCGGACGCCACCTTGCTGGAGATCAACACCGGCGCCATGTCGCGGGGCTATCGGGATACCCCCTATCCGGCGCTGTTTCTGCTGCGGGAGTGGCGGGCCATGGGCGGCCGGATCATCCTCACCGCTGATGCCCACCGTGCCTCTGCCGTTGTCTGGGCTTACGACCAGGCGGTGGAGCTGGCCGGGGCCGCGGGTTTCCGGGAGCATACACTTCTGACCTGCCGGGGACCAGTGCCCGATCTCCTATAAAAATATTTAAAAATATTCCTGCGAAATCCATAAAAAAGGCGCGGCATCCGCCGCGCCTTTCGGCTTGTCTGCCACTTGTGAAGCCCAGGGAGAATTGATAAAATAAATGTTAAATTTCAAGGAAATTTTGCGAAATGAGGTGCCCTATGTATCGGACTGTGATCTTCGATCTGGACGGGACGCTGCTGAATACCCTGGAGGATTTGGCGGACGCCGGCAATTGGGTCTGTCAGCGCAACGGCTGGCCGGAGCACTCCCTGGAGGAATACCGGGCCATGGTGGGCCACGGTTTGTCGAACCTGGTGAAACAGTTTTCCCCTGAGGAATGCCGCAGCCCGCTGATGCTGGTGAATACGCTGGCGCAGTTCAACGGGTATTACGGCGAACACAATATGGACAAGACAGCGCCCTATGCGGGCATGCCCGAACTGGTGGCAGAGCTGGGGCGCCAGGGTCTGAAGATGGCTGTCTACTCCAACAAGGCCGATGAGTTCAGCCGCCAGATCGTGGAGCATTATTTTCCCGGCGTCTTCACCCTGGTACGGGGAAAAGTGCGGGGCGTGCCGGTGAAGCCGGATCCCACCGGTGTGCACCAGGTATTGGCGGAGTTGGGCGCCGTTCCGGCGGAGACACTGTTCGTGGGGGACAGCTCCGTGGATATCGAGACGGCCCACAATGCTTCCCTTGCCGCCTGCGGTGTCACCTGGGGCTTCCGCTCCCGGGAGAGCTTGGTTGCCGCCGGTGCCGATTTCCTGGCGGACACGCCGGAGGAGTTGCGTGGGATTGTTCTGAGCCGGGCCACTGCCTGAGCCCCCTGCAAAAGCAGGAAAAGGCTCTGACCAGGCCCCACTGAGGGGATTCACGAAAAGAGAATGCCCGGATGATCGGAAAGAGGAGCACTGCAAAAAGGACTCCCGGCCTTTTGGCCGGGAGTCTTTTTTTACCCTCCCGCCTCCAGGAAAAAGCGGGGGGATTTCTGCCGCGTTAAGCGGCGCCGGGACTGTGGGCGTTCTCACCGTCCGTCAAAATCCCATCGGTGTCATGGACGGATCCATTGCGCACCATCTGATCATAGCTGGTGGCGCTGTCCTCCAGGTTATCCATGCCCTTCTCCAGGTCATTTCCAAGGTCGTCCATGCCGTCCTCTACGTCGTCCAGGAGACTGTCACCATTGGAATTTGTCGAATGGTTCTCGTCTGTGCCTGCGGTACCGTCGTCCTGGTGACTGTCAGCGTTGTCCTCGCCCAGCAGGGCGCTGTCGTTCTGATCCGTCACCGCACCGTCGGTTCCGTTGGTGGTCCCGGCGTTCTTGTCGTCTCCGCCGCAGCCGACCAGCGTAAAGGCCAGCAGACCGGAGATCATCAAGAGCGCGAATCTTCTTTTCACGTTGTGCTCCTCCCTTGATGCGGGATGGTTGTGCGCGATACCCAGTTCCTATTGTCTCCGTCATGCGGTATCTTATCAGTGGAAAGTGCTGCCAAAAATTTTTTGAAACTCCAAAAAAGACTTGCTTTTTCCTAAAAAGTGTGTTATATCAATAATAGCAATTATTACTGTTTATGAGAGAGGGGGTATTCATGGCGGAACGGCGATTTTCCCACCAAAGGGAGGAGATCTATCAGGCGGTGCGCGACAGGCGGGACCACCCCTCGGCGGAAATGGTCTACCAGCAGCTCAAACCGGATCTGCCACGGCTGAGCCTTGGGACAGTGTACCGCAATCTCCACCAGATGGCCCAGGAGGGCCGTTTGCGGGAGCTTCCCGGGCCGGTGGTCCGCTTTGACGGTGATACCAGCCCCCATACCCATTTCCAATGTGCCTGCTGTGGCCGGGTGGCGGATATGGAGGAGGTTCCCTATGACGTTGGGCTGGACCGGGCCGCCGAGGCAGGCGGCTGGCAGGTGGCCGGCCACATTTTAGTATTCACCGGGCTTTGCCCTGCTTGCGCAGGGCGGCAGGAACCGGCTTGAGTATCGTTTTGAAAGCATATAAAGCATATAATGAAAAATTACTTTTTTGAAAGGGGAAACAACCATGGAACTGAAGGGTAGCAAGACTGAGGCCAATCTGTGGATCGCTTTCGCGGGGGAGTCCCAGGCCCGCAACAAGTACGACTATTTCGCCAGCCAGGCCAAGAAGGAGGGCTACGAGCAGATCGCGGCCATCTTCCAGGAGACGGCGCTCAACGAGAAGGAGCACGCTAAGCTGTGGTTCAAGGCCCTCAGCGGTATTGGCAGCACCGAGGCCAACCTGGTGGCGGCTGCCGCCGGAGAGAACGAGGAGTGGACCAAGATGTACGCCGAGATGGCCAAGACCGCCGAGGAGGAGGGCTTCCTGGCCTTGGCGGCCCAGTTCGAGGGCGTGGCCAAGATCGAGAAGACCCATGAGGAGCGATACCTGAAGCTGCTGGACAACCTGAAGAAGGGTGAGGTTTTCCGGAAGGGCGAGAAGGTGATGTGGTTCTGCCGCAACTGCGGCCATGTGGAGATCGCCGAGAGCGCTCCCGCCGTGTGCCCGGTGTGCAAGCACCCCCAGGCCTACTTCCAGATCAAGGCGGAGAACTATTGATCCATACCGTTGACGCATCCTGCACTGGAGCGGGACGCCTGACTGGCGTCCCGCTCTTTTTTTCACAGTTCCGGCTCAAAGCACAAAAAGTCCTAAAAACCTGGTATAAAATTGCCGGGAAATGGTGCAAAATACCAAACGAGCCTGTTTCCGGTCCTGGGTTTTTTTAAAATGTTTGTGAAAATCGCCGTTGACGCCATTGAGAAAACCGGTTATGATGATAACAGGAAAAATGACCTGATATGCAATATGCGCGTGAACCGAATTGGTATAGAAAAGGAGAGCTGTATCATGTATACACAGGAGATTACTGTTAACAACGAAGTGGGACTGCACGCCAGACCTGCTACCTTCTTCATCCAGAAAGCCAATGAGTTCAAGAGCGGCATCTGGGTCGAGAAGGAAGACCGCCGTGTCAATGCCAAGAGCCTGCTGGGCGTTTTGTCCCTGGGCATCGTAAAGGGCACCACCATTACCCTCATCGCCGACGGCACCGATGAGAAGGAAGCTGTCAACGCATTGGTGGAGCTGGTGAAGGACAACTTCGGCGAATAAATACTTCCGCGGATGCCCCGGCCCTGCCGGGGCCGCGGCCTTAGCTTGAAAGAGCGGCTTCGCCTGGGGCGGAGCCGCGTTTTTTATCACCGCTCCGGAGAGGGGGAACTGCTGTGACACGGGATGAGCTGCGGGAAAAAGCCAACGACCTGCCCCTGACGCCAGGCGTTTACCTGATGATGGACAAGACCGGTAAGGTCATTTATGTGGGCAAGGCCAAGAAGCTGAAGAACCGGGTCAGCCAATATTTTCAGGACAGCGCCGGCCACACCGCCAAGACCCGGCAGATGGTGGCCCAGGTGGACCACTTCGATACCATCTTCGTCTCCAGTGAGTTTGAGGCCCTGGTGCTGGAGAACTCCCTGATCAAGCGCCACAGCCCCAAGTACAACATCCTGCTGAAGGACGACAAGGGCTATCCCTTTGTGCGGCTGTCCCGGGAGGAGTATCCCCGCTTTTCCATGGTCAATAAAATGGCCCAGGACAGTGCCCGGTACTTCGGCCCCTTTGGCGGCCGGTATGAGACCCGCCAGGCTCTGGACGCGGTGCTGGCTGCTTTGCGGCTGCCCACCTGCTCCCGGAGCTTCCCCCGGGATATCGGGGCGGAGCGGCCCTGCCTGAACTTTCATATGGGCCGGTGTGACGGCTTCTGCCGCAAAGAGATGACGGCGGAGGAGTACCGGGCCCGGATCGAGCAGGCGGTGCAGCTCTTGGAGGGGAAGAGCAAACAGCTCCTGCGGGACATGACCGCCCAGATGGAAGCGGAGGCGGAGGCCCTGCGGTTTGAACAGGCGGCGGCCCTGCGGGACCGGATCAACGCCATCGGCGCGCTGGCCAAGAAGCAGACGGTGATCGCGGGCCTGTGCGCCGACACGGATATCTGGGGCATCTTCCGGGGCTCCGGCAAGTGCTGCTATGCGGTGCTCCACATGGAGGAGGGGAATCTGGCGGGCCGGGAGACAGAACTGTTCACCGCCCCCATCGATGAGGACGAGGGGGAGATGCTCTCCGCCATCACGGCCCAGTACTACCTGCCCCGGGCCATCCTGCCCCATGAGATTTTGCTGCCCGCCGAGAATGAGGGCCACTGCGAGGACCTGAGTCAGGTGCTGACCCGCCGGGCGGGCCACCGGGTCTGGGTCCATGTGCCCCGCCGGGGGGAGAAGGCGGAGCTGCTGGAAATGGCCCGGCGGAACGCCGCCCAGGAGGCGGAGCGGGCCACCACCGACGCCGAGCGGGTGGCTCACACCCTGGAATTGTTACAGAGGATGCTGGACCTGCCCGCCCCTCCGGGACGAATGGAGTCCTTCGATATCTCCAACACCGGCAAGAGTGACATCGTGGCCTCCATGGTGGTGTACAGCGGCACCCGGCCACTGAAATCCGCCTACCGGCGTTTCCGCATTCAGTCCCTGGAGGGCCACCCGGACGATTACGCCTCCATGCAGGAGGTGCTGACCCGGCGGCTCCAGCGGGCCGCCGACGGGGATGAGAAGTTTTTGCCCCTGCCGGACGTGTTTTTGATCGACGGCGGCCAGACCCACGCCGCCGCGGCCCTAGCGGTGGCAGAGCGGTTCGGTGTCACGGTGCCTGTCTTCGGCATGGTGAAGGACGACCGCCACCGGACCCGGGCCCTGGTGACCCCGGACGGACGGGAGATCGGCATCGTGGCCAACCAAGCGGTTTTTTCCCTGATCGGCCAGATCCAGGAGGAGACCCACCGTTTCGCCATCACCTACCACCACCAGAGCCACAGCAAAAGTGCCACCCGCTCCGCCCTGGACGGTATCCCCGGCGTGGGACCCAAGCGGCGGGAGGAGCTGCGCAAGCACTTCGGTACCATCAAGGCCATTCGGGAGGCAGATGTGGAGACGCTGTCCGCCGTGGTGCCCCGGTCTACGGCGGAGGCGGTATGGAACCACTTCCATCCGGCGGAAGGCGAAGACCACAGCAAATGAGATGCACCCGCCGCACAGTGGGTGCACCGAAAAAAAGAACCGCCCGGAGCCATGAGCTCCGGGCGGTTGCTGTTTATACGGAAGTGTTTTTGGGGAAAATGTGAGCCAAAATAGTCGCTAGCCCCACTCCGGCCAGCATCCCGCCGCAGCACAGCATGGCGAACAGCAGATAAAAGCCCGTGGATTCCATATCGTAAAAGTCTGTAAACACCGCTATAAGATGAGCAGCGGCGGACAGGTTCCGGCTCAAAAGGAACAGCAGCCCCAGGCACGCCGCCAGGACCAGAGCCCAGAGCCAGAGCCGCCGGCCCCGCCGGGCCCAGCAGAAAAAGGGAATCGCCATCACCAGGGCCGCAATCCAAAAGAGGATATAGAGGTACAGCAGCGCATTATCGGGGAGCAGCCGTCCCAGCAGCGGAGAGGCGACGAAAAAGGAAATCACCGCCGCCAGAGCGGCCAAAACCGACAGGAGCCGCTCCCGTTTCGTCCAGGTCTTCATCATCGCTCACATCCTTTTTTTGAGATGGGGCTTTTTTTCATCCTATCAGGAAACCAGAGTTTCGTCAAGGCATCAGAAAGCCCCCGGCGGATGACCGTCCGCCGGGGGCTGCCGGTTATGATGGAATGTCCTTGTAGCGCAGGTGGTAGTAGCTCCAGTTCCGCCACTGGTCCACCGCGTCCCGGAGGGCGGTGCTTTCCTCGCTCTCGTCAGCATCCAGGTCCGCCTGGGTCACCAGGGTGCCGTCGCTGAGCAGATAGGCGTCCTTCTGCACCACCGGCGCTATCCGGCGCAGACTGTTCAGGAAGTCGAACCAGGGGCTCTCCCCGGCCCGGCCCGTCAGCTCCAGCACGGTGGCGCCCAGGAAGGCGGCGGAGAGATCGGCGGGGTCCTGAGACAGGTCCAGCGCCTCCACGGCGGTTTCCCAGTCCAGGGTCTCGGCCGCCGCGTCATTGGCCCAGATCACGTAGGGCGTGGCATAGGCGTTCAACTGGTTCCAGACCGGGTCGTCGGTCATGCCCAGCTCCTGGTACCCCAGTTGACTGTCCCCCAGATAGGGCAGGTGGTCCCCGAAGTACACCAGCACCACCGGCTCGCCGGAGGCGGAGAAGTAGTCCACCAGCCGGCCCAGCATGGCGTCGGTGTCCCGGGCGCCCTCCATGTAGACCTTCAGCAGGGTCTCCACCTCCTCCGAGACGGAGACGGTGAGCGGCACGTCAGGGTAATCATAGTCCTCGCCATACTTGTCGGCGGTGTAGGACATGTGGTTCTGGATGGTGGTGGTGTAGTGGAACAGGGGCGTACCGTTGGCCGCGGCCTCCTCGAATTCATCTTCAATCAGCCCCGCCATGTAATCGTCGGTGACCCAGCGGCCCTTGTATTCCACGTCCTCCATCTGGTCCACAAACACGGTTTTCTCGGCTCCGAACCAGCGGTACACGTTTTCCCGGTTGTAGAACCAGTCGTCGCCGGGATGGAAGAAGGAGGTGGCGTAGCCGTCGGCGGCAAAGACCCGGAACAGGCTGTCCAGATTCCGGTTCACCACTCGGAAGGAGGAGGTGGTGGTCTCCGACAGGGCGTTGGTCTGCATGCCCGTCAGCACGTCGAACTCCGTGTTGGCGGTGCCGCCGGCAAAGCCGGGGACGATCACATGGCCGGAAATGGCGTGGGGGTCCTCCTCCAGGGCGTGGAGGTTGGGGAGGGGGTCGTTGCTCTCGTCATAGGCGAAGGCGGGGGCGTCGGAGATGTCGGAGAAGGCCTCGTTCATCACCATGATGACGTTCACGTCCTTGCCAAGGCCCGTCTGACCGCCGGCGTCCCAGCTCTCCGCTTCCGCCCGGTCAAAGCCCTGGGGCTTGTCCACCGGGTAGGTGGTGAACTGGTGACAGAAGCAGTAAGGGAAGCCCAACTCATTGAATACGGAGGGAATGTAATAGGCGTTGGAGACTTTGAAGGAGTTGTACAGGTCGTTGGAGGCGTACACCGTCAAAATCAGCCCCGCCAGCAGAATGAAGCTGGCGGCGGCACCCAGCAACCGGCCCAGCCAGCCCCGGAGCTGCCGCACCGGAAAGGGCTTCCCCCCCACCACAACGCCCAAAGCGATCAGGGCCAAGGTGGACAGCACCACCAGGGTGATGGCGGTCCAGGGAAACTGGATGTGGTAGGTGCCCATGGCGCTGCCCACTTCCTTCAGCAGGGCGAAGTCCCGGGGGAACACCGGCTCATCCCGGACCTCGATCTTGATGCGGTTGGCGATGGACAGCACGCACACCGCCAGGTTTACCAGGGCTGCGCCGAAAAAGACGTTGCGCAGCAGGCAGGTGCCCACCAGCACCAGAAGGCCAATGGGCAGGGCGTTCAGCACGATCAGCAGCGGCTGATGCCAAAATACCGCCAGCACGCTGCGCAGTGCGTTGGGCTGACACCACAGGGCCAGCAGGGTGATGCAGCCGGACACCAGCACTGCCGCCAGCAGGGAGCCCCACCAGGGCAGGCGGAATTTGGGAAAATGATCTCGAATCTTCAAGGCCACAGGTCCTTTCCTGAAAAATTCACAAGTACCCTTTATTATATGGATTTCGAGGGGAAAAGCAAGCGGGAAGGGGAAAATAAAATACAGAACGTATTTTTTGAGAGAAAAATACGAAACGTATCGAAATCAAGTGAAAAATGCAATGGTCTACGAACCGTAGGGTGCGCCCAGGAGACGCCCTGTGGTACAATGGACCGGAAATTACCGCAAAGGAGAACACCATGGACGCTGGGAAGACCGGAGAACTGATCGCTGCCCGCCGCAGGGAGCTGGGATGGAGCCAGGAGGAGCTGGCGGAACGGCTGCATGTGACGGACAAGGCCGTCAGCAAGTGGGAAAATGGCCGGGGCATGCCGGGCATCGAATCCCTGGAGCCGCTGGCGGAGGCTCTGGGACTGTCGGTCAGCGAGCTTTTGAGCGGACGGCGGCTGACAGAGGAGGAACTGCCCAGGGCGGCGGAGCAGCAGATGATGGAGAGCATGGAGCGGGAGCGCAGGACCCGTCGGATGGGCAACCTGCTGGCGGTACTGGCGGCGCTGATCGGCATTGCGGCCATCGGATGGGGGACCTGGCTGGTCGCCCACTACCTTGGATCGGTGCCGGAGACGGACATCGCCGGCCTGGAGCAGGGGGCGGTGGCCTATCTGGGTACGCCCAAGGAGATGCTGCTGGGGCCCTTCGACTACCACGCCCTCCAGATCGTGGAGACGGAGCGGCGGGGAGACTATCTGGCGGCCCTGTGCACCGACGGACAGGGGAACTGGTGCATGTGCGAGTACGACCGGGACAGCGTGTTCCCGGACCGCTGGAGGGCCGGCGGCGGAAAATCCAGCCTGGATGCCGGAGAGCTGGGGAGCTGGAACTTTGGCACCGGCGGGGATGCGGTCATCATCTTCTGCGGTGGGGACCTGCCGGAAGAGGCGGCCTCCTACACCTTCCAGAACAACGGCATCACCTACATCTGCCCCATCGAAAACCGGCAGGTGCTGGACGTGTTCCTGCTGCCGGACAACGACGATATCAGCTCCCATCTGCTGGAGCTGCTGGATAAAGATGGACAGCCCCTGGACTGGCCGGTGGAAGGAACCGCTGAGTCCCGTCCCTGAGCATTTTGCCGCTTTCGCTTTTGCGGAGTGCGCTGATAGAAAAAACGCCCCTCTGTCTGATAACAGAGGGGCATTTTTCTGCGCGATTCTACAAATTGGATTGGATTTCGTCAGAAGGTGACGACTTCCTGGGCGGGCTTTTGGGTGGGGCCCACCGCCAGAATGTTCATCACCGGGCCCTTGCCCTTGTAAGCGGCGTGGTCCTCCACCGCCATGCGGGCGGTGACCTCGATCCAGTCCCGGTTGTTGTACTGGTCCAGCGTGTCGCCTTTGGCGATGAGGCCCATGAACTGGATGTCGTTTTCGCAGCAGGTCATCACGAAGCGGCCGGGGCAGTGGATGCCGGGGTATTTCTTGGAGTGGCACATGACCAGCTTCATGTGGACGGTCTTGCCCGCCCAGCGGTCCGGGTGGTCCATCACGTCCACATACCACACGCCGAAATCCTCGTCGGGCACGTCGATGACCTCCTGATTCAGGTCAAAGGGACACTCGTCCCCGGTCAGGTAGTCCTCACTGGAGCCGTCCTCCATCTCCAGATAGATGTCCGCCCGGCGGTTCACCATCCGCAGATTCCGCTTGCGCAGGGCGTCCCGCAGCTCCGGCGTGCAGCGGTTGAACACCAACAGGTCCGCATTGGTGATCTTCTCCATCATCAACTGGCCCATGTTCTTGGCATACATGTCGAAGGTGGGGGCGTAGACGAAGGTCATGATCTGATAGAGGACCCAGTTGGCCGGCAGCACTTCTCTGTAAAGGCGTTCCATCTGCCACATGCCGTTGTACTCGATCAGCACCTGCTTGGGGTGGTACTGCTTCTCCAGCTCCTTCAGCCGGGAGCATTTCAGGTCCTCTTCGTCCTCGAAGGTGACCACCGTCACGTTATCCAGGGCGCTTTTCTCATACGCCTCCTCGCCTTCCTCGCAGCAGAGCAGGAGAGTCCGGTCCTGGCGGGCGAAGCCGTCCTCCAGGATGCCGTTGATGAAATTGGTCTTGCCGGCGTCCAGAAAGCCGGCCACCAGATAAACAGGAATATCAGCCATTGTAAAGCACGTTTCCTTTCCGGGATTACAGGCCGAACAGGGCAGCCAGTTTGTCCTCCTTCAGCTCCGCGCCGATGACGCACAGCCGCCCCGTGTAGTCGGGATGGCCGGGACGGACCTGGTGCTCCTCCGGCACGAAGTCGAATTCGATCCACGCTCCGTTCTCACCGGCCACGATGCCCTTGGCCCGGAGGATCTTGCCGTACTCGCCGGAGTCCAGAGCCGCCAGCATCCGCTCGATGTCCGCCTGGGCAAATACCTTGGGCGTCTCCTTGCCCCAGGAGGTGAACACCTCGTCGGCATGATGGTGGTGATGGTGGCAGGAGCAGTTGGGGTCGTCGCACTCATGATCGTGGTCGTGGTGATGCTCGTGCTCATGGTCATGGTCGTGATCATGATTGTGATGATGTTCATGGTCATGTTCATGCTCGTGTTCGTGCTCATGGTCGTGGTCATGATGATGCTCATGCTCGTGCTCCGCCTCATCGGCGGCGTGCTCGGCCCGCATCTTGGCCAGCAGCTCGTCCGCCAGGGACACCTTCTCCATGGCGGAGAGGATGACCTTGCCGTCCAACTGGTCCCAGGGAGTGGTCAGGATGGCGGCGTCGGGATTTTTCTCCCGCAGCATGGCCACGGCGGCCTCCAGCTTCTCCTGGGTCAGCTTCTGGGTCCGGGAGAGGATGATGGCGCCGGCGGACTCGATCTGGTTGTTATAGAACTCGCCGAAGTTCTTCATGTAGACCTTCACCTTGGTGGCGTCGGCCACGGTGACGTAGCTGTCCAGCACCATGTCGGGGATCTCGGCGATGGTGTTCTGCACGGCCACCACTACATCGCTGAGCTTGCCCACGCCAGAGGGCTCGATGAGGATGCGGTCCGGGTGGAACTGGGCCTGCACGTCCTTCAGGGCCTTGCCAAAGTCGCCCACCAGGGAGCAGCAGATGCAGCCGGAGGACATCTCGGAGATCTGGATGCCGGATTCCTTCAGAAAGCCACCGTCAATGCTGATCTCGCCGAACTCGTTTTCGATCAGCACCAGCTTCTCCCCCTGGAAGGCCTCGGACAGGAGCTTCTTGATGAGGGTGGTCTTGCCGGCGCCCAGGAAGCCGGAGATAATATCGATTTTTGTCATGCGATCAAGTCCTTTGCTTTAAAATTTTTAACCGACCCTATCTTACCATTAAAAAAGAAAAATGCAACGCCTCCTGGGGAAAAAACGCAAATTTCTTCTGCTATTTCAAGAAATTGAGCCCCGATAAGCGGAGAGTTTCACCTCCGAAGCCGGGTCTGAAAGGCACGAGCCTCCGCCGCCGCCACGCCGGAGAGAAGCAGCAGGCACAGCAGATTGGGCAGGGCCATCAGAGCATTGCAGATGTCCGCCAGGCGGAACACGGTCTCCAGCTTCACCGCTGCACCCCAAAGT
>ULXJ01004229.1_pt1 | contig 12999 bp, 10 predicted proteins | sample 1960981 | NCBI WGS metagenome assembly ULXJ01 (sample SAMEA4835830, study PRJEB28245) | human gut metagenome | biome: gut microbiome; material: fecal sample | place: Denmark | collected 2008 | reverse complement strand
CCGCCATGAAACCCGCCGGCGTATTCCTGGCGGTGGGTGCGCCCCCGGTGGTCCCCAAATCCATCCCCGGCATTGAAAAGGTGGTGCTGGCGGAAGATGTGATCCTGGGTAAGGCTCCCTGCAAGGGTTCTGTGGCTCTCATCGGCACCGGCCTCACCGGCCTGGAATGCGCGGAGATGATTCTGGAGCAGGGCCACTCCCTCACCATGGTGGAGATGAATCCCACCGTGGGCCAGGGCATCTACAACGTGGTCTTCAACGACATTTACAGCCGTATCAAGCCCCATGATCCCGTGGTTCTCACCAGTCACAAGCTCACCGCTGTCACTGACAGCGGCGTCACCGTGGAGGATCTGGCCAGTGGAGAATCCAAGGCCGTGAACGCCGACACGGTGGTGCTGGCCCTGGGCACCCACAACCAGGAAGCTCTGGCGGAGCAGTTTGAGGCTGCCGGCCTTTCCACCTTCCTGGTGGGCAGCGCCGAGACCCCGGGCCGCATTGCCGGCGCCGTGCGCTCCGGCTTTGAAAAGGCCTGGGTGTTCCAGGCGGAATAAAGTCCATAAACAAACAGACCGGACAGGAAACTGTCCGGTCTGTTTTATGTTTTCGGTTTATATCCCATCAGCACCCATTGAGGGGGTTCACATCTCCCTCGGGTGGCACGATGCAAAGGCCCATCAGCTCCCCGTCGCCGGTGTTGCCGAAGTTATGGCGCACACCGCCGGGAATGTGGACCCAGGTTCCAAACTCCAGCGGCACCCGCTCCTTGTCAATGAGGAAATAGCCCTCCCCCTTGATGCACATGAACCAATGGCACCAGGGATGGGAGTGAATGCTGCTCTCGGCCCCTGGCTCCAGGGTGAACAGGCGCATGACATAATCGTCCCAAAAACGCCCGTCAGGTCCGAATACGATTTTCTTGGTGGAATTTTCAATGAAATGGCCGCCGGTGACCACAGGCAGGTCCCGGATATTACCGGAATACTGGCTCATACGCAGCTCCCCTTTCCCTTTGGAATCTTGTTTTCCAGTATAGGCCAACCATCCCGAAAAATCAAGGGGCGGAAAAACCAGACTGTCAAATTGCTGACAACGCTGCTTCATTACTGTCGCAAAGCAGATGCCGATCTGCAAAGAACGCGGGCAGACTATAGGCGGGCCCTGAGTGGTAATTCGCCGAGGCTCTAGTAGTACCAAAAGCGACACTTGACTAAGCCGGAGTCAAAAGCAGGTTAAAGCAAGGGGATTATATTTGATGCCTTCAAAAAATTTATGTTTTCAGAAATGGTACAACCTCTTCCAAGATTTTTAATACCACCGCCAGTTGATTATCTGAACAATTATTTAAGATTTCCTCTATTTTATTCAGATAAAAGGTTTTCTGTTTGTTATCCACTTCTAATATATTATGAGTAGGAATAATGTCATTTGCAGTAATGCCAAAATATTCTATCAAGTCAATTATTTTATCTAAACTAAATCTACGTTCGCCACGCTCACATTGTCCCAAATAGTTGGTCTCTGTTTCTAATATTTCTGCTAATTGTTCTAAAGTCAAGCCTTTTAATTTTCTATATTTTCTGATGTTTTTTCCAATTTGAAATGATAAATCATCCATATTATCATCGCCTTACTTTTTAATTGATTTTATAGTAATGAATCAAAATAAACGAGTAACGCAATGCTATGCTAGGCATTGCAATTTGCACGAAAAACTATTGACAAATGCAATTTGCTTGTGTTACCATTGCATAAAGCGTTAAACAGGAGCAATAAAAGAGAATAGGAAAACGGAATATGTGAGCAATACAGACTATACCTATAGGATTTATAGTTATGTATTTCTTGAATTTCTTTTGTAAGTTCTCTATTCCGACCTTCACGTAGTTGCAAACATTTTGATATCCATAAAATTATCTATCGTATAATTTTCTTCCATAAAGTCAGATGCGGGTAACATATTGATTTGTTGGGATCCGAAAAAATTGGTATTTTGTGAGCATTTTATTTCTCCTTTCATTTCCGTTTTGTGTTCCTATTGCTCTGTTAACTCGCAGTGTTTGGACCCCAGCCTAGCCAAGCATGTAAAACCAAACCGGGAGTTCTGCTTATTATTTAAATTGCCGATTCTTCTGGGCATAGTTTAGATTGGGCAATTTCAGGTATTACTGTACGAAAATGCTTAGAAGGAGGTATATCAATTAATGTTTGTTGAAACACCGTGTATTGTAATTGATATGGATAAGGTCGAGCACAACTTGAAGCGAATGGATGAAATTTGCAAAACTACTGGCTGTCATTTGCGTCCCCATGTTAAAACGCATAAAATCCCAGAGCTTGCGAAACTTCAAATGCAATATGGGGCAAACGGAATCACTGTGGCCAAACTTTCTGAAGCAGAAATCATGGCCAGTTATGGAATTAATGATATTTTTATGGCATATCCTCTCATCGGAGAAAGTCGAATTCAGCGAGCTATCACGTTGTCCAAGAATATTCGGTTTATCTGTTCAACGGATTGTTATGAGAGTGCTGTTGAAATTTCGCGGCAGTGTTCAAAAGAAGGCGCTACGCTTGAGTTGCGACTAGAAGTAGACACAGGTATGCACCGGACAGGCATTCCATACGAGAACGCCGTAGAGGAAGCTGAGAAAATTGCTGGTCTGCCTGGAATTTCTTTAGAGGGAATTTTTACGTTCCGGGGAATGATATACAACGGAAAGACGGATCTCGACCGCAAAAAATGTGGAGAGCAAGAGGGAGAGATGATGTCCGCTTTGGCAAAGCGGATTCGGGATTACAAAATCCCTATCCAAGATGTTAGTGTTGGTTCTACACCCACAGGAGAATTTTGCGCAGCGGTTGACGGTGTTACAGAAATTCGCCCCGGTACATATATTTTTCAAGATATGATGCAAGTAAACACGCATGCCTGTTCTTGCACGATGGATGATGTGGCCGCAGTAATCCTTTCTCAGGTAGTTAGCACCTGTAAGCCAGAAGTGGCAGTCATCGACTGTGGGTGCAAGAGCATTTCCACTGATGTGGCATTGGGGAAATTCCCGTATGATCTGAAGGGATATGGTACGATAATAGGCCATCCAGAACTCACACTAGGCAGATTGAGCGAAGAGCATGGCATGTTATCTTCTGATGTTCCAATTCATTTGCAAACAGGTGAAATTCTCAAAATTATTCCTAATCATATTTGTCCCACTATTAATCTGTACGACCATGTATATCTCATGCGGAACGGTGAGATTTATGGCCGATATAATGTGGCAGCTCGCGGCATGAACTATTAAAAGTGGTTTTAATTGCATTCTGCAATTAAAAACCTCCCAATTCTTTTGTGTGCTCCCGCCGGGAGGCGGGAGCACACAAGGAAAACTTGAGATTGGTAACAACTACAAAGCGAAATTGGGAGGAATAAAAAGGGAAAGGAAGAGTACAGATGAAACGCCTATTTGCCATCCTTTTGAGCGCTACTTTAGCCCTTAGCCTAGCAGCCTGTGGAGGAAATCCTTCAACTTCGGATACTTCAACTGCCGAAGGAGACGCCGATTCTGCTGCCGAACCCATCCGTATCGGTGTAATGAATTGTTTTACTGGTGGCATGGCCGCGTATGGTGAACACGAAATGCGTGGCATTGAACTCGCCCATGAACAATTTCCTGAAGTGAATGGACATCCCATTGAGCTGGTCATAGCCGACAATAAGTCGGACTCTGTTGAGTCTGCCAATGCTGCTCAGCGGCTGATTGAATCGGAGAATTGCTCCATTATTCTCGGTTCTTATGGTTCTGCCATGTGCATGGCTGCTGGTGAAACCGTTAAGAATGGTGAAGTTCCCACTATTACTGCAGGTGCCACGAATGCGAACATTACACTGGGTAACCCGTATTATTATCGTGCCTGCTTCCTTGACAGCCTTCAGACTCCTCTTTGTGCGCAGTATTGCTTTAATGAGAAAAGTTATAAAACCGCAGGCCTGATTTATGAGATTACAAATGATGCCTGTGTTGCACAATCTCAGTTTTTTAAAGATGAGTTCACCAGCTTGGGCGGAACAATCGTTGGGGAAGCTTCCTATAGCTTAGGTGATCAGGACTTTTCTTCTCAGCTTCTTGCCGTTGCCGGGCAGAATCCCGATGTCATCTTTATAAGCGGTGCAGCGCCTGACGAGGCTCTGGCGATTCAGCAAGCCCGCACGATGGGATATACTGATATTCCCTTTATTTCTACTGATGGTGTCGATCTCCCTGAGTTCACTGAAATTGGCGGTGACGCTGTAAAGGGCACTGTCTGCTCTACTCACTTCGATGCAGATGCAGAAATGAGCTCAAAGACTGCCGCGTTTGTTGAGGATTTTGAGGCGAAATATGGCTCTACTCCTGCGGCTTATTCTGCTCTTGCATATGATACTTACCTGATTGCGTATGAAGCCCTTAAACAGGCCGATAGCTATGATGGTCCCACTTTGAAAGGAATTCTTGACAATATCGAAGTTGAAGGTGTCACTGGTACGATTTCCTTTGACGAAAACGGCGACGCCAAGAAGAATTCCGTTGTACTTAAGATCGTCGGCGACAATGGTTGGGAATTTTTGGAGATTTTGAGCGACGAAAGTAAATAAGGGTGATAAGGTGATGATAATTTTTACCCTATGAACCTTGCAAAAGGGGCCCTGAAAAATAAGGGCCCCTTTTGTGTATGATTTTTCCGTAAAGAGAACTTGAAGAGGGCCTAAATGCTTAGATAAGGAGAAAACATTATGCTCATGGTTCCATCATTTGACCAATTCATGCAAGCCGTTGCAAATGCGATTTCGCTGGGGAGTATGTATGCGTTAATCGCCATTGGCTACACAATGGTTTACGGAATACTCCGCCTGATCAATTTTGCTCATGGTGATATGCTGATGGTTGCAATGTACTTTGCTTTTTACTGTGTTACTCTATTTATGATGCCATGGTATATCGCTTTGGCTTTGGCAATTATTGGAACAACATTACTGGGTATTGGAGTTGAAAAAATTGCATATAAGCCATTGCGATCTGCACCTCGGATTTCCCTATTAATTTCAGCCATTGGCATGTCTTACCTACTTGAAAATTTGGCGGTTGTTATTTTTGGTGGAATTCCTAAGAACTTCCCGGCAGTTTCTCTTTTTCAGGATACCGTAGTTATCGGGACCGTCGTTGTTCAGAGACTGACATTTATTGTGCCAATTGTAACAGCAGCGCTGGTAATTATCCTATTGCGTGTAATAAACCATACCAAATTGGGTATGAGTATGCGTGCTGCTAGTGTAGATTATCCAACCTCTCGTATGATGGGTATTAATGTTGACAGAGTTATTTCCTTCACCTTCGCAATCGGTTCTGCACTTGCCGCTGTCGGTGCGTTATTCTGGATGTTTAAGTACAATAAAATGGATCCTTATGTTGGCATGCTTCCTGGATTAAAATGTTTTATCGCTTCAGTTCTCGGTGGTATCGGAAATGTTACGGGTGCTGTTCTCGGCGGTGTAATTTTGGCTTTTATCGAAATTATGGTTGTTCTGTTTTTCCCGTCACTTTCTGGGTTTAAGGATTCGTTTGCGTTTATTGTTCTGATTCTTGTTTTGCTTTTTAAGCCTAATGGTCTGTTGGGTGAAATCGGCGGCGCAGACAAGGCCTGATGGGAGGTAAAGTGGATATGAAAGCAACAGAACGCAGACTGGTGGCTTCTTCGAAGCAAAGGAATCGAATTTTAACCGTTTTTTCCATTGTCCTCCTTCTCGCTTTAATGATTTTAGCAGATCAGAACATAATCTTTAGCGAGTATGTACAAAGACTTATTAAATTAAGTTCTGCCTATGGCATCGCTGCTCTTTCCATGACATTGATTCAAGGCTATACGGGGCTATTTTCTCTTGGACAAGCTGGTTTCATGGCGGTTGGAGCTTATACCGTTGCACTTTGTACTATTCCAGTAGATGTGAAGGCCAACTTATTTTATGTAGAGCCGGCTTACCCTTGGGTTGCAAGTTTGAGCTTTTCATTTCCTGTTGCGCTTTTAATAGGGGCAGCACTTGCGGCTGTTCTGGCATTTTTTATAGGATTTCCGGTGCTGCGTCTCAAAAGCGATTATCTTGGCATTGCATCTCTGGGCTTTTCCGAGATCATCAGAATTATTATTGTTAACTGGATGCCCTTGACTAACAGTTCTCTTGGACTAAAAAGTATTCCATCCACAGCAAATGTTACGTGGTGTGTAGGACTTCTGGCAATAGTTGTCTTTTTATTGCTCCGCATGATGAAAACAACTTATGGACGCTCTTTCAAAGCAATCCGTGACGATGAAGTTGCCGCACAGGCGATGGGAATTAATCTATTTACCCATAAGTTAAAGTCGTTTATCATTTCCGGCTTTATGGCTGGTCTGAGTGGAGGCCTTATTGCCAGCATTATTGGCATTGTTACACCGACTTATTTTAAGTACACCCTAATTTATGACTTGCTTTTAATTGTAATTATTGGCGGTATGGGGAGCGTTACTGGAGCTGTACTGGCTTCTTTCGTTATTACTTTTGGAAAAGAGTATCTTCGTTTCCTAGATGAAGGGTTTTCTATTGGCGGATTCGTGTTCCCCTCTATTGCTGGTACGCGCATGCTAATATTTTCCATCTTACTAATGGTTGCGATTCTGTTTTTCCGAGAGGGATTTCTTGGTGATAAAGAGTTCTCGTGGGATGGTATGTTTGGCCTCATAAAAAAAATTATGCATAAAGCAAGTGCCCACATCCGCCATGGTGAAAAGAAGGGGGGAGCATGCTGAATGAGTTCCATCATCCGTACAGATAACCTCACGATGCGCTTCGGAGGAGTCACCGCAGTTGACCAATTTAATATGCAGGTTGAAGAGGGAGAGATCGTTGGGATAATTGGCCCTAATGGTGCAGGGAAAACAACCGCTTTCAATATGATCACTGGCGTATATAAACCTACTGCAGGCGAGATTTTCCTGCGGGATGATAAGGGATCAGAACGGAACATCACCGGTTTACGGCCAGATCAAATCGCAAAAAAGGGTATCGCTCGTACATTTCAAAACATTCGCTTATTTACAAAAATGACCGTACTCGAAAATGTTTTGGTCGCAAATCACCAGCATGTAAAAAGTGGGCTTATTGAAGCCACAATAGGATATCCTCGCTATCATTCCGAAGAAAAGCATTTTTTGGAATATTCCATGGAGCTGTTGGATCTAGTGGGCCTTGCAAATAATGCCAATGATATGGCTACCAGTTTGCCCTATGGCCTGCAGCGGCGGTTGGAAATTGCTCGTGCATTAGCCACAACTCCCAAATTATTACTTCTTGATGAGCCTGCAGCAGGCATGAACCCGCAAGAAACTATGAGCCTAGCAGCTTTTATCAGGGACATCAAAAAGAAATTTAATCTTACGATTATTCTGATTGAACATCACATGCAGTTTGTTATGAACCTTACTGAGAGAATTTACGTTCTGGAATTTGGGAAAACAATTGCTTCTGGTGTACCAGCAGAAATTCAGAACAATCCCAAGGTAATTGAGGCGTATTTGGGGGTATCAAAGAAAAATGTTAAAAGTTGAAAATCTGGTGGTCCGCTATGGGGGGATCGAGGCTGTTAAGGGTATTTCCTTTGATGTCCCGGATCGGAGTATCGTGACCTTAATTGGTTCTAACGGCGCAGGAAAAAGTTCTACCTTACAGTCAATCCTTGGCTTGGTGACACCTCAAAATGGCAGCATTCTTTTTGAGGGAGAAGATATATTTGGGAAAAAAACGGAGGAAATCGTAGCAAAAGGTATCACAATGACCCCAGAGGGCAGGCGGATTTTCCCAAACTTAACGGTCTTGGAAAACATCAAAATTGGGGCTTTCCTTCGAAAGGATGACCTCAAGCAGGATATCGACTGGGTATACAGTTTGTTTCCCCGGCTGAAAGAGCGGAATTGGCAAATGGCAGGAACGCTTTCAGGCGGTGAGCAGCAAATGCTCTGTGTGGCAAGAGCACTTATGTCGAAGCCCAAGCTTTTGATGTTGGACGAGCCTTCTCTTGGCCTTGCACCCATTATTATTGAAGAAATTTTTAAAATTATCAATGTAATCCGAGAAAGTGGCGTAACAATTCTGCTAGTCGAACAGAATGCAAATATGGCACTGCAAATTGCAGATATCGGCTATGTATTGGAAACAGGGACCATTACTATGACAGGTAGCGGCTCAGAACTTTTGAAAAACGAAGAAGTCAAGAAAGCATATTTGGGAGACTGATTTTATGTTGCTGGCTTTTTCTCTCCAATAAAAATATGTAGAGAGTTCTGTAAACAATTAGAAATTTATTTTGGCCTCAGAAAAGTACTGTACAAATCCAGAGAGCCAAGGGGGTAAGAAATGAACTTGCAGCCAGCCAGAGAAATAGCTGCTTTGGTATGAATCCGAAAGGTATTTTCCGCGCTAGCGCCGTGTTCGTGCTTTCGTGCCACTTCTAGCAATTGACAGGAAAACTCCCAAAATAATTTATACATCTACAATGCTAGAAAGAGGGTACAGATTTTACCATTTTTGCTACCGTCGGCCTGGAGCAAACTGCTGAACAGGCGGTGACCTTCGTGAATACAGCATATGACCGCGCAACCAGATTGTTTTTCAACACGGTTTGTCTCATGGAATCCTTTAGGAAACATTGATACCAATGCAGTTCATTCGCATTTCCCCCAGCACAAAGGATCTGCAATTCGAATCTATTTTCTCTCTGCCGTTTTCATCTATTGCGTACTCATCTCTGGCATCCAGTAGGATCAACCTACTGAAATCAAACACTACAATAAGGAGAATGGCTGACGGCCTTTCCTCCAGCGTTTGAATCCAGGGAGGTCTAAATCAGCCAGTTTCTCCACTCATGGCAGCTTAGGCACGAGATGGCGGGAAAGCCGGACTAGTGGCCCGGCTTTCCTGTCCAAATTTATTGTAATAGAAGGTTTTTATGGATGGTATCAGAGCGGCTTGGGTCGATGTGGATTTAGATGCAATTGTCCACAATGTAAAAGAGATTGAAACTTTAGTAGCAAAAGATAAGGGTTATTCCATTCCTGTTATGCCAATTATTAAGGGGAATGCCTACGGTCATGGCATTTATGAAGTGGGGAAGGCCCTTTACGAGAGCGGCTTTAACTGGTTTGGTGTTGCTGTCTATTCTGAAGCACTGTTGGTCAGATTGGCTGCTCCAAATGCCAATGTTTTGATTCTTGGCTATACAGCAGATTGCCTGATGGAAGGTATAATCCGGAATCAGATTACACAGACAATTTTCACTTGGGAGCAAGCAGAATTGATGTCTCAAATTGCTTCGAGACTGGGTATGACTGCCAGAATCCACATAAAGTTGGATACTGGAATGCATCGGATTGGTTTTAATACCTCCGATGAAAGCGCAGATATAATCAAGCGGATTACACAACTTCCCAATGTTTATGTGGAGGGGATATTCACTCATTTTGCTACATCTACCATGATAGATAAATCGTACGTGCACAAGCAATTTAATCTCTTTGAAGATTTCATGAAAAAGCTAGAATGTCGAGGGGTCGCAATTCCTATTAAACATATTTCAAATACAGGCATTATTCTTGACAATCCAGAAATGAACCAGGATATGGTTCGCTTTGGCTGCACAACTTTTGGTACATACCCTCCCAACGTTCATATTGAAAAACTTTCTTTGCAAAGTTCTTTCTCTTTACGAGCAAAAGTGGCCTATGTCAAAGATTTGGCAACCGGAGAAGGTGTGAGCTACGATTTAACCTTTATTGCGAAAAGGCCCAGTCGTATTGCTACACTCCCCCTCGGCTACGCGGATATCAATATCCGAAAACTCCGTAATAAAGGCTTTGCTCTGATTCATGGAAAACGGGCTCCAATTATTGGCTGTATATGCATGGATCAGATGATGATCGATATTACAGATATTGATAATGTAAAAATCGGCGATGTTGCTACACTTATTGGTAAAGATGGGGACGATCAAATCACTTTAAAGGAAGATGCAGCAATTCTGAATCTTGACGACTATGAGTTAATCATTTCTACGCAACACCGCTTGCCGGTTCGTTACTGGAAAAGCGGAAAAATATATCGAACATTGGACGTAAACATGGTTTTATATAATTACTATTCTGAGTTAGATCGTTCTTTTAAATGAATCCATCTGCCTGCCTTTTGCAAATCGGCATTTACCACGGATGTTTCCAAATTGTGTCTGGGCTTATTGCCGCTGCACCGGAGGCACTTGCGAACACGCTATTTAAAAACCAGTTTGCCGAGTCTGCGTTATTGTTGATGGGGAAGTCGTTGCAAGATTTAAAAAATACGATACCTGACTTTGTATCGGATGTTATGCGGCCTTTCTGCATTCCAATTCCAACTGCAAAGGAGAAAAGCGCATATGTATTTAAGTGAATATACTTTCTCCTTCCAAGCTTAAAATTATCTATTTTTTACTGTGGAACGCAAAAAATCCGCTGAAATCTTGCGATTTCAGCGGATTTTATTTGGCTTTTCTGTTTTCTTCTTTTTAACTTTTCGTCTTTTCGATAAGGTAGAATAAGGGTAGTGTCAAGAGTTTTTTGCAAATTGGCTTGCAGGCCCTGGTGCAAATGAAGTCAGCCAGCCATGGAGGCGTCCTCAACGGCAGCCTCCAAATGCTTCATATTCATAAACTTTTTGTTACCCCACTGGGTGCTGGCTACATGGCGCAGTGGGTGCAAACCAGCATAGGGTTCGTACCGTCGCACATACCGTTGGCAATGGTCCAGGTCTTGGCGGTCACCATATCTTTGGGGTTGTAGCCGGCAATCCGGACCAGAATCATCCACACCTGCTGGCGGGTAATAGTTTGCCGGTGGTAGCGGTGTTGCCCTTATCCGCGCAGGAGGAAGCTGATAGCGTCCTCTTCACCGCCAAGATCTGCTATCTGAAGCGGTCCACAGATCACCGGCATTTTCTTCCGGGTGCGTGCTTCCCATGCTGTATACAGATGAAATGTGGGTTGAGAAATCGCTTTCCGCGCCCTTAACGCCATCCCCCCTGTCCCCCGAAAAAGCGGAATTCCGGGCGGCTTTTCGGGCCTTGAAAAAATTGCCCCCGGCGTCCTTGGAACGCCGGGGGCTTGCGTGATGAAGATACAATCAGCCGTTTACAACTTCCACGTACCGCTGGAGAATCGTCGCCACCTGAGCGCGGGTGGCACTGCCCTGAGGATTCAGAGTACCGTCGGTCATGCCGCCGATGACGCCGTTCATGGTCATCCAGCACAGGGCCTCATAGGCGTAGCTGCTGACGCGCTCCGCATCCGGGTAATCCAGTTGGAAGGTCCATGCGCCGGTAAAGCCCTGGCCTTTGCTCTGGGCATAGCGGTACAGCATGGTGGCCAACTGTTCCCGGGTCATGGTGCCGTTGGCGTTGGAACCGTCGGAAATACCGTTATCCATAGCCCAGGTCTGGCCGGCTGTGTACCACACGCCGCCAGTGGTGTTGGTGGTGTCCGTGCCGTCATACCGGGCCAGAACGGTCCAGATCATGGCTCTGGTCATGGTTCCGCCGGGATTGAAGGTCGTCTCGGTGTTGCCAGCAAACAGTTCCCGGCTGGTGGCGAAGTCGATGGCATCCGCCGCCCAGTAGGAGCCACTCACGTCGGTGAAGTTCTTGCTGTTGTCCACGACTTTCACGGTGTCTCCGTCGCTGAGGGTAACGGCCACACCGTTATCCGTGGTGACAGCGGTCTTAACAATCTGCTCTGTGCCGTCGGCCTTGACGAGGATCGCCACGGTGCCGGGAGTCACCCGGTCCACGGGAATCTCCACCTTGGCGCTGCGGCCGCCGGCCAGGTTCATGGTCACGGTAGGTGCCTCATCCCGGTCGGAGGTGACAGGCAGCTCCGGCATGGGCAGAGCCACGGCCTCGCCGGCCTCGGCGGCCTCCTCAATCACCTTGACGGGCAGATTCACTTCCGCCTCCACCTGTCCGCTTCTGCTGACGGTAGTGGTGGAGGAGGAACCGTCCTTGTTGTCCACGGTGGTCTTGGAGGAGCCGTTGGGGTTCTCCACCACCTTGGTCTCGTTGCCGGTCTTGTCGGTGCTGGTGGTGGTCACGGTGCCGTCCTTCTTGGTCTCCACGACCTCCTTGGACCCGTCGGGGTACTTGGTGGTCTCGGTGACGGTGCCATTGGAGCTGGTTACCGTCGTGGTGGTGCTGCCGTCGGGGTTCTTCTCCGTCTCCGTCTTACCGCCGGAGGAGCCGCTGGAAGAGGACCCGCCGGAGGAGGAACCGGAGCTGGAGCGGTGCCACAGTTCGATGGCGCCGGTGGCGGGGTTGTAGTTATTGGTGTCGTCAGGGGTGAAGATCCACTTGTAGTCTGTGTTGGCCTTCACCACAGTGGACGCATCGTCCGCCCACTTTATGGAGCCCTTCACGGTGAAGGAACCGATGGTCAGCTTGGCATCGGCCAGGGTCTTGCCGCTGGTGGTAATGGCAGTATAGCCGGGCGCGCCGGCAGGGGTGGCCTTGTTGATGGTCACCTGTACCGTGGCGGTGTTCGTCGTGTAGGTCTCCGTGTCATCCGGGGTAAAGGTCACGGAGTAGGTTCCGCTCTGTGCCACCGTGGTGGGCGCGTTTCCGCCTGTCCAGCTCCAGGTGCCGGAGACGGTCTTGCCGTCATAGGCGGCAGTGCCGCGGATGGAACCGTCGGAAACGGCCTTGCCGGTGTAGGTGACGGTGATGGGACTCACAGTGAGGGTCGGCGTCAGCTTGTTGGTGACCGTCACGGTGACGGTGATGGTGTAATCGTTATAGTTGGTGGCGCCGCTCACGTTGACGGGAATGGAAACCTGGCTACCCACCTTGCCGCTGTCATTGACAAAGGCGAAGGAGAGCACGGTTCCCTCCAGAGCAGGCGTGCCGTCCAGCACGCC